>Ga0210406_10005707_pt1 | contig 12980 bp, 6 predicted proteins | sample IncBWC30MmetaG_FD_155454 | JGI IMG/M metagenome (GOLD analysis project Ga0210406, IMG submission 155454) | Forest soil microbial communities from Barre Woods Harvard Forest LTER site, Petersham, Massachusetts, United States - Inc-BW-C-30-M | ecosystem: Environmental > Terrestrial > Soil >...
ATTGCAGCAACCAGTAAACAGGACGCTTGCGGTAGCGCTTTTGGTCCATTTGATTCTGGAAGAAGGCGCCCTTGAGATAGCTGGCGAGGGCATCGCGTAGATCGCCATTTCCACCGATGGCCGTCCGAACAATGCGACCCGCAACCGCGTCGGTGTGGATCCCCACGAGAATATCGATCACCCGCTGAGCGAGATCGTCAGGGTGATCGCGATTGATGACCATGAGACCATCGGTGTTAGCCGCCCGTTCGAGTCCGTCACGTGTGAAACGCCCGAGGGCGATCCCCACGGCGTAGCTGACCCAGCGTTGCGCGAGTTCCTCAACAGTGAAGGAGGCGTCATGCGCCTCGGTAGCTTCCTCCTCATTGTCTGCTTTACTTTCTTCTATTTCGTCGTCCGGCATCGGAGCTGCTGCGAGTTCTTCTTCAATAGCTCGGCGGTCTTCGGGAGAGATCTCGTAGAGCCGATAGACCTCTTCATCGATCTCTGTCTCCAGACAGGCGAGATCGCGATGGCGGGCCGTGACGCGTTCTGCTCCATCGGGCCAAACAGGCGGCTCGACAAAGTCGTACGTGGTTTCATCCTCTTCGCTGTCCACGCGAGCAAGGGCAATCGCGCGCTCTGCAAAGTCACGTAGCAAGGCACTCGATTGTTTTGGCAAAGGCAACCGAGCCAGGTCGCCGACCTGAACGTGTACGGTCGGATTGATGAGCTTCAGCGCATATTGCGCCCAAGTGGAATTCATCACAGCCAGGACGAGTTCGACGTCATCCGGAAAAACCGAGGAGCCCGACACGTCGAAAATGAAGCCTCCGGGCGATAGGCGAGCATTGAATTTGCCAGTCGTCAGGTCCGTCCAAGTGACCCCACGTCGGAAGATCTCCTCCATACCCCGAATCTTGTCCCTCTTAGATTCCAAGAAGGAGATCAATGCTCTCCCGGAGGCGAGCATCTGTAAAACATATTCCTGATTGCCGTACCATCGTTGAAATGATCCACCCTTCATGTACGGAACATAGTCTGCGGGCTTTGTTTGGTACTCGTTCCAGCTGCGAATGTCACGATTTAGGCTAGTAGCTTTGACCTCCCACCAGTACCGCAGAAACCGGAAATTATCGTAAGTTGCCGTGCCATGAATCCCGGCTGCCACTTCTCCAAGACTCTTGTTCTCCAGAAACAGACGTCGTAAACCCGGAGTAATCCAGTAGACCCATGGTGAGCCAGGGATCGCAGCGAAGTCCCCTTGACGGTATTCGTAGACGTGAGAATCTGGTTGGCCGGCGCGGCGGCAGGCGAGCGCGTGCTCGAAAACGGTCCGCTTGGACTCAGCCTCTGGATCTTTCACCAGACGGAAGTAAACGCCACGTGCCTCCCGCCGCTCCATCTCCAACTGCTCGCGCCGCAGCACGAAGGCAGCAGTCTGGAGCGTGCCGGGGTTTCCGACCGCAAACAGCCCCGGACCATAGTGGGCCAATGCGTCCACGACGGAATTTTCTGCAAGCAGCGCACGGAGCTTCTTATAGCTCCTGATGAACATGAAAGAATGCATCGTCAGCATGCCCATCAGGCCCGAATCCGAAGTGAGCTCCAGACAACGCTGAATGAAAGCGGCGTACAAGTCACCCTGGGCGTTCTTGTAGTTCACCTTCATGAAACGGCTCATATCAGGGTTCATTTTCCTGGCGGACACATACGGCGGGTTGGTGAAGACAACGTCATATCGCCGCTCCAGCACTTCGAGGAGTCGAAGTCCCTTTCCGGTTTCGTGGGCGAAGTAGGATTCATCCACACCCTCAGCGCGCTTCTTTTCGATATACGCGTCGATTGTCTGTCGGAGGCGCTCACTTTGGAGGTTCTGAAAGTGCTTTTCCAGGCGAACCAGCGAGCCCATCATGCTCGCTTCTTCCAAACTATCGCGGAGCTTCACAAAGAGTTCGCGTGTTATGCCGCCGGGGAGCGCCATCTCGCTGATGATCTTATTGAGATGCTGTCCCCGAAAGATGGCCACATCGGTGCATGCCAAGTTGGTTTGAGTAAGAACAGCAGTCTTGTTTACCACCTTTGCCTTCAAAAATAAGGCGAGAGCTGCCAGCTGCACTGCGCGCAGGTCGATATCAATGCCGTACAAATTATTGGCCAGGATGGCAGCCGGAATATCAGCCTCGTTTTGAATGGATGGCTGCGGGGGCCAGCCGTCTCTTCCTGCCTTATCTAGCTCCTCCCGATACATTTCCACAAGTAGATCAAACGCGACTAAGCCGAAGTGCATCGTGCCATTCGCGGGATCGAGTACGCGAATCTCGTTGACTGGCTTCATTGGCACTGCAGGTGGATCTGCGGGCAAGGGAGTCAAGTAGGGGCAGAAGTCCGCAATCCGGCTGTCTGGATGCATGGAGAGCCAGAGCCGACCGAGGGTGTTGTCTACCAGAAAGCGAACTGTGGTACGCGGAGTGAAGAGTTGCGTGACAGACGGAATATCTTCCTTAGCGAACTTCTTGCCACTGAGTCGGGCCTCTGCGAAGGCTGCCTCAAGCTCCTCCGAATTGAAATACTGATAGACCCAACCGACCGTCTCTTCATTGCCCGCTGCCCAATCCGTCTTGCGCTCGTCGGCATTGAGCGCGTGAATGAGTTCCTTGAGCGCGCCAGGCCGGGGAAATAGAAGGCTCGGCACGTTGTCGGGATCGAAGAGAACCTTGATCTCTTTGGCCAGTTCGGTGCACTGCCAGAGCAAGAAATGCCGGTACGCGCGATCGCGAGGCGCTTCCCCGAAGCCATCGCGGTTGTTGGGGCTGTCGCCTTGGTTGTAGAGCGTTTCGTCGGCGGGGTGGTTTCCCAGCCACATCTTGAACCCGTTTGCCTCGTGCCGGCGGGCCAGCGGGCTTCGTACCAGCCCCCTTGCTTCCAAAAGTTTGAACGCCACGAAGCGGTTGAGATGCGTGAATGCTGTCTCCTTGGCCAACTTGGCGACGGCCTCGACGCGATTCAAACCGGCGTCCACTTCGTCGTCGAGCAGATTCTCGATCCGCTTCTGGTTCGCTTGGGCCTCCGTAGAGGTTTCAAGCAGATGTCCTTTGGGGATGGGCAACCGCGCGCCGGTCTGCGCGTCCAGCCGGTAGACCTGTTGCAGCAAGTCGGCCGTCTCCTGGGTGAGCAAATCGCGCGCCCAGAGGGTGAATGACCGCAGATCAGACATGATCCTGCTCCCGCTGCCGAGTGGCGAGTTCGGCGCGGTGCTGTGCCATGTGGGCAGTCACCAGCTCGTCAAAGCCAAGGCAAACGTGCTTGATCGTATCGACAGCCTGTTGGGTCCAGGCAAAGGCGATCGGCTGCTTTTCGAGATTGTCTGCCTCAAGATTACGGTCGGCTTTATGGACAATGGCATTCCGCCGTTCGATGGCATCGCCCACGGTTCTTGTTAGGTCCTTCCGTTCCTTGAGCAGATGAGCGGCCAGTGAATTCCATGGATCTTCGACACCCAGCAGAAGACCGACCGTTTTCAGTCCGGCGACCGAACCAAGATTCTTCTTCTGAACAAAGGTGACGATCTTGCTACGAAGGAACACAGCTCGATCGTCCTGGTTCAACAATCGGAAAGATTCATTGATTCCGAGAGACAGACCGTCAAAATATTTCACTACGTCCGCGTCAGTGGGGAAGAAGTCCTGCTGGCGGACCTCAATGACGGTAAGCACATGTTCCGCAAGCAGAGTCGATAGATAGGTTTCATACGCGGTACAAGCGGAAACAACGGCCTGCCGGAGTAGATTATGGAGTGACTGAGGTTTGAGCTGAGCGCCAGGAACGTTGGCGCTCTCCCGGATGCAGCCCAGGAAAACGGCATTGACGATGAGCTGAATCTGCTCATCCTTATCAATTTGGAGCAGGCCACGTAACGACGTCACCATCTGGCCATCGGTCTTGAGGCCGTCGTTCTCGAGCAAACGATAGACATGGATCAGCAGTTCGGCCATTCGGAAGCTGTCTTCGAATACCTGCCTGGGAGACATCGCGCTTAATCCCAAAGAACGCGGCGCTTGAGTTCGCGCAGGGCATAGAGCTTCTGCTTCAACTTCTCCAACGCGGCGTCAATCTCGGCGTCGGAAAAATCAGTAAGCGGTTGAGTTCTGGGCAGGTAGTCGCTCAAGCGGACCACTTCGACGGCCTCTTCAGTCTCCTTTTTCGAGTCATGAAGTTGAGCCAATCGAGTCAGGGCTCCTGCCTGAAGAGAGGGTAGTAGTTCTATATCGTCTTCTAAGGTCGCGAGTGTAGCGCCGGTCGCTCGGTCCGCCGCGGCGTACGCAGGTAGGTCAAAAGATTCACTTGCGCGCCGTACCAGAGGCACGAGTGCGGGCTCCGCTTCTGACGGTGCAAGGGTTCGATAGTCAGTTTGGTCTTGAATGAATTGGATCGCGTTGCGGTAGTCAACGAGCCGTTGTTTGTGGCGATCCGCAAAGCGCGAGCGATATCCAGAATCAATTGTGTCCGAAGCCCGCACCAGCTCACTTAAACGACTCGGAATCTCAGGATCGGTCAACACGGTGGAAATAGTTTTCGCCTCGCTAATTTCCAGGCCGGTTGATCTCTTGAGTAACGGAACCTGCTCCCGCAGGACCGCGCGAGAGCGCTGAACAATCTCGACATTCCCGTCGCTAAGAAAGGCACGAATGCGCTGGGTGGTTTCGCGTTGTTCCCGGAGACTCTTACCTTCACCCGCCAGAATCCGGACACAGTCGTCCGATTGGCTGCTGACGACCACCTGCAAACTCTCCACCCACTCCGTGAGGGGCTTCACTACAGGGAGGGTGTATGCTCTTGCCCTCTCCAAAGCGGGCAATGCTTGCTCTCTTTCCAGACGCGCCAACTTCTGGAATTCTTCAGCGATGGCAGATTCCTCAACGTCCACCTCGCGGCCGAGCATAGCTTCGAGTTCCTGGACGGCCTTACTAAGCGTTCTAAGGTCGATGGATTCGCGAGGTGAGAAACTGGCGCCGCGGAACGCCGGGTTTGTGGAAAATGGGACGCGCGCTTGCGGCTCCTGATAGTTACGGTAGCGACGTGCCTGGTAGGTCACTTCAATCGCACCCGCGCGAAAGAGCACGGCCACAACCAATCGCACAATCTCGGAAGACCAGCCATAGCCGAGTCCGCCAAACGCTTCGATAAGCTTCGCGCCGGTGACCTTCTCGCCGTAGGAGTGCTCCCGTTTGAGGTGCGTGAGAATCTCCTGGGCGGTTTCAGCCTTGGCATTGGGAACGTAGCGACTGCCCTCCTTCGTCACGAGTCCCAGGCCGTTTTCGCCGGGTTGAAATAACGGACCCAGGCTGCTAAGATTCGCCTGCCTCAGGAACTCCTCGGCTTCGCTACCTTCCACGTCCCGCGATCCCATTTCAAGTTTCGGATAAAGGTCCGGGATTGCTCTCTCTGCCAGGGCACGGATCATAGCGGAAAGATCATTGCCCAGGTCACCAGCTTCGTAACGGAGTGCCTGGAAGAAGCCAACGCCCTGCTTTTCGAGATCCCGTTCGAGGCTCGAAAGAAGCTGGGCGTTCAGGCGATCGCGGACGGAATGCTCCCCGTGAAGCAGCGCCTTATCACTATCGCGTAATTGCTGCTGGGCGGCGGAATGATCGTACTTTGCGATCATTCGCCGGGAAGCGTGCAAGTCACTGATCAGCGTTTCTGTCCGCGCGGTAATCTCGAACACCCAATGAATTGAAGTTTTGTTGTCACCCTGCAGACTCTCAGTACTGATAGCTGCGCACCGCTTTTCGAAATCCTCGCCTTCGGGGACGCTGCTCAGATGAAGAGGGATGCGGGCGGCGGCCTTGCCTCCGGAGGTAACAGTCTGACCGTCTAAACTGAGGCTGAGGTCGAAGCTCCGAAGATTGCGGTAGTTGATCCTGATAGCTTTTGCGGATTCGAATACCTCCTTCACGGCATTCCTAAGAATCTCAGCACGATCGTTCCGATTGGGAGCAGCGTAGCTCCGCTTCTCTTGCTCCCAGTTCTTCTCCTGTGCGGTCTGGAGCTTCCAGCCATCCTCGGTCTCGCGGATAAACTGAGCTTCCTTGAGGCGTTCGAGAACTGCTGAGACCGCGACCGTGGGAGGAGTCTCTGCAAGTTGCTGGACGAGTAGCGCCGAGATGTTCTTTGTGGTGCGCGGCAAGTCCGTCTTAGCAAATTCCATCAGGCAGATCGCCTTTGCCACACGCGAGGCCATGCCTGCGTAATGCGTATCAGCGTCAAAGCCGTTGCGGATGTCGAGAATATCCTTCTGTTTTTCCGAGGGAATGTTGCCTTCCACCAGCTCATAGATTTTGTCGATGCTGACCAACGCACCTACCGGCTGGTCGGCTAACCGAGTGCGATCCGAAACCAGCATTTCGAAAGTTTGCTTGATAATCGTTCGATTGCTTCCGCCGAGGTGTTTAGGCGCATTAGGTTGCAGGCGAATGCCGGTCATGATGTGAATCGAAAGATCGATCAGGTGTGGCAGATAAGGGTAGAACTGAACGAATTGCTCCTCATCAAAGTCAGTCCGCCGCGAGGAACGCTCGAGTTTCACGTTTTGGATTAGGGTGGCGCCGGACTCCCGGTAAAGCTTCCTGAGGATGCTCTCCATGTCTTTCTTTTTTCGCAAAACTCGTTGGGTCGCCACCTTAGAAATGTCCTCTGGAGACAGATCGATCTGGTGCTTGAAACGGTCTTGAAGCTTGGGGAGATCGATGCGTCCGGTCGCCAGATAGTTGTAAACATCTTGTAGTTTTTCTTGGGCGGTAACGATGATCCAAGCGGGACCGGGGATCTTTTTCGCCTTCAACTGTTCAAGACTTTCTTTTCCAAACTGCTCCACCACGGCCCGCAGGTTTTCTAGGCGTTCCCCGCTTCGCGCGACGTATTGCCCCATTTCATCGACGATGAAGGCGAAAGCCTTGCCGGGCCTTCGCAGCGCACAGAGATCGAAGGAACGTTCGACGAGATCCTTCACTGTTAAGCGCCGTGAGGGCCGTTGCTTGACGATCTCCAACCATGTCTCTGTCGATGCATAGGTTTTGGGATCTAGCAGGTGAAGCAACGCGCTTGCTCTGGCGAACTTCTGGTTGCCCTTCCGGATCCTTCCCCAGTCAGCTTGATATTCTTGGCGGCATAACTCCTGGAATCTTGCTAGCTTGCCCTCGCTTTCTAGTTCGATTTCAAGCTCGGAAATGTCATAGTCCTCAGCGTAGTCGAGATTCCGCAGAAGAACCCGATACATCACCTCGGCAATCTGTTCCGCATTCGTCTGCACTGAGAGGTCGACCTGCACGTCGAACATGAAGACTTCGTACGGAACGGCTTGATTGAGGAAGTGAACGAACTGGGAAACCCGTTCTGATTCGACTTGTTTCAAGAATAAGGAGCTCGCCAAGTCACCCCGGACCGCGCGGTTCGCCAGAACATACCCCAGGTTCTTCGCAAAAGACGACTTGCCGGAGCCGAAGAAGCCCGAAATCCAGACGCCAACGCCCTCATTGGGCGATTTGGGCCCGTCAGCCATCGCCCTAAACAAGCGCTCATATTCAGACTTAATTCGATCGGTCGCGACGTATTCGGTCAGCTCAGTGTGTACGGTGTCTGGGTCGTCGTTGTTTACCTTGATAATTTCTTCGATTGGTTTGGAAAAGTCGCGATCCAAAAGATCGGCGATCTTGGTCATGATTCTCTCCCGTAAATCTTGACGCGGTAGCTGCCTAACGCCTGGTCGTCGGAACGCAAACCCATATAGTTAAGTGTGTGGTTCCAGGTACCTGGGTAGAACAGCACGGTCGGCGTATGGAAGCTGCGGTGTAATTGTTCGAACAACGACGAAATGCGATAGGAACTGGGTGCGAAGACGGTCGCGTGCTCCAAGAAGAGAGCGCGTGTGTCTGTGGGCAATTGTGCTTCTTTCTCTCGAAGCAAGTCGCAAAGCGGGCGGAAGTCAGGGTCAGAAAGATATTGATTCACCTGTCGCTCCGCTGTCGCAAAAGAGTGCTGCCGCTCCATCGCGAAAAGCCCTTCGACATCTTCAGATTCCTGGATGGACCTCCAAAACAGCTCGGCCAGGGAAAGCGTTACAACCCTTTGATGGGTTTTGTTCTCCACTTCAGTACTAAGTAATTTGATCTTGCGCCGCACGGTCCACTCGGATTCCTCCGGGTGGCCAGGATCGTAGCGAAAGATGGCGAAAGGTAGCTCCCGCGCCATTACGAAGGAAGGTGGGTTGGCAACTACATCTTCCTTCAGAAGCGCAAACCTAGCGTCCAAGGACAACATGCGCGTATTCCTCCGCAGTCGACACAGGGAAAGAGAGACTGACCACGCTGCCGGCGGCGTGATACTCCAGGAGTCGTTGCTGGTGGGATTCGAAAAGCAGGTGCTCGACGTCCCCAGGGGTCAGCGTGAAAAGCTTCCAGTCCGAGTGGGCCAGGATGTTTCGGACGGCTATGCCGGACTGATACAGACAAAATGCGACATAGGCAAATGACGGAAGCGGCAACGGCGCTGATGCTAAATGCTTGCGGGCTTTGCCCTCTAGGACTCCAAAGTCTCTTAACGCGGCGAGAAGCGCACGTGTGACTTTGATCGTAACGACCTCGGACCAACCACACCCTCTCGCTTGAATCCAGCCGGCAGCTTCACCCACGTTGATCGCGTGAATACCTTGGCCGCGCCTCGCTGCCAGGTACTCGACGCAGAAGTCGAACATGAGCGGCTCGGCAAGCGCTGTCAACCAGAAGTAGATCGGGCGGACAACCGCGGGGGAAGCGCCTAGCCTCTCAAGTGGGACGAGCAGCTTCCAACTGTTTCGGATAGGCCCTTCGACAAAGCGTGGCACGAATATCCGATTGAGTACGTCTACAACACGGGCGCGTGTCGCCTTATTCAGTGGATTCAGGCGGACGACTTTGGCCTTGTTTTCCTCTAGCGGCCCCTCCTCCCAGAGGCGAACCAATTGACGCATCTCTTCAAATAATGCTCCTCCCTTCTGGATTCGACTTGTATAACGAGCGTGAGAAGGAGACATGTTCACGTGGGGGCACCGGATCGGCACGCACTCATCGCGTCGGCGCAGGAGTCACGGCCCGGTTTATATCAGACCCTTAATTCTAAGCGATGCGAGGAGTTGATTGCTTTTGATTTTGGCAAGCGTGCACGACCTGAGCCATTCTCTTGGTTTCCGATCAGAGTTGCCCTGTTGCTTCTTTCCAAGAGCGCCCCGTCAGGATCAAAACTATAAGCTATTGAACGAAGCGTCCTTTGGGGGGTGGAACTGGAAACGAACGTGCAGCCCACTCCGAACGTAGAGGAGGATCTTTCCCCAAGCCACGAGTGGCAACCCGAGCTGCCAGGCCCTAATACTGTGCGGTCAACCTTCTCCCTTATGACTTAGAATTGCGTCGGCCCGCTTGGTAGCTTCTGCTTCTATCCCAAGTTCTTTCGCGCGCCTGACGAGTGCTTGATACTTGGCACGCTTCGCCTTCTGACGGCGCGTGTTCTCAGAGTTTAACCCGTACTTTACGCAATATCCGACAATCGCGTTGTCTAGAATCTTCGTCGGGCTTGACATCCATCCTCCGCCAACGAGATCGCAGGTTTGACCCTGGTGCCAAGTTCAGCGAGAGCCAGGAAGACAACCGTGAAACACTCCCGCGCGGGTTATTCTGGAACTCCGGATTGTGCCATCCAAAGAATGTCTGGGTATACTCCCGGTCTATTGGAAAAACCAACATCGGAAGCACGTGGTGCAAGGCTTTGGTCCCGCTGACCAGCCCGTTCTTCACCGGCTGTCCGTCCTTTTGACAAGGCACATGGAATTGATCAGATCCCACACCTTGGAAGCCACCTTTGTTGCATCAAGTGCGCTGTCATCAATCTGCGCTTTCTCCAACCCGGCTAGCCTGGGCGCGAGTCTTGCGAACTCGGCGCGGAAGTCTTCGGGCGGAACGAGTTCTGCTCCGCGAGTTCCCACGCCCCAACGCCTAAGCACCTCTCGGACAGCATCGGCGAACGCCGAATTGCTGACCGTCTGGTGCTGACGTGAAACCCGCTCGCTGCTTGAGGGCGCTCAAATGAACGCAAAGCTGCGACTCTGAGAATGACCACGATCTATGAAAACCTCGACGTATTCGGAAAAGGAGATAGACAGATCCTGGAGGCGCAGCTTACGGCCGGCTTTACCAGCGGCAATTCACTCCAACTGGGCATGTCGTCATGCTACTGCAAATTGTCCGCCATGTATGTGCTGCCCGGCCGGGTCTTTCGGGGGACACGCCACCACATGATTGCTTCTGACGTCCAGCCCGTTGATGTACGCCAGTCGAAGCGACCTCTAGAGTCCGGTTGGAGGAAGTGCGGGAGTCAGACAAGCTCCGAGCGGGACGAATCCTGCTAGGCGCCAAAGGAATCCAATCTGCATTCCCCGTTCCAGAAGTTCAAACTTTACGAACGGGCTGCTCGTGAAGGCTGGTTGACCTGGAAGCGAGGCCAACCGCTGAGCCAGGAAGAATCAAGCTTGGATCGGATGACCAGGTCAAAGAAGAGTCGCATTTTTCAATAAATGTAGAGTGGTTACGCCGAAGGGTATTTCACGCGGCGCTGTTCAGACCGTTTGAAAATGGCACCTTCTCTCGCCGCTGATCAAATGTGAGACTCCCCTTCGATTCGTAGGCTGTGGACGCGTCCCGTCCCTCGGTCGCGTCTCAAAGATCGTCGGACTGGCATAAGACGCGTTAACGGGTGCGGCTGACCCGTAAACGGGAACTTAAAGACGCGTCCCGGACGTCAACACGTCCCCTTATCGCGAACCTGAAAAGATTGAACTATTGGAACGCCGCTGCGCGACCAAAATCAGTTCGCTTCGTTATCGATGAGGGGATTTGTGCCGAAACATTGCATTCTTCGGCAGTCGTGCCCGACGCCTTTACCGGTTAAGATTTCTTGAGTCGTTCTGAAAGAATCGCCGCCCTTGTCGATGTAAAATCCAAACCGAAGTTGCGCATCGCGGAAGAAAACTCGATAGCCGCTTCGGCGAATTCACGACCGCTGAAGGTGACCCGCAACTTACGCACAGCCTCACTCGCGCGCTGTGCGATTTGCAAGATCTTCTCCGGCGACAAATAATACAACCCTCCCGCAAATGGTAGAGCGATCTGGTGGACGGCTGGTGTGGGAGCTACGACGATCGTGTCGATTTCAGTAGCCTCTGGGTCTTGGGACAAGCGATCCTTGACCCAGTCGACGTGTCCCTTAGCTTCCTGCAAGTCCTTTTTGGACAGTTCACCAGCAGCATTCTTCTCCGTCTTCGCTTCAAACGCGAAATGGAGGTCATTAGCAAACGACCACACAACGTCCGGCGCGCCCTGTTCGGTCGTTCTGGTAGTAATCGCGCCAAAGCACTGGCCCAACAGATCCAGTCCTTCGTGGTACCCGACATGGAAGGATTCGTTGAGCTGGCCGAGCATACCCTTGATTCGTTGTTCAAACGCGGGACCGGCCCAGCCCCACCGTGTCAGGAGATCCCACAAGGTCTCGGCATTTGCCTCAATTTCAACATTCTTCTGGTATTTGACGGCCTGATTGCGTTGGTGCAGGAGTTGGTTTAGCCATCCAGAATTCACACCGCATTTTGAACCGCGCGTCAAGTAGTCCTGCTCCGCCTTCCGATTATCGGCGAGCGAGGCCGCGACACTCGCCAGGTACCACCACCAAGCGCGATACCCCGACAACTCGGGGCTGGTCAGCTTGTCAGCGATACCGTGAGCAGTCTGCTGCGCATACTGAAAGTTGTCGTCCCACATGGCTTTCGCAAATCGGACTTCATCGGCACCTGCCGCTTCATAGTCTTTCGGCTGCATCTCCGCCTGCGAGCCTTGAACATCGTGGACAGTCTCATCCGCCGCTTTCCGGTACTCAGGATCAAGAATAAGACCGAGCATCATCTGCACAAGCTCAGCCGGCTTCTTTGCAGCCAACTCGGACTGTTGTACCCCCCACCGGATCTCGGCGGCCAATTCCAGCGGCAACCCACCCAAGAGCGACGATGACGTCGCTGCATTCACAAGGGACTGCCCTAACCAGACGATAACGGCGAAATCCGTAGCGTTACGCGTACATCTGCCCATCCCCTGAATCAAGCGCGTCCGCTCACGCTTTCTGAGCACCGGCCCCATTTTCCACCGCTCACTCAGGTGACGTTCTAACGCGTTGATCGCCGCGGGCGACTCGGACAAGACAAGCAGTCGGCATTGGTCGTCCGGAAGATCCAACCCGTCATACCGGCCAGCGAGCGTCAGCAACACCTCCGTCTGCTTCACGAAGGTGTCCAGACTGTCAGCGATATCCGTGGCGTTGAGTCGATTTGGCTGGGCCGTCATACTTGACCGCAGGCGCTCGAATGTTCGATCCATTATGCGCTCCGACGGCGCGAGCACAACGGCCCGACGAGCCTGCAGACCATCCCACACTTGAGCAACAATCTGATCGGCAACCCCTTCCGTGGAGTAAACACCAGGTACGAAGACGTAGCGCCGACCCCACTGCGGACTCTTGGCACGCGCCATATTAATCGTCTCGACCCCATAAGCGCGCTGCAGATCACTCTCACCGCCCAGCGTCGCTGACATGTAGATGCGTTGCCTCGCTCTCGCAAACGGATCGTGCGTATGGGTCGGCGGCACCAGCGGTCGTATCGTAACGCCATATGACGAAACCAAAAACAAGCACGCCTGGATGCGAGTGCTAATGGATTTCCACGCAAAGCGGACGGCCTCAGCGCCATTGTCGTCAAGCACCGCGACAACGTTCGTAATGCATTCGGGATGGCCCCGCACGTCGACGATCTCCACACTGCCCATCGCCGATTTGTCCAAGATCGACCGAACCTGCCCTGGAGATAAACCCGGCCGAAGGGCATTGAGCAACGAGTGAAAAAGTGCCTGATGCCTGGACGAACTTAC
>Ga0210406_10005708_pt1 | contig 12979 bp, 9 predicted proteins | sample IncBWC30MmetaG_FD_155454 | JGI IMG/M metagenome (GOLD analysis project Ga0210406, IMG submission 155454) | Forest soil microbial communities from Barre Woods Harvard Forest LTER site, Petersham, Massachusetts, United States - Inc-BW-C-30-M | ecosystem: Environmental > Terrestrial > Soil >...
CGCGATCACGTGAATCGGCAAGAGCCAGAAGGCCGGCGCGCTGTTCATCGCTCGCCGTAACCGGAGACTTTCCCGCCATGCCATACACCTTGCGAATCGGCGCAGGCAGCGAACCGCAAAAAACCTATCCGTTGGTTAGCCAAACGGAATCTGCTTAGGCCCTTTGGCCCAATTTACGGTGACAAAATAACTTGCAACGATTGGTTTGGTGCGGCGCGCCATTCGCAAAAGGGGCATTTCCCGCGAATCGTTCTCTAGGAGCCAAGACCTCTATCCGCGGTCCTGTGGGGCGCGCGCAATCGGCAATCGTAGCTGGACTTGCCTTTACCGCCGTCCTGCACGTGGCGCCGGCGGTCGCGTCGTCGCAATTCGCGTCAGGACCATTTGCCCTGCCCGAGGGCATTACCACAGGCCTCGGCGGCACGTACATTCTGTCGGACGCTGACAACGACGAGGTCTATAGCATCCCAGCCGGCGGCGGCATGGTCACCTCCGGCACGCCAATGAACTTCCGGGTGTTCGGAGAAATCGCTCTGCCGAGCGGTTACGCGCAGAGCGGCCAATATTTCGCCTATGGAACCGACGGCGCCAGCGTCGGCGGCATCGCGGCTCTCACCAGGACGTCAGGTCTCGACGCGCCCAACCCTGTGATCAGCACGGCCAACGGATGGTTCACCGACGCGGCCATTGCGCCGACCAATTTCGGGTCGATTAAAGCTCGTCAGGTCGTTCTCGGCAACGATCCGGGCGGGGTCCGCTCCGCAATTCCGTCGACGATCGCCATCCTCGGCTCCGACAGCGCCAGCGTCACGACTTTTGCAACCTTGCCGACTGGCGTCGGCGCCTTTGGCGTGGGATTCGCCCCGACAACTTTTGGCGCCGATGCGGGCGACTTGTTCGTGTCCGATGTGGGAACCGGAAATCTCTATGTGCTCAACGCGGCGGGTCATGCTTCGCTGTTCGCGAGTCTTCCCTTGCCGATCGGCTTTACTCAGCCCGGTCTCAGGCAATTCGCCTGGGCGCCCACGGGGTTCACCCTTCCTGACGGGGAAGACCTGGGCGGAGACTTGTTCGTCTCGATCGCGGCGCAAAATGGCGGCGGGGGATCGAGCGGCGAGATCGACGTGCTCAACGCGGCCGGCGACACGGTCGCGCATTACCTTGAAGGCAATAGCCAGACGCCGCTCGACCCGCGCGGACTCTTCTTCATAAATCCGACGACGCTGCTGGTCGCCAACGCCGATCCCGGAATTCAGCAGCTCGGGCCCGGGGACTTCGTCGGCGGCTCCCCGGCGCCCGAGCCCTCGACCTGAGCGATGATTCTTCTTGGCTTTGCGGGGCTGGGGTTTGCCGGCTATCGCCGTACCCGGGTCGCCGTCTCGGCCGCATGAACGTCGGGCTCGCTCGACAGGGAATGGCCGCCTTCATGGGCGGCCTTTTCATTTGGCGGCCGCGGACGTGCCCGGATCGGCGCACGGCCTGCGGAAGGCCGCCGCGACCCGATTCGCGAACGCTGGCCGTAACAGAGGCTAAGCTCGACGCGATCATGGGCTGGTCGCCGGGAAGCGGATGTCGCGCATCTACCCTCGACGCCACGATGCTAAGAAGCCTGCTCGCCGCGCCGTCGACAAGCTCCGAAGGAAATAACCGGCGACATCCTATGCCCAACCTGATCGAAAGGTGGGGGTGAGAGCGAAAATCTAAGCAATATCAAGGGCGGATAATGTTGGTGCGGCCAAGAGGACTCGAACCTCCACTCCGGTTAAAGAACTAGCACCTCAAGCTAGCGCGTCTACCAGTTCCGCCATGGCCGCACTTTTTCGCCGTGCGTCAGGCGGCGCAAAGCGAAGGCGGTCGTCTAACAAATCGTTTTCGCGAAGACAAGCGCAGACGGACTTGTCTGCGCATCGCCAGCGCCCCCTCAACACAACCGAGGCGCCTCACCACCCAGATCCCCATTGCGGCGGCTCATAATAATACGGACCGGCATAATAGGGGCCCGGCGGGCCTGGATAGGGTCCTTGCGGCCCCGGGCCGTAAGGGTCGTAGTAGGCGCGATCCATCTCCGGGGGCGCCTCCGCGCGCATCGACTCGCCTTCCTGCAGCACGACGACCTGCGTTCCAACTGGGGCGCGGTTGTAGAGATCAATGATGTCATGATTGAACAGACGAATGCAGCCGCTCGACACTTTCTGGCCGATCGTCTCCGGTTCGATCGTGCCATGAAGGCGGAAGTAGGTGTCCTGATGACCGCGATAGAGGTAAAGTGCTCGCGCCCCTAGCGGATTGTCGATGCCGCCCGGCAGCCCGGCCGTGTAGTGCGCATAGATCGGCATGCGGCGAATCATGTCTCCGGTCGGCGTCCAGTGCGGCCATTCGGCCTTTCGGCCTATGACGGCGTTACCGCGGAAGTTCAGCGCCTCCTCGCGGCCGACGCCCACGCTGTAGCGCCTCGCCATGCCGCCCGGCTCGACGAAATAGAGATGCCGTTCACCGATCATGACGACGATCGTGCCCGGCCGATAGGGACTGGAGAAGGCGACTTGACGGCGAAGCACCCCGGGATCGATCCGGGTCAGGTCGAGCCCGGGAATCTCGTGCCCATGATCATTGATTGGGCCATAGGCGGCGGGGTTCCCGAAGCCAGACCCGAACGGAATCCCGCCTTGGCTCGCGCAACCTCCAAGCAGGACCGAAATTCCCGCAAGGACGCTTCGTCGATCGACACGCACGGTCATTGTTCAGCCACCCCGCAGCCCCTAGTTGACACAGCTCCACCGCTCGTCGATTCGCGGCATGGCGGTCATCGCCATGTCCTTACTTATCTTTCCGGTCCCGTCTAGCCCGCGGGCGCCTCGCGGGCTGGCGGCGGACCGTCTCCACCGCAGAACTTCGAGGACTGGGCTAAGAGCAATCGTAGAGAACGACCCCGCTGGCGCCTTCACCAGCGATAACGCTCATGGAACTCCCGGCCATTGTCGACCGTCTCAGTAGATCACGCCGCTGCCCGGATCTGAGCGCTCGCTCGCGATACAATGTCGCCGCCTTGGCGACGAACGGCGATTGGCGACCCGGCGCGCGCCTGCGCCGCCGAAATCCTGAGTAGAACGGGCGGAGAACCCCTGCCCTATTCCGCACCGCGCGCGAAGCGCAAAATATCCGGAGCAGGCGCGTCGCCTTCGCGCGAAAAATCCATGGATTCGATCCGCTCGCCCCGCCGCGCAACCCGCGCGCTCGCTGCCCCGACCCCGGCGAGATCCTCCTGCGCCTGGCGGAAATGCATCTCGAGCTTGCCCGCGCGTTCGACGAGCAGTCGCACGTCGTTCATGAGCTTGCCGACCTCAGCCTGAATGGCGTGCGTTTCGTCGCGCATGCGCGCGTCGCGCAGAATCGCCTGAGCGACACTGATCGCCATCATCATGAGCGTCGGCGAGACGATCACCACGCGCGCCCGGTGAGCTTTTTGCACAAGCTCGTCGAAATGATCGACAAGATCGGAGTAGATCGCCTCCGAAGGCACGAACATCAGCGCCACGTCCTGCGTCTCGCCGGGCAGAAGATAGCGCTCGGCGATGTCCTTGACGTGCTTGCCGACGTCCGTGCGCACTCGCGCCAGCGCCGTCTTGCGCGCGTCGTCGTCGCGCGCGGCGCGCAACGCGGTGAAGCCTTCGAGCGGGAACTTGGCGTCAACGGCGAGCAGCCGGGCGTCGCCGGGCAGGCGGATGACGCAATCGGGGCGGGCGCGATTGGAGAGGGTGAACTGGAACTCGTAAGCGCCGACGGGCAAGCCGTCCCGCACGATCGCCTCCATCCTCCCCTGACCGAAGGCGCCGCGGGACTGCTTGTTGGAGAGTATGTCCTTGAGCGACACCACTTCGCGCGTCATCTCGCTCAACCGCGATTGCGCGGCGTCGATGACGGCGAGACGCTCGTTGAGCTTGCTTAGATTTGCGCCAGTCGTTTGTGCCTGGCTTTCGAGTCCTGCGCCCAGTCGCGCGCCGACCGAATCGAGCCGGTCGGCGACCACGCGCGCGAGGTCCGTCTGTCGCGACCCGAGCCATTCCGACATCCCGCCAATACGCCCGCTGAGCTCAGCGCTCGATTGGGCAAGCGCGGCGAAGCGCGCCTCGATCGCCTCCTGCCGTTCGTCGGCAATCTCCCGCTCGCGCCGCCGCGCCGTCCCGGCGCGCCAAAGGGCGATCAAGCTCAGCGCGGCGAGCACAGCCAACAGCGACAAAGCCGCGCCAAGCGCCTCAGAGAAAGAGATCGGGACGCCGCCGATGACGGTGATTGGGGAAGCGGGAATCATCAACGCGGCGGTTGCTTGGTGGAACAAAATAAGAACACGTTTGACCGCGCCTGTCCAGCCGATTATCAGTCCCCGCGCTTCTCCCGCGAAAAGTCCCGCATGGCCCTCAGACCGATCATCACTTTGCCCGACCCCAAGTTGCGTCTCGTCAGCAAGACGATCGAGCGCGTCGACGCTCCACTGCGCAAGCTGATCGACGACATGATCGAAACAATGCACGACGCGCCGGGCGTGGGACTCGCGGCTATTCAGGTCGCCGAGCCCATCCGTCTTTTGGTGGTCGACACCGCGAAGAAGGAAGAAACGCCCGACCCGCAGGTATTCATCAATCCCGAGATCGTGTGGTCGTCCGAGGAGCGCTCGACCTATGAGGAGGGCTGCCTTTCCATTCCGGAGTATTACGCCGAGGTCGAGCGGCCGGCGTCCATACGCGCCCGCGCCCTCGACCGCGAGGGCAAGGAACGCGAGATCCTGGCCGAGGGCCTGCTCGCCACCGTTTTGCAGCACGAGATCGACCATCTCGATGGCGTTCTCTTCATCGACCACATCTCCAAGCTCAAGCGCGACCGGGTGATCAAGAAATTCCAGAAAGCCGCCAAGCGCGCCGGCGACGGTTCGCATGTGCTGTGAAGCGAGTTCGCGCGCTTTTGAATAGGCCGCGTCCAATCGTCTGAACTAGGTTCAATTATTAGGGAGCATGCTCATGCAACGCGTTGCGATTCTCGGCCTTGGCATCATGGGAGGCGGCATGGCCGCCAATTGGCTGGCCAAGGGTTTTGAGGTCTCAGTCTGGAACCGCACGGCCTCTAAGGCACAAGCGCTGGCTGGCAAGGGCGCCAAGGTGGCGGCGACCCCTCGCGAGGCGGCGACAGGCGCCGACTTCATCTTCGCCATGGTGGCGGACGACGACGCTTCGCGGAGCGTCTGGCTCGGAGCGGATGGCGCGCTCGCCGGGGCGAAGAGCGGCGCGATCGGAGTCGAATCCAGCACGTTGACCCCCGACTGGATCCGCGAGCTCGCGCGTCAGGCTCAAGCCAAGGGCGTCGGCTTTCTCGATGCGCCGGTCGGCGGCAGCCGTGCGGCGGCGGAGGGCGGCGAACTGAGGTTCTTTGTCGGCGGCGACCCCCGGACCTATGAGGCTGCGCGTCCCGCGCTCGCGGCGGTGGGCGCCAAGATGGATCTGCTCGGGCCTATCGGCGCGGGCGCGACCTGGAAGCTCATCAACAACCAGCTCGCCGCAGGTCAGATCGCAGCGCTCGCAGAGGCGCTCGAGGTCGCCAAAAAGGCTGGCTTCAAGAACGAGCAAATCTCCGAACTCATCCTGGGCGGCGCCCCGGCGAGCCCGATCGTCAAGCTCAAGCTGCCGCGCATGCTGGCGCAGGACTTCGAGCCTGCGGACTTCGCACTCAATCTCATGCTGAAGGACGCCCGCTATGCCGCTGCGCTCGCCCAGTCGCTGGGGGCGCCCGCCGGCATGATCGAGGGCGCGGCGAAGGCGTTCGCGCGCGCGGACGCCAAGGGGCTGGGCGCCAAGGACATCGCCGCTGTGGTCGGCTGAAGCGCGGACTGAACGACATGCGCGCGAGCGGAAACGAGCCGCCGCGCCCGGCTGGAGAGCAACCGCGGCGCGGCGCGCGCAGAGACCTTCAGGATCTTCGCAAACTGCCGCGCTCGGCCTTCGTCTCCTATCAGAAGAAGCATGCTCAGCCGCATAGTCCGCGTTCCCGCGCGGAAGCTCGTCAGCGCCAGATGTATCCAGCTCTCTCCGCCTTCGCGCCTCACCGATTTTGGAGGTGGGTGACCGAATATTGGCGATTTCGAATCGGTCGGCGACATCCGTTCCAGACTTATGATGGCGAGGACGGGGATAACGGAATCTACCGCCTCAGCGGCGACGCCCGCGAGATCCGCATCGCTCTCGCGGGCGATTGGGGAACCGGCACCGACGAAGCGGCCGAGGTCGCAGCGCTTATCGAAGCCTGGCGGCCGCACTATTCGATCCATCTCGGCGACGTCTACTATGTCGGAGACCCTGCGGAGGTGGGCGCGAATTTCCTCGGCATCCCCAATCCCCGCTACCAGTTCGCGCCGTGCAAATGGCCTCGAGGGTCGGAGGGCGCGTTTGCGCTCAACGGCAATCATGAGATGTATGCGCGCGGCTACGGTTATTTCGACCACATCCTGCCGAAGCTCGGCGTCCGCGGTAGTCCGCACGGGCAAAGGGCGAGCTATTTCTGTCTCGAGAACGACCATTGGCGCATCATCGCGCTCGACACCAGTTACAATTCCGTCGGCGCGCCGATCCTTGAGCATTTCCTCCAGCCCGACTGCGCGCTGCCGGCGGAACTGATCGAATGGCTGCGGACCGTGATCAAACCGCGCCCCGACGATCCGCGCGGGATCGTGATTTTGAGCCATCATCAATATGTCTCGCGCTTCGATCATTGCTATCCGAAGCCGGCGCAACAACTGGCGGAATTCTTTTCCCGTCCGGTCCTTTGGCTGTGGGGGCACGAGCACCGCTTGGCGATCTATGAAGAAGCGAAGATGGAAGGCGGCGTCACCGCGTTCGGACGCTGCATCGGCCATGGGGGCATGCCGATCGACCTGCCGCCCAAGACGCCGCTGCATGACTTTGCGGTCGAATTCATCGACGACCGGCTCTATCCGAATGATGAGAACCTTGTCGTCGGCTACAACGGGTTCGCGAGGATGACCTTGCGCGACGATGAGCTGGCATTGGACTATGTCGACGTGCGCGGAACGCGCGTGTTCAGCGAGACGTGGACCGTCGATCGAGGCAAACTCGTCCGCCTGACGGCGCGCCGAGGTTGACGAGCTGCCTTTCGGAGCGACCCTGCACGACCAGGCGCGGGCAAATCCAGGGGGGTCTTACTGAGCGATGCAGGATCTAACCGCGAGGACGGAACGCCCCTGGCATTCGGAACTGGCCGAGGCCGCGCTCGAGCTCTGCCGGTCCTCTGCTAAAGGCCTGAGCGCCGACGAAGCCGCGAGGCGGCTCGAAGCGGACGGGCCGAACCGCCTGCCGGCCGGCAAGCCACGCTCCTTGTTCGCGCGGGTGTTTGCTCAGTTCAACAACCTCCTCATCTATGTCCTCCTCGCTTCGGCCCTCGTCACCATCGTCTTGGGTCACGCTCTCGACGCCGTGGTCATCCTCGCCGTCGTCGTCATCAACGCGGGGATCGGATTGATCCAGGAAGGGCGCGCGGAAAAGTCGCTCGAGGCCATTCGCGCGATGCTCACTCGCGAGTCCTCTGTCCTGCGCGATGGGCGGCGACTGACGGTTCCCGCCGAGAGTCTCGTGGTCGGCGACGTCGTGCTGACCGAAGCCGGTGACCGCATTCCAGCCGACCTCAGGCTTCTGCGCGCAACGAGCCTCAAGATCGAGGAGGCCGTGCTGACCGGCGAAGCGGCCGCATCCGACAAGTCGATCGATCCCGTCGCGCCCGACGCCGCGCTCGGCGACCGCGCCTCGATGGCCTATTCCGGCACGATGGTCGCAACCGGCCAAGGCGCAGGGTTGGTGATCGCGACCGGCGCCGCGACCGAGCTTGGGCGCATCAGCGCCATGGTCGGGGGCGTCGAGACGCTGACCACGCCGCTCCTGCGTCAGATGAACGTTTTCGCTCAGCGTCTGACGATTGTCATCCTGGCGCTCGCCGCCTGCGTCTGCATCTTTGCATTCATGGCGCGCGGCTATGAAATCGAGCACGCGTTCATGGCCGCGGTCGGGGTCGCCGTCTCCGCAATCCCCGAAGGCCTGCCCGCGGTGATGACGATCACGCTCGCCATCGGCGTCAAGCAGATGGCGGATCGCAACGCCATCATTCGCAGTCTGCCCGCGGTCGAGACCTTGGGCGCGGTGTCGACGATCTGCTCGGACAAGACCGGCACCCTCACCTTGAACCAGATGACGGTCGGCGCAGTGTTGACCGCTTCGGCCGAATTCGAGACGACCGGAAGCGGCTATGAGCCGCGTGGCGAATTCCTTCGTGGCGGCGTTGCAATTGACCCCGCCGCTCATCCCGATCTTGCGGCCATCGCCCGCGCGGCTCTGCTATGCAACGACGCCTCGTTAAGACAATCGGGAGCTGAATGGATCGTCGACGGCGATCCGATGGAGGGCGCGCTGATCGCCTTCGCGATGAAGGCCGGTGTAGACCCCGAGGCCGCGAAGCGCGAGTCGCCGCGGCTCAAAGAGATTCCTTTCGATTCTCGATATCGATTCATGGCGACCTTGAACCCTCTCGGTGAGGACAGTCTCATCACGGTCAAGGGCGCGCCTGAGCGCGTGCTCGAACTCTGCGCGACGCAAGCTGCGACGACAGGCGGCGAACCGATCGACGCCTCGCGGTGGCGCGCCGCAATCGACAGGCTCGCAGCTCGGGGGCAACGCGTCATCGCCTTCGCCTCGAAACCGGCGGGCGGCGTCGAGAGTCTCGAACTGGCCGATGTCGAAGACGGCGACCTCACGCTGCTCGGCCTTGTCGGCCTGATCGATCCGCCGCGTCCGGAGGCAGTTCAGGCGATCACCGAATGCAAAGCGGCGGGGATCGACGTCAAGATGATCACCGGCGATCACGCCTCGACCGGGGCGGCGATCGCGCGCGAGCTGGGCTTGGGCAAAGGCTCCGTCGACGCGCTGACCGGCCACGCCATCGATACGATGGACGACGACGCGCTTCGCCGCTCGCTGCCGACGACGTCCGTTTTCGCCCGCACCAGCCCCGAGCACAAGCTCCGGCTGGTCGAGGCGTTGCAGGCCGACGGCGCCGTCGTGTCGATGACCGGCGACGGCGTCAATGACGCGCCCGCGCTCAAGCGCGCCAATGTCGGCGTCGCCATGGGCCATAAGGGCACCGAGGCCGCCAAGGAAGCGGCGGAAATGGTGCTGGCCGACGACAATTTCGCCACCATCGCCGCCGCCGTGCGCGAGGGCCGCATCGTCTACGACAATCTGGTCAAGGTGGTCGGCTGGGCGTTGCCGACCAATGGCGGCCAGGCGATGGCGATCGTCGCCGCCGTCCTTTTGGGCGTCACCATGCCGATGACGCCGGCGCAAATCCTTTGGGTCAATATGGTCACCGGCGTGACGCTTGGGCTTGTGTTCGCCTTCGATCCGGCGGAGCTGGGCGTGATGCAGCGGCCGCCGCGCGATCCGCGCGCGCCGATTCTATCAAGCCTCCTGGTCTGGCGGACGTTGCTGGTGTCGGCGTTGTTCTGCGTGTTGGTGTTTGCGGTCTTCTTCTGGGCGCTCAGGCGTGGCGAAGAGCTTCAGCACGCGCAGACTTTCGCCGTCAACACGATGGTCGGACTCGAAATCGCCTATCTGTTCAGCGTACGGCTGCGCCGCAGCGCGCCCTTCGACTTCCGCGACGTCCGGTTGACCCGCACGCTCATGATCGGGATCGCCGCGGTCGTGGTGCTGCAGATCCTCTTCACCTACCTGCCGCCGCTCGAAACCCTTTACGACACGCGGCCGATCGATTGGCCGGACATGGGCGTCGCGGCGCTCGCCGCGATCGGCCTGATCGTGATCCTCGAATTGGAGAAGGCGATCCGGAACGGCCTGTTTGGGGCCGGGCGCGCGTGAGGCGCACAGCGGCGTCATTGCGAGGAGCGTAGCGACGAAGCAATCCAGAGAACGTGGGCGCCCTACGTTCATCTGAATTGCTTCGCTTCGCTCGCAATGACGGCTATGCTTCGTCGGAGCGACTCCGGTGGGGCTCGCCGTCAATCGCGTCGATGGGTCGTAGGGAAACCCGATGTCCGCGTCATTCAGCGTGTTCGTCTGCAGCACCTTCGACGACCTCGAGCAGGAGCGCGAGGCGGTGCTCGACGCCATCCGCCGCGTCCAGAGCCGACACAATGCGATGGAGTTTTTCGGTGCCCGAGCCGAGCGGGCGATTGATGTCTGCCTTGAGGAGGTTCGCAATAGCGACCTTCTCGTCGTCATCGTCGGGGAGAAATATGGCAGCCTACCTCCCGGGATCGGAGTCTCCTATTCGCAGGCCGAATACGAGGAGGGCGTGCGGCTCAAGAAACATTGCCTCGTCTATCTGCGCGATGACGACGTCCCGATCCTGCCGAAATATGTCGAGCGTGATCCGGATAAGCTGAGATTGCTAGACGCATGGAAGCAGACGCTCAACGCCGCGCACACCGTCGCCAAATTTGAGAGCTGGCCTAAGCTCGCAGTTCAGGTGGCTGCCGACATCGGAAATGTTCTGCTGGTAAGGGCTGCCGCCGCGGCCAAAGGCGTCGCTGAGGCCCCCCTGCGCGAAGTCTTGAAGAGGCTCGGCGAGACGGAGGTCGCTGAAGCTCAAATTCCCGATCGCCTCGCCGAGGCCGCCGACGAACTGATTCGGCTCCGTGCCGATCTCAGGAAGCCGCGTAACGATCCCCCGGAATTCTCAGCAATTCGCGCGCGGGCCTCGGCGCTGATCGACAAGGGCGACCTCGATGGCGCCGATGCCGCCTTCACCGAGGGCCGTATTGCGGCCCGTGAGCGGCGTGCCGAGGCGGCGCGCGAGGAGGCCCGATTCCTTGCTGAAGCGGCCCGACTCGATCGTGTGCGCCTCAACTACGACGCGGCTTGCTCCAAATTCGCCGAGGCCGCCAGCCTCGATCCGGACAACGTCTGGCTGTGGATTGAGCTCGGTGATCTCTGGGTCACGCGAGGTTCGCTCGTGGAGGCTGAGAAGGCTTTTTCCGCCGCGCGCGAAGCCGCCCGAGGCGGCGCTGATCGCGATCTGGCGGCCTGCTACGAGAGGCTGGGTGGCGTGCAGTTCGCACAGAGCGACTTCGCCCGCGCAACGACCTCGTACCGCGACAATCTTACAATTCTGGACCGTCTGGCCCAATCCGACCCCAACAACGCACAGCAGCAACGCGATCTGTATGCGTCCCACACATTTGTCGGGAATGTGAAGGAAGCACAGGGTGACCTCGCCGGCGCCCTCAAGTCCTACCGCGACGGTTTCGCGATCATCGACCGCCTGGCGAAATCCTATCCCGGCAACGCCAGCTGGCAACGCGAACTCTCAGTGTCATACATTAACATTGGAGACGTGCAGATGACAGAGCGCGATCTCGCTGGCGCGCTCACGTCTTATCGTGACGGTTTTGCGATCATCGACCGCCTGGCTAAATCCGACCCCAGCAACTTGTACTGGCAGCGCGACCTCTCGCTCTCTTATGAGAAGATCGGCGATGTTCAGATGGCCCAGGGCGACCTCGCCGGTGCGCTTAAGTCCTACGAGGCGGACCTCGCCATTGCTGCATATCTCGCGAAATCCGATTACGAGGGCGCAGGGCGACCTCGTCGGCGCGCTGACCTCCTACCGCGAAGGCCTCGAGATCATTGTTCGGCTGGCGCAATCCGGCGCTAGTAACGCCCGCCGGCGGCGCGATCTCTCGGTGTCATACAACAAGATCGGCGACGTGCAGAGGGAGCAGAGCGAGTTCGGCGGCGCGTTGACCTCCTACCGTGACAGCCTCGAGATCATGAACCAGCTGGCGAAAACCGATCCCGGCAACACAGGCTGGCAGCGCGATATCTCGGTAGTGTACGAGAGAATTGGCGACACGCAGCGGGCGCAGGGCGACCTTGCGAGGGCGCTGATCTCCTACCGCGACAGCCTCGCGATCAGAGAGCCGCTCGCGCAATCTGATTCCGGCAACGCCGGCTGGCAGCGCGATCTTGCCGTGTCGTATGGGAGAATTGGATTCTGCCTCGGCAAACTTGAAAATGTCACGGAGGCGTTGGAAAAGCTGCGACGGGGCCGGGCAATCATGGTTCGCCTGAACGCCTTGTCGCCGGACAACGACGGATGGAAGCGCGACCTTGATCGGTTCGAGGCGCGGATCTCCGGGCTCTCGCGATAGAGCGGCCTCGTCCGGTCGCGACCCGTTTACGGCCAAGCCTCGCCGACCCTTCGAACGCGAGGCTCCACCCAATGGGCTCGTCTGCGCCTTGAACTGGCGCGAAGGGATACTTAACGCCATTCGCCGCGTCTAACTGCGACATAATGCGATTGAATTGGTCGGCGCGGGCGGTTTACCTGGGCGCCGAATCGCGACCCTGACCCAGTGGCGGTCCCGAGGCGGCCTTGCTTGAAGCGTCCAAGCGCCTCACGGGGCGCGGGAGGTCGCTGAAGCCCGAGATCAGAGCAACCGACATTTACTTGTATAAAACCGAACCTCGTGTTATAGATTTTCTATTCGCCGGATTTGAGACCCGCAGGGTGGGATCGAAGAGAGAGGATGGAACGCGTCTTGTCGGTGTCCTCGCAGCTTAACACAGAGGGAGAAATTTTTTATTTGAATCGCTCGTAACCCATTGAAAAGTCCCGATTCGGAAAAATAAACGCTAGTAAAAGCAAGCAACTTTACTAACGTTTATGCTCGTATATGTGCGTTTACTCGCTTTTATTGGCGCTTACTTGCAATCGCTTGGCGTTGGCCGCGCAAGCGCGGGCTGCTTGCGCCCGCGTGGCGGGCGGTGCTATCGCCCTCGGCTCGCGTTCTTTACGAGGTGCGCGACGGAGGGGTGGCCGAGCGGCTGAAGGCGCACGCCTGGAAAGTGTGTATGCGGGAAACCGTATCGCGGGTTCGAATCCCGCCCCCTCCGCCAGAAGCACTTGGAAC
>Ga0210406_10005709_pt1 | contig 12979 bp, 20 predicted proteins | sample IncBWC30MmetaG_FD_155454 | JGI IMG/M metagenome (GOLD analysis project Ga0210406, IMG submission 155454) | Forest soil microbial communities from Barre Woods Harvard Forest LTER site, Petersham, Massachusetts, United States - Inc-BW-C-30-M | ecosystem: Environmental > Terrestrial > Soil >...
TCAGTTGTGGCCTTGAGTTTGCTGTTCGTCTTCCCCGCAGCAATAGGCCGGGAGTGCGGAAGAACGTGCGGGCCACGGCTCCGCGCTCCCGGCGAATGAATTTATGAGAGGCTTCAAAAAAGATTCGCTCGCAACATCCATCTGTAAAGAGGCAGGCCGTGCCTTACGCGAAGATGGCCGGGAGCCGTTCTGGTATCCGCTCGATCGGCGCAGTTTCTTGTCACAGCCCAAGATAATCGTCGGCGAGTGCGAAACTCCCGAGCATCACATCATCGCCTACGGCAAAGACAAAGGCCCGATCAGGGCAGAAATCTTCCGGCGCAACCGGGAAGGGAATGGCGGAGTAAACCGCTGTTGGAAATGCAATCGCTTCGTTCGTGAAGACCTAATGGACTCCTATGGAGGAGCCTTATCGCGCGGCGAATGGGACCATATTCGTAACAAAGACGGCGAGCGTTGTGACGATCCGGAGAACGGAAGAGTTGCTTGCAGGCAATGTCATTTCGAGCGCCACCCGCAAGTCCAGTTCACGCGCACCCCGTCTATTTAGGAAAGTGGGGGCTTGGTTGGAGCTTCGATTAGTTTACTGTAGCGTTACTTAGGCAACCCGTGTTTGTTGTGAGTTGAGAGGTCGCACTTGGTAAAACTAGCCATTAAGAAACTAAATACCAGCGATGACTTCCTTACCCCTCCATACATCGTGAAAGCGATGGGCGAGTTTGACCTTGATCCGTGTGGATCGCAAAGGTCAGTCGAAAAACTGGCGCACGCCGAATACAAATATCCGCATGACAACGGTTTACTTTTGCCGTGGCGCGGAAGCGTATTTGTGAATCCGCCTTTCTCGGAACTGCAGACATGGGTGGGGAAGTTCATTCTGCACGGCAATGGCGTGCTCCTCGTTCCGGCCAGAATCGAAGTCTCATGGTTCTGGAAACTCTGGGTGTATTGCGATGCTTTCTTTTTCACGAAGGGACCGATCAAGTATTTGTGTCCTGCAGGGAAGACCCCCCCCGGTTTTTTGGCGGGGCGTTCTGTGCGATGGGAGAGCCAAACGTCCAGAGGCTGCACAAGATTCCACTAGAAGGCGTAATTGTGAGCACAAGAGCGGTAGTGAAAAAATGACCTTGACAACACTTCGCCGCGCGTGCCAACATGCCAGTGTCGGGCGGGGCGGTCCTCTGGTTAAGCAATTCTTAGCCGAAGAGCCGCCAGTAACCGTCCCCACTCGACTTCAGAGTTCTTCGGCGAATGCCCAACGGATTTGTAAAGTTTCGGCGAGGTTTGTTAGACCATTTGCTTGAGGGAAGGATGTCTCCCGATGAGTACTGTGTCTTCTCCTTGCTTCTCCAAGTTGCTGATTTCCGCTCGGGTGTGTGGCGGGGTTCTGGTGTTGCGCTTTCGACTTACCTCAAAACATGGTCGGTTCGCAAATGCCAGAGGGTACTTAAATCCCTTGCCCGGAAAGCCTACGTCTCCCTACGATCTTGTCGGGGTAAAAGAGGTAACTACCCGGTGATTATCCACAAATATGGGCGGAAAGTGACGACAAGGGTGTCGCCAGTTCTGAAAAGTGACGACACCAGTGACGCCACTTTGCCAAAAGTGACGACACCAGCATACCTCTCTTTAAGAAGTACTCAAGAAATGGGTGGTGTGTTATGTGTTGGTCCTACTCCTAAGAAGACACATGACACCACACAGAAGGAAAAAGCGAAGTGCGCCAGAGCCTCTCAAAGTACCTTTTGATCTTCAAGCGGATGTACCCGACTCATCCGACGCCCGAAACCTGGGAGGTCTACGAGCGGGCGCTTGATGATGTGAACGATATAGACCTTGCCGCCGCGTGTGAAATCTGTCTTCGGGAGTTGACCTACTTCCCCATGCCCGCAGAGATTCGCAAGCGCCTGAAACCGAAGGACGATTTCATTGCGACGGCGGTGCGCTACACAGACAACCCGGCTGACCCGCAGACCAAAGCGGAGTTTGAAGCGGCGATGGAAAAAGCTGCCAAGAGAATCGGAATTCACAAGATCGCGGCGGTGAAAACGCTGTGAGGGAAAGACCAGGGAGTAAACTCGGGGTGTCGCAACGCAGAGCGCGGAATCTGCGAATATGAGGTGACAAAGTGAAAATCTATCGGCAAGGCGATTTGCTATTCAAGAAAGTAAAGTCAATCCCGAAAGGCGAATGGAAGAAGCGCCGGTCAGGTCACATTCTGGAAGGTGAAGTCACGGGGCACATTCACAAGATTGCGGACCTCGAAGCCGCCGAAGTCTTGGAATGCGGTGAGGGTATGTGCTTGACAGTGACGGCAGAGGGAGGCGTTGCCATCGTGCATGAAGATCATGACACGCTGACTCTCCCGGCAGGGAATTACGAAATCGTGCAGCAGCGCGAATACACGCCCGAACAAATTCGCAATGTAGCCGACTAAAATGAAAAAGATCACCGAACTCACCGAGGCGCAGGAAAAACGGTTAGTCGATCTCCGGGAAGAGTGGTTGCGGATTGGCTATAGCACTGCGCCTTTGGACCGCAAAGTCTGCACCGAAATCATCGGCGAATTTTACTCTCGCATTGGTCAACCCAAGCCTCTTGTGCTGTTTTTCAGTTCCCCCATGATGTGCATTCTCGCTTGGGGAGTTTTGAAATCTCTCTTGAAGAAAAACAAGACAGGCGAGCCGGTTCGGGCCCAGTTGGGGGACCAGTTGTGGGCCCAGTTGTGGGACCAGTTGGGGGACCAGTTGAGGGACCAGTTGGGGGCCCAGTTGAGGGACCAGTTGGGGGCCCAGTTGAGGGCCCAGTTGTGGGACCAGTTGAGGGACCAGTTGGGGGACCAGTTGGGGGACCAGTTGGGGGACCAGTTGTGGGCCCAGTTGAGGGACCAGTTGAGGGACCAGTTGGGGGCCCAGTTGAGGGACCAGTTGGGGGCCCAGTTGAGGGCCCAGTTGAGGGCCCAGTTGGGGGACCAGTTGAGGGCCCAGTTGAGGGCCCAGTTGAGGGCCCAGTTGAGGGCCCAGTTGTGGGACCAGTTGGGGGCCCAGTTGAGGGCCCAGTTGTGGGCCCAGTTGGGGGCCCAGTTGTGGGCCCAGTTGGGGGCCCAGTTGAGGGACCAGTTGGGGGACCAGTTGGGGGACCAGTTGAATCATTACTTCGCTGGAGCCCAGTGGTGTAACTGGGAAGTTTTTTACAAATTCGGGCTAGAAATCGGAGTAGAGCATACAGTTGAGCAAGAAGAATTACTCGATCTTTGGCTTTACCAATCGCGCCACTTACATTGGTGGTTTCCCTATAAAGGAATTGCACTGGCATCGGAACGCCACACACGAGTCAAGGTTGATTCGCAGCATCGTTTGCATAGTGATGATGGCCCAGCTTGCGGCTACAGTGACGGCTGGGGCATCTGGGCATGGCATGGCGTCCGCGTGCCGCAAGAAATTATTGAGCATCCTGAAAAGATTACGGCAAAAGTGATCCTCTCAGAACAAAACGCCGAGTTGCGGCGCATTATGATTGACCGCGTCGGAATGGAGCGATTCATCACCGAAAGCGGTGCAAAGCAAATTCATTCTCACGAGCGCGGGATTCTGTATGAAATTGGTTTGCCCAATGATCCCGAAGGCGTTCTCAAGGCCGTTGAAGTAATTTGTCCATCAACGTCGCGGCGATATTTTTTGCGCGTGCCGCCTCAGATCACGCGAGCCGATGATGGTGTGGCATGGAGCTTCGGTTTTGAAGTGACGAAAGACTATAAGCCAATCTTGGAAACGTGATGGCCCCTGGGAAGCGTTGGCCGGGGGCGGGGAAGCGCAAATGAGTGAGGACTGGCAACCTGCAACGCTCCGACATCCGAAGGATTGGTGTCCCAAATTAAGCAGCTTGCTCAAGGAATCGAAGGAAAGAGCAATGCAGGCGACAGGCGAAAAGGTAGAAGTTCGGTCCTATCCCGTAGAGAGGGAAGAGTATTGCGGATGCCGGTCCATTTTGGTTCGCAGAGAAGATTCCTTCCGATTAACGGGCCAAGATTGCGAGACGCGACTTGCGCTGTGTCAAGTTTCGATGGACTAGCGGGCAGGGGGAGCCGTGAGCGAGTCCTATGAGTTCTGGTCTGGGGTCGTGCTATTGGCGCTGGGCGTCGTGGGGGCGCTCGCGGCTGTGTTGTCGGTCTGGCTGGAGGAGGAACCTTGAGCGACCTGAAAAAAGGCATGACTGTAATTTGCAAAGCGTTGCTGCACTACCCTGCTGGGAAAGTTCTCCGGGTCGCCAAAGACGGTTCTTGGTGCGATGTGGCGTGGTCCGGGCGAATCGTCCGCCATGGTCCCATTGAGTATTGGACGAAACGAATGAGACAGCAAGCAGTTCTGGCGGAGCCGCAATGAGCGAATCGGAACGGCAAAGGAAACGCCTGATGAAACTGCGCCAAATGCTTGTGGAGAACCACCTTACACCACTGGAAGCCCGCAGAGAAGAATTGCGAAAGTGTCGGGCTTGGCGGGTGGACAAACTCTGGATTTGTCTGTGCGGTAAAAAGTGCATAGCGGCATGGCTTCCCGCGAGTTGCCCAAAGTGCGGGCAGGTGTGCTACAGGAACGAGCCGTGAGACGCACGCTAGGGCCAAATGCGGCAGGTTTACGGTCCTCAGAGCAAAACAGCGTAGGGGGACAGCAGAGCGATCTAATGTGTGAGTGCGGGCACAGCAATCAAGTTCACGGGCGTTTCACGGGAGAGTGCTTTGAAGTGATTGATTCTAAAAGAGGTGTGTTTTGCAAATGCAAGGCTTTTCAGCAAGCAGTCAGTGAGGGCACCCACCAAGCCCCGAGCACAACCAAGGGCTAGCAAAACTGAGGGGCACGCACATGAAGTTGCTTAAAATCGAGATACGTTGGGGCGCTCGCAAAGCGATAGTAACGAGCTTAACCGGAGGGCACATCGCAAAATGCTTTGATTTGGGAAACACGATGGAAATTGAAATCTCCAGTTGCAAGCCGAAAAAACCGGGTCCCGGCACCAACCAGCCCGGCTCGTGAGGAAGGGAAAGCGATGAAACGAAAACCAGTTGAACGAGAAGCCAACTTTGACGTTGAGGACGACGAACAAGAAATGAAGCCGGACTGGAATGGAAAGTGCGAAGTCTGCGGGGCAAGTCCCGTTGTTCCCGCGACCGGCATGTGCGGGCCATGCACGTTCGGCGAGGCCGATACGGTGAACGGGAATTGGTTACCGCCCAACCAGGGCAGGAAGGAGGGGTTGCCACTTGAGCACAGGAACGTTTTGCAACCACCAGTTCAATCTCGGTAGATGCATTTATTGTAACGTGCCGCAGCACCGGGCGCTGTGATGGCCGTAGCAGCGACCGTGTGAACACGGCCCACTAAAAAGGAAACCGCGATGACCGACACGCTCCATGAACGCTGCCTGAGAGCGGCGGAAGAGACGCTCGTAACCAGGAATGATATTTACGGCTCTGCTGATTTAATACCTGATGTCGCCGCTGCGATGGAGGATCTCGTGCGTGATGAGAGGGACCGGCTTACTTCTGAGGTAGACCTTCTCAAGCGCATGGCTGAAAAGTGCGATGCCGAGGGGCTGGCAGAAACTCCACAAAAGGAATGGACTCCCTATCAAGGGAAAATTCTTGCCTATGACGCAGTTCTTTCGTTGCTGAAAGGAATAGGAAGATGACGGATGACAGGGAGTTGGCAGAACGCATCGTAGCGAAGTATTTCACTTACGATGCCACGCACTCAACTGGAGCTATGCATATCGTTTTAATTTCGGAATTGGCTGAACTCATCGCCGCGCACACCGCCGCACTCAAAGCCGAGATCGCTAGTTTAGTGGAAGAGGCACGCGAAAGCGGAAAGCGAAATGATGCGCTGAGAGCCGAGATCAAGGCCGAACGCGCGGCGGCGTTGCGGGATGCTGGCGATATAGCCGAAAATATGAATACCTTCTCTTCTTTGGATGGTGGGTTACGTGACCCGCGAACTGTAGCACTCGACATTAAGAAGGAAATTCTTTCTCGCATCGGCCCGGACCAATCCGCACTGGATCACATCGTGGCGAACGTGGTGCTGGCAGAAGCGGAACTGTGGGCCGATAAGGTCCCACTTTCTTGTGCAACAGCAGAGGTAATTAAATGGAGGGCGGAACGTCTTACTGCTAACCGTGCGGTTGTCGAGGACGAGGCGGTCAGGCAAAAGGAAAGCGCATGAGTCGAAAATTTGCCAATGTGAACTGGGACTTGCCCGCTGACGATCATGGACATATTCGTGACTGGACTGCATTGCAGGCCGCCATCCTGATGGACATTAGAGATGAACTGAGGAAAATAAACGAGATTCTTCGTTACCGTCCAGCGGATACGACAGCAGATAACTTACTTACCATGCCAGAAAAGAAAGCAGCGCAGTGAGCCGCCCTCACCAACTTTTGCAGGTCCTCTCGCAAGAGGAAGTTGTTCCAAGGGCGAGACGCCGATGGCCGTTCGAGGCGAGCGTTAAAGGACTTTATCAACAGGTCATTCTTTTGCGCTCCCGAAACACGCAGGAACCTTTTGCTGTGGAGCATGAATTTCGCTTTCATCCGATTCGCAGGTTTCGCTTCGACGTGGCCATTCCAGCGTTGCACATTGGTATGGAATATCAAGGCGGTTTATTCATGGGGCGTCGCGGAGGTCATCAATCGGTAAAGGGTGCGCGGAACGACTGGGAAAAGATAAATGAAGCACTACTTCTAGGCTGGATCGTGCTACAGTTCGGACCTGATGAAGTGCGTTCCGGCAATGCAATGAATGTCATAGAACGTGCTATTGCATTTAGACGGGAGAGGCCATGAGAAAACTTGTTTTCATCCCGCTACTGTTATTTTTGACAGGTTGCCCGAAGCCCGAAGTCACTGCGCGCGACGCTATTGCAGGCGCACACGGATATGTAGTTTACGGACAGAGCGAATGGAAAGCCGAATGCACCGCGACTCCCACGCAGGGGAAATGCCAACTGGTCAACAAACTCATTGCCGGGGAGCATACGACCGCTGACCTGCTTGCGGTTTACTGTTCCGGTACTCCCAAATCGGGAGCGCAGCCCTACGCGCAAGGCGGTGAATGCGTCGAGGTTAAGTCCGCCTATAATGCGCTTTCCGCGTCGGTCGCGAACATCCAAGACCTTATCAAACAGGTAAACATGTTTCTGCCAGCCAACACCAAAGTCAAGCCGATTCAGCCAGCGGTAGGCGTGCGATGAAGCCGAAAAACATCCAAGAGTTATTTGAATTGTTCGAAGCAGAGAAATCATGGGACCAAATCGACATCGAGATTTTGCCGAATGGCGAGATACGTAGAGTCGGGGATCACTCGCCGACCGAACTCAAGCCGGGCCAGAAACCGCTCACGTTCAGAGAATATTTAGGAGGCGAGTATGGAAGATCATGTAGTTGTTGATGTCGAAATACAAAAGACCATCGAGGAGACGCCCGGAGGTTGGGATGCCACGGACAAGTTGGGTGTGGCGTGCGCGGTCGTGTACGAATTCATTGGCGACCGTTTTCGGATTTACGGGCCGGAAGATGTCCCTGCTTTGCGCGAGCGGTTACTACGCGCCGAACGAATCAGCGGATACAACATTTACCGCTTTGACTTTCCGGTTATCTGGGGGCTTCCGAATCGCGGTCGCGTGGAAGAACTCAAACCCAAAACAAATGACCTTCTGCAACGCATTTGGCGAGCTATTGGCCTTGACGATGATGCTGTGGATTTCACGGAACTGCACAAGGGCTGGAGTCTCGATGCGGTGACGAAAGGCACACTCGGCCTCGGCAAAATCGGCTATGGCGGTGATGCTCCCAAGTGGTATCAAGCGGGTCAATGGGCGCGAGTCACAAACTACTGCGCGGATGACGTGGCCATGGAGCGCGACCTAGCCGTGTTTGTGGACAAGTATGGATTCATCTACAACGAGAAACTGAATCGCGTCGTGAACTTGAGACAAGGTGCTGCGCAGGTTGCGGGAGGCGTCCGATGATTCCGATTCTCCAAGTGATCTTGCAGCTTCTCGGCGTGGCACTCACGCTGGCAACCAAGAGTTCGGCTCCGCAGGAAATCATTGACGGATTGCAATCGGCGCTTGCTCAGGTGCAACTCGTTCACACAACGGCGGTGACTAAGGATCAGGTAGAATCCTTGTTGGATGTTCCTAAGTGGTAATTAAAAGGAGCAACATAATGCGCAAACTATTTGTCCTAGCACTTCTGGTTCTCGGTCTGGCAGGCGTGGCGAGTCAAGGCAAGACGCAAGGCTATCCACCGCCTCCACCTCCGCCACCGGGTCATCCGCACATCGCGTCCGAACCGATCCAGGTGGAATTGATTGAAGATGGTTCCCAAACCATCGCGGCGGTGACATTAGACGGCACGCCTGATGCCGATTCGATCATCGTTACGATGTTCTACTGGCAGGAAATCCCTGGTTCTGGCGGTCCTTTACTGCTGAGTAAGACCGATGTCCAACCCGCATATAAAGGCGTGTCGATTGCATCGGATTATGCCCCTGTCCCAATAGCAAAAGTAAAATCTGTAACCGTGAGACTGGTGAAGGATTTGGCTGGCAAGCAATACCTATATGACAACAAGTAAGATTTGAAGCGGAAGGGGCTGGTTCACGCAGCCCCCGCCGTTTGTGTTGGGTGGACTTAACGGAGGACTTTCAGCCAGCAAGCTTAACGCGAAAGCGGAGCCATGAACGCGAAATTTCAAAGTGTTGTGCTCAATGAAGCGTCAGGGGCAAGCTGATGTGGCGCGATTTGCTGGACACTTTGAGGCACGATCCTTTTGTCTGGTGTTGTCTCTACTTAATCAGCATACTTTCGTTAATCACTGCTGGATTACGAATAAAAATCTGGTATCTCAGGCGAAAATTGCAGAGACTCTATGACGAACAAGGTGTGCCACCAGAAGAAAGAATCTCATTTTGAGTGGCGATCACCAGCAGTGGAGTGATTCCAGCCCTTCGCGCGGGAAAGGTCCGGTTCACTACCGTCGCCCAAAGCGATATTACGGCCTGGGACCCATCGTTGTGTGGCTCGCGCTGATCGGTCTGGCCGCATGGTTCATCCTCAAGTACGCTCCGTCCGTGCTGCGGGCGCTCCAATGAGGCGCTAAGGCGTGCGAAAAAATCTCAAAGCGTCGATATCGCAGGTGTGAACCAATGCCGTGGCCCAATTTGGTGGATTGTCGTCTAACGATTTATCAAAGTAGTGATCCGCTCCCATCGTGGGGTCCGTTCCGTCGCCCCAGTAGGCAACCTCTGCAACTTGAATACATTCTTGCCATGCGGGACTCACCAGATCAGGATAAACCGTTAGGTTTGGGTCTTTGCCGGACGGCGGCTCCATTGATGTGTATTGTGCCTTCTTAGTCAAAACTGACATCCAGCCAGTCCCCCACCAGGCTGGTCGTATCACGCGGTTGCGGACGGACCATGCAACTCCCAGCTTGGCATTGTACGTCTGCCCGCGTGATTCCCGGCCAATCAGAGTGACTAGCAGACCAAACTCAATTGCCTGGTTCGGGGTGTAGACGTGATTCATGCTTTCTTCCCGCCGAAATCGGAACAGCGGTGACAATTGAAACTTTCTAGTCTGATTCTTTTATATCTGTCGATCATTTCATTCAGCGTCGGCAGCCTCAGAACTTCTTCCTCGGGAAAGTGGAACTTCCACTGACATGCGCTGCATTTCGCTCCGGGCGCATCTGGGTATTTGACGATAATCATCTCTCTCATGGCTCATTCTTCCACCTTCGCGCAGATCAGGCCGACCAGCAGACCTCCAAGAAAGCAAAGAAACGAAATGGCGAGCGGTCCCACTACTTCGCTACCTGTTCCGCATTCGGAACGGGAGTCAACTGAAGGTACTTCATGAGACTTATCAGCGCACTGAATGCGAATGTGATCGCCATGACCTTGAAAATGTTGATGTCGTGCGCCGGGTCCGCAATACTGGCCCCGAAACCCGAAGCGACCGATCCCGCGCCGCCCGAGACAAGCGCACCGATCAACCCTTTAAGCCACCCACCCCAATCCAAGTTGCTTGCTGTCTTAAACATTCCCATGTAGGCTCCTTGGCCTCTTACCTTTGAGGTTGCTATGGGGAGGCGGCGGTGTCACTCACCCATCAGTACCATGAGATTAAGTCCTTATTTCCTATAGGCATCCTGCCGAATCCGCTCCGCGAGGCGCGTTCTTTTCTCGTGACTATCCGCTTCTTCCACCGAGTCGGCAATGCCAAACAACCAGCGCCTTTCTTCCCTTGCTATGTCATCGCGCTCTCGTTTCCCCAGACCGTCCAAGTCCTTCTTGAAGTGGCTCTGTGCTTCCCTGTCTTTAGCATCCTTGCGCCCGGCGTTGAAAATGATAGCCACAATCGCCATCAACAGAGTAGCGAAAGCGATGTACTCGGCGATGGTCACTTACAAGATCGCGGCAAGTCGGGGTGGCTGTAATGATGTAAATTACTCATAATATCCAGCCTCTTTTTTTCGTGATGGTTGGTTTCCTGCTCCGATGCTTTTGCTTGGCTGGCAGCGGCCACCGAATCCGCATTATGGATACGATTCACGAAATGTTCATAGTGCCAGCAGCAAACTGGCATGTCCGGCCAAACCCATAAGCGGTGATTGCCGGGAAGAGTGCATTGGTCAGTTGCCGTTAGACAAAACATGAGTTCGTCCGCTTTCATCACGCATTGCGGGTATTCCATGACACACCTTGAGGCTGGGTCTGGCCTGCCTGAGCCTAAAGCGTGTCACGATTCGTGTCCATGATTTATGTATGCTTTTATTCGCATTTAACCTTTATGTTAACTAGTGAACGTTAAGACGCTACGTTGAGCATGAATTGCTTGCGGTTGCTGTACCCGAACTTGCGCCGCAGTTGCCTGACAAAATGAGATGCGCGGGCTGTGGTCATGTTTAAGGCCGTGCTGATTTCTTTGTCACTTAGCCCCCCCTTCAGGCAGGAGTACACCTCGCGCTCGAAAGGGCTTAGAGTTTTCAGGATGGCGGAGGGCTTCTTCATTGCGTGCTCGTTCCCGCTGAAAAACTGCCCCCGCTTGTGAGTGCGCTTCCCGTCGTCGGACTTCCCTGCGCTATCGAAATAGATGAAATCGGCGCTCCTTGATCGTTGACATTCCAGATCACGAATGACAATTTGTTGTTGGTCACAACAGCGGGAACCGTGGCGGTGAAAAATTGGAATTGCCCGCCTGCGACCCCATCGGGATCGCCATTATAGAAAATAGACCCCTGTGAGGATAACTTGAACAATTGCGTCCTGAGCGGGGACTGCGTTCCGTAATGATAGGTGATAATGTAACTGCCGTTCGGAACCGTGATGTCGATGCGATTATCGCCCGTTGCTGCGCTGGAGTTTCCGACCGTCCAAGTCCATAAATTCTTGTCGGTCACATTGGCAAATGATCCCGCATTGTTCCCCGCACAGCAGGAGATGTCGTATTGCAGATTGGTTCCCAAGTCATTCGAGGTGGACAGCGATCCATACCAGACATTGCTCCCATTATCCGTGTAATTCGTTGTTTGAGATACCAGCAAGCGAATCGTACCCGCTGGAAGCACATAAACTGGCATCGATGCAGCTACCGCGCCATTCGTGACACTCGTAGCTGTAATGGTCGTCTGTGTGGGTGACGCAACCGTAGCAGGTGGCGTGTAAAGACCTCCCGCTGTGAGCGTCCCCACTGTGGGACTCATGGACCAGGTGACGGTCCCGATGTTCACGAGGGCGGTGAGTTGCTGTGCGGGCGTACCGGCTTGGATATTAAGGTAATCCTGCGGCAGATTGACCGCTACTCCCTGCAATGCTACATCGACGCTCGCCGTTACGGAGTCCGAGGTACGAGTGAAGGTGATAATTTCTCGATTGCGAGTGGTTGTGCCACAGAGTGCCGCCGAAGGGCACGTTTGATTTGCCGAGATTTGCAACCCGGATTCATCTACAAATTCCATATAGTTGGAGAGGTAAGAATAGACGTTGCCAGTATCCGCCGCCGATCCCACATTGGCGTGCGTCAGATTGAAAGTGAAAGAACTTCCGGTAGCGGACGCCACGGATACGTTCCCGAGATTGAATATCCCCCCTCCGTTCGTCGTACCGGAGATGTCCACCCGATTCCCAGCGGCTAGATCATTTACTGCTGTGATGGTCACAACGTTGCCGGTCAAGGCGCTATTCGTAATCGTGAAATTCTTTCCCGAACTGTTGTAGACCAGGAAAGCGTCCGTGTAAGGTTTTGTCCAGGCCGTTTGCTGACGGTCGATGTCCCAGTTCGTGCCGCCATCCGTGACGATGATCCCGTAATGTTGAAGCTGTGTAAGAAGAATCTGGGCGATAGCGGAAAAGCCGGAGATGTTGAAGGAAGATTTTAGACGTGCTCTCGCGCCAAAGGGGACCGTAGCCCCATCGCTGGCAAAAGTCGTTGCGGGCCAAATATTAGAACTCGCCATGAATCCAGCGCCAAACGTGTTCAACAGCGCGTGATTGATCGTCCCGCTGTTGGCAACCGCCTGCTCCATCTCTTGAAAGGTTAGTTCTAACGGTTCAATGGCCGTGCCCGCCGCGTTGGTCGCACTGTTCGGAAGGGGATAGTCATAGTAATTATATTTGACACCTCCCTGCGAATTGCACGTTCCGGCAAGAGAACAGGTGCTCCCTCCCGAATTAAGCGTTACATTTCCGAAACTGGAGGCCGATCCATTTGCATGAACGAGCGGATAACTAATGCTCACGCCGTCCACGCTGGATAGGGTTACCGGGCAGACATTGAAATAAGTGTCGCCTCCCGTGAATGATCCTACGCATACGCTACTTCCCAACGAAAAACCAGCCGTTTGTGGATTCTTCGTGCAAGTCAGTTTGGCTGTGTTGCTTGTAACGGATGCGGCGGTCGTAACGCAATTTGCATAG
>Ga0210406_10005710_pt1 | contig 12979 bp, 29 predicted proteins | sample IncBWC30MmetaG_FD_155454 | JGI IMG/M metagenome (GOLD analysis project Ga0210406, IMG submission 155454) | Forest soil microbial communities from Barre Woods Harvard Forest LTER site, Petersham, Massachusetts, United States - Inc-BW-C-30-M | ecosystem: Environmental > Terrestrial > Soil >...
TTTTGAACTTCTTATTGTCTACTTGAACTTCGAATGTTGCGAATGTCATGTTATCCCTTCTCTTATAATCCGTGATAGCCGTAAAAAATAACATTTATACCGTAGATAAGTGCCATTGATGTTAACGCGGCAAGAACACTTGCCACGATCCAACATAAAAAATATGCGAGAATCAATCTCATATGTATATAATACCATAAGTACCAAAAAATGTCAAGCACTTTTTATGAGATTTTGTAGATTTTTTACGATTTCTTCATGAGTAAGCTTGACCTTTTTAGGCTTCTTAAGTGCTATTAGTTTCATAGACTTAGCTATTTGAGCATCTTCATACTTCTTTATACAAGTTTCACACCCACAGGTAGGCTTTCTAATTCCCTTATACTTATCAGACTTTTGACACTTGATCTTAAGGTTGTCTTGTTTCTGCTGTTTCTTGCCCTTACGGTATATGTCTTTAAGATCAACGAGCCGTTGTTCTAGTAGATCGAACCTAATCTTTAATTCTAATGCGGCTAAGAATGCTTTAAAATCCTCCTCGAAACAGTGAGACTCAAGGTGCCATGTTTCAAACTTGGCGTCTTCTTTACCTAATCTAATAACCCAACGGTCTTCAACATTCTCACCGGTTTCCTCCTCATAAGCTGCTTCATATGATGCTGTCTGCATTAAGTACTCTGGATACAAGTAGTTACTTGTTTTCCAGTCAGCAATGGAAAGCCTGTGCTTGAATGGACTAGGACAGCAAAAGGGATCATCACAGGAGTCAACATAGCACAATCCGTCCATAGTACCAGCATAATTATGTTCAATGCTGTAAATCTTGCGTTCAGTACTGATCCACTGGACATGATGGGCTGTCATCCATTTAATAGCGGCTTTACATGCACTTGCCGCCCGTTCTTCGGATGGTAGACTTTGTAATAGGACTTGAACTTGTGCGGCATCTTCAGCTAGCTCGGCTTTGATGTATAATTCTATCCATGAATGGGCTATATGTCCGACTGCACCGGCATCTTCTAGTTTGTCTTTGTGGGCAGATTTCGCATCATGGATTAGCTTTTCTAGGACTTCTGTACTAAAGTGGTAGCCATCAAAGCGCTTATAGAACTCCGCGCTGGCTAGGAACTTTTGGCTCATCATCTTACAGGCCCACGGAATGAGTACCAGTGACTTGTCGATAATATGACAGACAGAGGTAACCCCGTTAACGCGCAGAAGACTACCATCTGCCATTACTAGTAGATAAACGTGATCTATAGGGTCATAGCGCAATTTCACCGAACCATTATAGAATTCATACTCTTCGGTTAATCCGCCAAATTCTTGAATGAATTGTTCTAATAAGTCCATTAGTCCAGCTTTGCCATATCTTCAATCGGGATTAGCTTTGCATGGCGTTTCATATCTTCCCCGAATCCTTGTTGTACCACGGAACCAGCGTTCCCTTTTACTGAGCGGAGCCGCCCTACACGCCAGCCATTAGAATAGTACTTAATAAGCTTTCCGACTTCTACACCTTCCGGTAGCGGTAGAAGCTTGATCTTGCGATTTACTTTGATCTTCATTTATCCTTCTTTTTAAAGAATCCTGATACGTCTTCGAGCCTCGCTTTTCTTGATTGAACAGCTATGAACCCAATGCATTCAGGATGTTTCCAACTAGTACCATGTTTCCAACTAGTACCTTCAATTTGTTTTCTAATCCTTCTCACAGTTGCCCCAGTGTCAATAAAATCATCTACGATTATGTATTTATTAGTATTTAAATATCCCTCAACAATGTATATAGAATGTCTTTTATCTCCAGCTTTCCGTACCAAGATAAGTTCTTTACCTAATGCTTCAGCAATTATAGGCGCTATCAACGCTCCTGACATTCCAGAAAAGGCGATTGAATCAAACTGATCTTTGATAGTTTCCAAGAAAGCTACCGCTCGTTTAATGTACCGATTACGCTTCTTGTTCTGTAAAAAGTTACATGTATGATTTGAGCCTATATATTGTTTACTCATACACTATCCTTCCCTTCTTTGAATTTACGACCTTGTACAGTCTTTTCTACTTCTCAGTGCGTTCCGGTATGATTGGCATGTTATCACGGTGGTACATTGCTATTAAGCCAGCAATTGTACGTAAGTTTACAGGAATTGACTTTTCCGGGTCATCGCGTTCAATGGAGGTTGGAAAATCAATAGTGTTCATCCTATCGCCCCTGCAAACGCTCGACTAGCTGATTCGTCGGACTCTTTGAGATATGCAGCCGTACTATTCAGACTCTTATGCCCTAGATATTGTTGGACTTTATTGATTCCCATCTTGTCAATAGACACCATTGCACAGCTATGCTTTAATGCATGTGGATGCAGCTTGTGCGCCGGAACTCCTGCACGTTCCCCGGCACGTTGCATAAGTTTATAGACACCGTTACGAGTCATGGGGAACAACTTCTCCCCCGGCTTCAGAGTACCATACAGTTCTCTTAATTCCTTAGACTCGTCTAGCTCGGCATCAGGATGCTGCACAAATGGTTGTGTGGTTTTAAGCGATCCCTTCAGACGTTGTACCTTGACATATCCATCTCGGATATTCTCACGAGTAAGGTTCGTCAGTTCAGACACTCTAAGTCCGTGAAGAAAGCCTACCTTAATCATAAGGCGCTGTCTAGGCGTAGGAATCTCTCGTAATAGTTGTTTAATTTCGTCCTGTGTCAAATGATTCATATATCCCTATAGTACCACAGATTAGACTAAAATGCAAGCATCTTGTTCGATAGTGTAGCCGTCACCTACGTCTGCAATAACGTATTTTTGAGTTGCAGCAGGATGAAAATCAGGGGAATACTCGCCTCTACTATACGTACCAATACGTCCGTTTTCGAGCCAAACGATATCGCCTTGTAGACTCTTTGTATACAAGGTTTCAAATTGAGTCTTATAGACTTTATACAGAACACCACTTTGCATCTCATAAAAGTTATAGAGTTTCGGGGTTGATGGTGCTTTCTTTCTCTTTACGGCCATGTTGGTATCCTTTGCTATTAAATATGGTGGGACCGGCAGAACTCGAATCTGCATCTCGCTGATTAAAAGTCAGGTTCTCTGGCCAATTGAGTTACGATCCCATTATAGTTACGTTCGCGTTTGGGTCTTCTTGGTGTAACTTTATAAGAGTTTTCTCGACCATATTCTTATGGCCTTGTACAGCGTCTTCATAACTTGTGTATCGATCCATAGCTAAATCTTCATAGCTATCCGGCCCAAATACTATTGTTTCCCATAGTACAGGCGTACCGTGATCGTTAAAACTATGATCTAGTACCAAGAAGACGGTTGATATACGATACCCATTAGAGAGTCGTGTATCACCTACCCGGCGCTTATCGGGATACTTGTGAGCCCACAACCATGCGTCGTTATTTCCATCAGGAACCGGAACAGGCAGCATGTTGTCATCTAGAATATAACACAAGCTTTTCATGATTATTCCTTCACTTTTAACAGTACTTCAGTACCAACCGGTGCACGATAGAAACTCCTAGTTAGACTTGGTCGTTCCATTGCCCCAATCCAACCATTATCAAACCATATTAGCCTTTGCCCGATACGGGTGTAGACATTCCCTGTGTATTGGTGCTCTGATGCTAGGTATAAGATATTATCTTCCATTTGGTCAAAGCGGAGGCTCGAACTCCGAATCTCGCACTTATAAGGTGCGTGCTTTCTATCCAATTAAGCTACACGTCGCCATTTATTGTCTCTTACCGTACATTGTACTACCTAGTAAATGGTCACTGCATACGGTATCTACCCAAGTACTAACTGTTAATGTTTCTTTTGGCCTATAATTAGCTGCATATTTCCGCGCTAATTCCTCTGTACGACATATGGCAAGGATATCGGTAATTCGTGTTATGTGATCGAACTTCCATGCGATATACAAGCATATGTTATCACGTTCACAAATACAGTCACGAATTTTAATACGCTCATTCATATTAGTTTACGTACTACTAGACGATGTATTCTTGAACAGAATACCGCACAGAACATTCAGCCAAAAAGCCTTCCAGAATGTCAGTGCAGGGATACCGAACAAGACCATAAGCACCGCCGATGTGAACAGATAGTTGACAATTATAAGCGTAGGCAGGGCAATAATAAAGCCTACAAGTACCACAAAGCCAATAATTCCTACTATTGCTGCTATTCCTTTTAACAAGTATTCCATATAATTCTCCTATAAGTTTAATAGAATTGGTCCCGGTAGAGGGACTTGAACCCCCACACCATAAATGATAGTTGATCTTAAATCAACCGCGACTTCCGATTTCGCCATACCGGGATTAGTTTCTGAATCAAGATAATTTACGTCCCTCTAAAGACTTTACTTTAGACTGCGCCGTTTTCAAAGCTATTGTTTCAAGACTTCTCCACGAGGATAAGCCATTATCTTGAACTGTTTACAAGTTGACTACAGTAACCTTAATGATCCGATCTTCGGCAAGGTTCTTGAGTCTATTAATTTCATTACTCAAAGAAACTTCCACCGAATCCAGTTCACTCTTTGGCACAGAAAGCTTTGTAAATGTGTAATAGCCGGGAACCTGATTCTGATTAACAAGTCCCTTCATACGCACATCGCCCAGTTCATGCTTCAAGAACACATGATTGGGGTAGTTGTCAGCTACCATGTCTAGATACGCTTCACGAATAAGCAGGTACAGGTTATAGAGACGATTTTCTCCCGCATCTGCATCAGTCGTCAGTGTTTCGGCAACGACAATAAAATCCTTATCGTCTGGTGCTTCCTCGACCACCCGAGTAAGATAGGGGTCTTGGGTTGTAGTTGTAAAGCTGTATACGTCTGCCATTTCTAATCTCCTTTTGATATAGTACCATATACTGTCTGGTTTGTCAACTAAAAAGTAGCTATCCAACAAACTTTTCTTCCATTAAAATCACGATCCAAGGCAATATCGCCCCAGTCATAAAGCTTGCTCCAGATATAATCAAAGTCCCTAACGTCTGTGCCGGGATCATCCGCAATGGCTTGCAGATCAAGTACCAATTCTTGACGCATATCCTCTATATAAGGATAGTCAGTAAAGGGTTCCAATTCGCTCAGACGTTCAGCCGCTACGCTTGCAATTAAATGAACGTCATTGGAGTCCCATACATCAGCTACGGTCATGTGTCTTTGCCAATTTGCCATAATGTTATCCTAGAAAGTCTTAAACTTTCTCCCTTTCTTCACTTCTATTACTTCGAATCCCGGTTCATGATAACGATCTACTACAATTGTTTTACCTAATCCCACGGGTGCAAAAAACTGAGGGGATAAGGTTTCACCCATTTTAGACTCAATGCTTTTAGTACCATAGAACGGATGAGTCGCTACATGCCACTTCCCATCAGATGTATCACTTGTAATACATCCCCAATTGTTTACGTACCAAGGCGTTACCTCTCGTTTGTGTTCCCAAACGCCGATATGCCGCTTGATCGGTGTATGGCACCAATGACAATAAGGAAACTTGTCCATTAGAGTTTTAAAACTGCTAGACTTTGCGGCATAATTATATTCTGGATTACCTTCCAAGGCTGAGTCAAACCAGCGAACACTGGCTGAATCAGTTTCTCCCGTCTCGATATGATTCATTACAACTTGTGCTAGTAAGTTAGTACCATTAAGCCTTTGAAATACATATGTTACCGGTTTAAACGCATGTAGCGTATTAGGTTCCTCAGTCGGATAGGAGGCAAATGTTGTTTTCCAAAACAGTTGTTGTGACGGGCGTATTGATATGATACCACCGGGTTGCCAGTTCATGATACTACTCCTGAATAAGATACTTCAGATTTTCGAGTTGTTTTTGACAGTCTACACATCGGTAGTACTGTTGGTTAATTGGAAGGTGCTCGCCATTTCCATCATACTTACATATAATAGTGCGTGTATGTCTGCATAGTAAAGCACATAATCGACCAATCATTTATATCTCCACTTCCTGTTCTAGCGTCTTGAATTTGCGTCCGGGTACTACTTCCACTAGATTATTAAGCTTTGACGTGATGTCGGCAATCTTGCCGTGGAAGTCGTTCTTAAATGACGCATCCTCTTTAAGCACATCCACACTAAAGCCGGGATGAATAAGGTTCTGCAAATCGTCCACAATCTTCTCAAGATCACCGTCATTGGTAATATTACGGGCCTTGAATGTGTTCATGAACTCTTGGATGTTGTCTACGGTACTAGAAAATAGTCTCTTCGGTTTACCGTCTGCTTTTGGTTCGAGTGCAACTTTGAGATGGTCTACCAGATCAAGCAAGCTTTGGCGCATCAGGACGGTAACAGCTTGTCCCGCCTCTTCCAACTTGGCTTGAAACTGTAGCTCAGCCTTTGCAGCCAGTCCCTTGTACTTTGCCGCATCAGGGACAGAGAATGACAGATATTGATAATCAAAGTAGAACTTACCCTTGACTGTCTCTACAGAGGCGTAATCGCCGGGGTTGTGGAGGCTCCCAAGGTTCTTAGAGGCATCCAAGCATAGTTGAGGATAGGCTGTAAGAAATGCGTCCACCAGCGCGGGTCTAGTCGTTTCGGCATAGGTTTCCAATTCAGGCGCAACGATATCGACCAACTCATTAGGCAGCATTAGAAAGCCCGTGTCATAGGGAAGGCAGTAATCCTTAAGAAAGGCACGAATACGCCCATCGGCTTTTATAATAGCATCCAGTTCAGGCGAGTCAAGCAACTCTTTCTGTACCTTCAGGAGTTTCTTATCGGCGTCTGTGTTGAGGATTTCTGTTGTAACTTTACGTGTATTTCCAAGCACCCCGAATGCAAGGCGCACAAAGACTACTTTATCCACGATTGAACTACGATCTTGTATGTTAGACATGTTATTCGGCTCCATCCTGTTTTATTTTTGGTTCTGTCCATATAGCGCCTGCTGGCGGTGCAGCATAGTTACCAGTACCACAACCCCACCGTGCGCAACCTTTTGCTGAAGCTTTGTGCTTCCAACCTTGAGTCGCTGTTTTTCCGTTTCCATACCAAGTAGGGTAGATTGGTTTACCGCAATGTATGCAATTATATTCTTTAGGTTTGACTGGTTCTGGTTCTTTCTCTATTTCTAATGCTTCATCTAAAGGTAAGTACATTTCTTTATCTGTTAACCAGACCATCCAAGTATCATCGGCTTCATAAACATAGACATAACCATTATGGTCTATTTTCTTTGCCACATTGATTATGGTCTTACCTTTAACTGGTCCAAAATACTCTTCTCCCCTGTCACGATGATATGCACAAGTATCATTTGTGTCAAGTGTCGGGCCAATGGATGACAGTGAACCTAACTGTAACAAACCGTGTACTTTTATAAGATCAGTATAATGTTTGTAGAGTGTCGCTCCAACACCAGAAATATACCCGTCATTGTGGCAGTACACGCCCCAATAATTCCCGCCTTCTTTTGCTATGATTGCGCTTCGGGTTGCCATTATCTTAACCTTTCGTCATGCAATCTTTCGAGCAATGGCTTGTCCTTAGTTAATAACTCTTCTAATGGTCTATGATATATGCCTTCATTTACAATGTCAACGTACCATTTACCACCCGACATGATATACACATAACCACTATGGGCAATGTGATCGGCTACGGTGTCGATTGTATCGCCATAGAAAGGTTTCATTTGAATCTTACCGTCTAGATGTTCGAGATTTCCGCCTATTTTCAATCTATTCTGTGATTTCTTGCAATGTTTTATGTCAGTAGAAACACTGATTAAATAACCTAAGTTAATTAACTTGCGTGCGGCGGTTGCGGAATTATGGAAGTCGATAAGATTTTGTCCGCAAGCTGTTCCGACTGCATGACCGTAAACATATCCGTCATAGTGGCAATAAATGCCCCTCCAGCCTGTATCAAACTCTTCAATAATCGCGCAATGTGTAATATCTTTTAACATGTTGTTCTCTTCTCAACTTCATGTATAGAATACCATGATTTTTTCAATTTGTCAAGAGTTTATAGGAAATTCTCTGCAAGCCATTTTACTTCAGCTTCAATTGCATACCGACGCGGTTTAATTGCACTAGTCCCAACCGGCCCACCTACAGGCGACAGGTTTACACGCCAATAGCATTGCCATGTGCGAGTCCAGTCAGCAATGCGCCCTTCTTCACCAAACAAGGTACGCAGGATATGAAACCAGATACGCGGTACTAGATTATAAGGTTCGATGTGGCTAGCCCTTTTAATCTCGCTGTCACAGTTAATGAACTTCTCCGACATATCGTTTACTAGAAACCGCATGGTTCCAGTAGCTTCGTCAATTGATACGGTAATGTGATCGTCTAGTGTGTTCATAATACTCCTTTCGGATACCCATCGTATTGTGCAATAGCAAACCAAAGATTACGCACTGCCTCGGCGCTTACAACCATACTTGAATTGTCTTTCATCGCGTCATGCCAATGGCGTATACGCCTCGCTGCTTCTGGTACGTTCTTTAACTTTTTAATGTCTTGAAGGCTTGAGTCCAATTGCCGTTCAGCTTCGACGCAATCAGTACCACATACTTCACACATATGCTCACCGAATTCGTCTAGGATAGCCATTACTTCCCCCGATATAGCAGATTTAGTTTCCAATGTAGATACTTACATATTCCTCACCCGGTTCAAGATCAAAAGGACCACAGTCTCCAACGTGATTAGTTATATGTGCGGTGGATACTTCGTTAACATCTCCACTTGCTCCGTGAATACTAAAGACTTGTTTTTCACCATGCCCTTGTTCTGCAAGAGCTATAAGATTTTTAATAACTTCATTTAAAGTCATATCATTCGTAGCTCCCACTAAGTAAGTCTTTGGCTGTTTTGCGTGCAAATTCGTGCACTGCATCGGCTTGTTCGGTAGTGAGTTGATAGCCGGTTGGAATAAACTTGTCTAATAGTTTATTAACTTTCATAAACACATAGAACTTTGCATCAAAACGCATATGGTTATCATCATCCATTACTTCCCCCGTGTCAACGTGGTTTTGATCGGACGGTTATACTCTGGTTTGTGCAGTTCCTTAGTGACTTCACCGATTTCAGCAAAGGCTTTGATAACGTCATCACAGCCTTGTCCTTCAAATCCTGTCAAGTCTACATTAAATTCACCGGTTGCTTCGTCAATCGTAACTTTGATTACTTTATTTGCCATTTTTTCCTCTCAATGCGATAATTACACCTAAGATTATGCCACCTAATACTACACCAACTGGGGATAATCCTACTAAAATAGCTAACCATATGGGCATCATAAATCTCTCCTAAGCCTTCAAAAACACAACTTGCCGTTTACCGTTCGTGCTAGTAGTGCTCACATAACGCAAGCCTACTTTCTTAGCTTGCTTCATAATGCCCCGCTCGGCGTAGTTAGTCTTAAGCTTACCCATCCAAGACTGAGAGATATAGCGCGAATCATATTCGGAGATAATGGCGCTGTAAGTACCATCGGCATTCTTCATGAACCCGAAGTCATTAGATGCGCCACCACTCAAATGGCTATTGATATGAGTTTGCCGAATGATAATCTCGGCCTTGTCATAGTCTTTACCGTTCAAGTACTTGGTCTTACTACCATGATAGTCGAACAAATGCTGTCCGGTTTTGTGAACTTCAATCTGATCCTTTGTAAAGCCCATGTCGATCAAGGCTTGCACAAGGCAATCAGCGTCTTTGAATAAAGTCTTATTTTCTGAATACTTAGACATTGTTTTTACCTTTCTCTACTAATGCAGCGCGATACCACGGGTTACTTTGAGGTAGATTCTCACTATGATATACTATGCCGCTCTCATCTAAAACAACTACGGATAGTTCCGGCTTAAGTGTTGTTAAAACTTCTATACTCGCTTTAGGCTCTGTATAGTATACATACTCACCGATTACCTCTTGATCTTTGAATACTAGCAGTGAATAGCGCATTATATTTCCTTTATTTCTTAAGCCATTTTACTTTGGTGATAATCGTTTCCTTGATAACTTCAGCAGACATACGCATCAGACTTTCTGTACCATGTTCTTCTAACGCATCTGCAAGAGTATCCTTTAAGTGTTCCGGCATCGGTTCAAGGTGATCGTTTACACTTGCGATTGTCTGCAATACTTCGTCGATAATCTTATTTCGGTTTGTCATTATTTGCTCTCCTGTGCTTTTATTGCATCATAAACCTTTTGCATTAACCAATCCGGGCCTATGCATTTGAAATCACTTTGCAAAAGCCCTTTTGCCTCTTGCCAGTCAAATTCTGGATAGTTCCATTTTAACTTAGTAAATTCTTGTCTGAACCTACTACGTGCAAAGATATCAGCATTAAAAGTGACGATTCCAATTCTCATACATTCTCCCTTAAACTTGGTTTAGATTCGGCCCTTCAGGGTGAGTACCAAAAGGCCGTATAATGTATGATCTTTATATAAGTGTATTCTCACCAATGAGTATATAGTACCAAATCTTTTCTCGTTTGTCAAGTAAATTCTATAATGTTTATTAGAATTCCTCGCGTTCTGTTTTAAACTGTGTGAAAGTAATGCTCACACCTTCTATTGTTTTTAATTGCTTGCAAGCCTTGATTAAAGCATCTTCAAGTTGCTGCTTAATCTCTTCATGCTTTCCTTCCGCGTAGAACGAAAATGAAACTTGTGCAAAGGTATATCTCATAACTTACCCTTTCAGCTTCCGGCCTACAGTACCAGACTCGAACGGAATAGCGCTTTCAGCTTCTTTATAGGTATAGAATCCCTCATAAGATGCTGACAGATACTTACCGCTGCTCCGACGCCTCAAATCTTCAATTCTGTGAGCATTAGATATAGTACACGGTACTACATACTTAGCCGCTTCGATCAGAGGGACGTTAAGTCTATACGCTTTCTCACAGCATCCTTTAATCTCTCGGCCCGTCCATCCTTCAGAAGGTGGAAGCGCATCCTTTGGTGACACGTTAAACACCTTGCGATACGTTCCCCATATCGATGCACGTTCCTCTTCCGTTGGCGCATCATAGAAGAATGTAGCCAGTTGAAAGCGTGATTGTAGCTCAGGAGGCAGCGAGTCTATGCTGTTACATGTAGCGATTGCCAGTACTTTCTTATCGCTTACAGCGTCGATCACCGCCAGCCCATTACGCAGGTAAGTACCACTGTTACCTACTAGCGAGTCCTGCATTCCTGCTATGTCGAACTTGATAAACGGAATGCCATACTTGTTCCCTAATGTCTTGGGGAGTTGCGACTTACCAACACCGGGTAAGCCTATATTCATAATACCCATTACCTGATTATCTTCCGACCATGACAGGTAGGCACCCGTTAGCTCGGTCTTGACTCCACTAGTGTCAGTACCATTGCCAGCAAAGCCTTTCTCTATCTCGTCTAGAAAGATAATAGCGTGTGGCGGGTCGTTGCCTTCCATGATTCGCGTTAGAAAGTTCTTGACGTTAGCCAATCCGCCCACATCGTCGAACTTATCTTTGCCTGTATAGACAGAAAGGCCGCGAGTTTGGTTAATGGTTTGCCGCTTGCGTTCCCAAAGTCCTGTAATGTTAAGGGTTTTGCTAGGAATGTCTAGGCACATAGCCGTAGATTGCTCGGCTGCAAACGCAGGTAAGCCTATAAGTGCATTAGTAGCTTTCTTAAGTATGTCATCGCTCGGTTTGGCAAGCTTGGCGAACTCAAACGTATCTGTCACGATCTTACCCAGTTCATCAGCAGATGGCAAGGATTCATCTAGTACCAAGAAGTCACCGGCTAATTCAGGAGGTAGTATTGCGCCACTAGATACTAATAGAACTAACATGCTGCCTTGTGGCTTGAGTTTGTCGCGCAGGTTCCAGATGCCTTGAATCACGTTCGGGTCAGTCCAGAATAGATGGGCATTGGCAATGAAGATAAACATATCTTCAACTTCATCCTTACCAGTACCAAATACACGGACAGCCTCTTGAAGCTGTACGGTAATCTCTAACTGACTGTTAGCGGCTGTAATGGCCTTACTAAGCCCTTTGCTCCCGGCATCAGTCTTAGGGACATAACCGTTGACACAATCCCACACGACAGCGGCCTTTTTCGGCCCATAATCTTCCATAATACTAGATATAGTACTAGCGTTGTCGAATGTGCGGATTGCTACAAGTGGTGTGCTTACTTTGTCCGCTGCTCTGAATTGTTTAATAAAGTTAGTCATGCGTTTAAATCCTTTTACCTAAATGGTCCCGGCCTAATGATTCATTAAGTGCGCCTATTTCATAGGCACCGGCTAATTCTTGTGCGAGAAACTTCTCTTTTTCTTCCGTTGTCATTCCAAGGTTATCGAAGAAACGCACAATGTTAGCAGCCTTCCAAGCGTATGCCGCTTGTAATTCTCTTACTTGCTCAAGGTGTTTCTTCGGATTTGCTATATCAAACATTTTGTTTAGTAATCCTATCACACTTATGGGAGAATTGCAAGGAAATCTTGCTTGGCTTTCTCTTTTATTTCTTCGCAAAGCGTGTCACTTGCTAGTTCGTGAGTGAATACAGGACGGCCCATAATCTGCTCAATGTATTCGTGCATATCCTCGAATGGTCCGCAAAGGATACCAGTATAGGCTCCAAGAATAGCAGCCTGTGCGCGTGTTATCTTTCCGTATGCCATTTACTTTTGTCCTTCCAATTTAGCGATTGATTGTTTTGATCTAATGAATATGCCAATTCCCAAGTCTAGCCCAAGTACCCGTATGCCAGTACCAAGCCAGTACACTAACGACTTATATTCATTATTCGCGGCGATTTCAAAGCCCCCAAACAAAGAACCATCAGGTAAATCGGCCCGTGGGTTTATAATCTTTCCGGGCCACACGAGGTTAAAGAATGGGTCAAATAGCCATTGTTTCCACGTAATATCACTGGATGGGAACAATTGCCAGCGTCCGCCTA
>Ga0210406_10005711_pt1 | contig 12978 bp, 14 predicted proteins | sample IncBWC30MmetaG_FD_155454 | JGI IMG/M metagenome (GOLD analysis project Ga0210406, IMG submission 155454) | Forest soil microbial communities from Barre Woods Harvard Forest LTER site, Petersham, Massachusetts, United States - Inc-BW-C-30-M | ecosystem: Environmental > Terrestrial > Soil >...
GAAGCAGATTTATTTTGTGCCGGGTGAACACGACATGCTCTCCGACAATGGCGATCAATTTCTCCAGCGCTATGGAAAGGGAACCAAAGGATCGGGGTGGTACAGCTTCGATCAGAAGGGCGTGCATTTCGTTGGCCTCGTCAACGTCGCCAACTTGAAAGCAGGCGGCATGGGATCGCTCGGTCACGAGCAACTCGAGTGGCTTGAAGCCGATCTCAAGGGCCGCTCCGCCAGCACTCCCATTGTGCTGTTCGCGCACATTCCGCTCTGGACGATCTATCCGGACTGGGGTTGGGGCACCGACGACAGTGAGCAAGCCTTGTCGTATGTCAAGCGTTTCGGATCGGTGACGGTGTTGAACGGCCATATCCACCAAATCATGCAGAAGGTGGAAGGCAAGGTTTCGTTCCACACAGCGATGTCGACTGCTTTTCCTCAGCCCGCTCCGGGAACAGCTCCCTCGGCCGGACCGATGAAGGTGCCAGCCGAGCAGTTGCAACAGGTGTTGGGAATCACCGACGTGAACTACGTAGTCAGCGGTCGAAGCCTTGCGGTGATTGATTCGCCGCTCAGCAGCTAACTCGTCCTTGCCGCAGGTAGGCCCAGGACATAACACAAATAGCGACGAACAAACATTCGAGAGGAACAGATCATGACGAAGAACAATGTGTGTCTTGCAAGCGTGGCGTTGCCGGTATTGATTGCGATGATGCTGTTAGCGGCATCATCCAGCGTCACCGCGAACGCCCAACCGTCCGCGGCAACCGCGGGAGTAAAAATCGACAATTTCGTCTTCGGGCCTCAGACGCTCACGGTACCCGTCGGAACGACGGTTACCTGGACCAACAGTGACGACATTCCTCATACGTCGGTCAGCACAGAGGGTGTGTTCAAGTCCAAGGTGCTGGATACGGATGAGAAATTCTCCTACACCTTCACTAAGGCGGGAACGTATCCGTACTACTGCACCATTCACCCGAAGATGACCGGCAAGATTGTGGTGCAGTGAGACTCAGCATCGGATAGCAAGTGCCCCCAGACTCTATTGTTTCCCGTTTGAAGCGGGTTGAACTATATGGCGGAAGACTTGACACAATTCGACGTAACAGAAGATGTGAGCGGCGACATGGACCTGGTTCATGCCAGCAAGAATGGGGATGCCGCCGCTTTCGAGCAACTGGTGAAGCGATACGATCGCAAGCTTCTCCGCATCGCTCAGAGCGTTACGCATAACCGGGAAGATTCGCAAGACGCAGTCCAGGAAGCTTTCTTGAAGGCCTACCAACACTTGGCCGACTTTCGAGAGGTTTGCCAATTCTCCACCTGGCTGATTCGCATCACTGTAAACCAGGCCCTGATGAAGCTGCGCAAGCAGCGCGGCGCAAAAGAGATGTCCCTGGACGAGGATTTTGGGGACGAGGGAGACATCCTGCCAAGAGAAGTCACGGACTGGGCTCCCGACCCCGAACAGCTGTGCTGGGCCTCTGAATTGCGAGACATCCTGCGCAGGACCTTGGAGGAGCTGCGCCCGATCTCGCGCATGGTATTTATCTTGCGTGATGTTGAGGGCCTCACAATTGATCAGACTGCGGTAGTTCTGAACATGAGTCAGACGGCGGTGAAGGCCCGCCTGTGGCGGGCCCGCTTGCAGCTTCGCGAAGCCCTGGGCAAGCACTTCAGCCAGAAAAAGGAATCTGCACAAATAGATTTCAGACTGTTACAGAGGCATGACATGAGCAGTCTTACGTTCTCATAGTCAGTTTCCGGTTAAACGGAACAAAGCGAGAGAGACGATTTTCTATGCCTTCCTCGGCTCGACTGACGGAGCTGAGCCTTTGGACGATCACGTTGCAGTCGACGCGAACGGTGACGTCTTTGGTTCGGCGTCGTTAGGCGGTGACTTCGACTTCAACGCCACCCATTGTGCCGGCAAACCGCCGGGTGGTTGTGGCGCTGCGTTCGAAGCTCAACAGTAACCTCGAGCGGCCTGGCGCTCGGGGGTAGCGCGGAGTCTCGTTTCGTATGAGACTCCGCGTTTGTTTTGAGCGGCTGCAAACAGCGATATTGGACAGGAAGCTCCCCTCCCCGTCTCTCGGCGACAGAGCGTCACGAAAGCGCTTCTGGCACAAAACCGACAAACCGCGCGACCTGCCAGAGACTTCGCGTGTCTATCGAGAACCCCAGTTCACTTGACACCTGGATCTGCTGGTCCTCGTCGTTACGGCATTCTCTACAACTCGCAGCCGACGACTCCACGGCCGTGTCGACGGTGCAGCCTGCTCCGAGCGGCAACTTAACCTGAAGCAGAGATTCTCGGGCTCACAGACTCTGCGGGTTTTGCTGTCGTCCATAAACAAAAGTGAAACAAAGAGTTGACAATCAAATGACATCCCATCCGTATCGAGGACCATAGTCGCAGCGTCTAACCCACATAGATGTTACGCAACGGTTGATAAATAGTTATTTGAGTTAGCAGTGGAATAACTCCTGCCGGCTTCAGTTATCAACAGCGAAACAACTCACACTACTAATATTAAGGAGATCTTATGAAACGGTTGTACTTTACTCTCGCACTTGCTGTGATGTGCGTATTTGGCCTCAGCGGAAGTTCTCACTCTCAGGAGGCGGATGCAATCGTTGTGAAGATTCCCTTCGACTTCTTCGTGGGCACCCGGTCCATGCCGGCAGGCAGATACACCTTTGAACGTGTTTTTGCCGATCAGCATTCAGGCTTCATCCTCCACGGTGACGGCGGCAGTACCATCGTCGTTCCCAAGACTGTCGATGACACATCAACTTTCCAGGCCAAGCTTACCTTTGAGCATTTGGGAGATAAGTATTTCCTCGACAAGGTCAAAACATCCGCAGGTATCTACAGCATCGCGACAACGCGCCCAATAACTGTGGTAGCGGGGACGACTGATAAGAACACCGTCCCTGCTGGCGGGACCAACTGAGTCAGGAACAGCACCCGCGATGTAGCGAAGCGAGTAGGCGGACAGGAGCACAGCAATGCGTGAAGTTCCTGTCTCGCCGACATCCCTGACTCTGCACTGTAGAAGAGGACGTCCGAGTTTGGCAAAACTGTACAAATCATAAGAAGCATCAAGGAGAAAAACGTGAAACGAGCACTCTTACTATTCGGGCTACTCATGACCTTAGCGGTTCCGTCAGGTTTGTTGGCCCAGCAGGCCGGTTATTCCCAGACCAACCTGGTATCCAATATTGCCGGGGTTGCCACTACTACAGACCCACAGCTTTTGAACCCCTGGGGAATCTCAGGTTTCCCGGGACAAGATTTCTGGATCGCTGATAACAATAGCGGCGTGTCCACGCTCTATGATCAAAAAGGCAACAAAGACGCGGGGTTGGTCGTGACCATACCCGGCGCCACAAGCAATCCAAACGGCAACTGCAGTCCTGGTTGTCCGACGGGAACCGTCGCCAGCGCTAACGGATCCTACTTCTCCGGCGGATCATTCATCTTCGACACCGAGGACGGCCTGGTCGTCTACTGGAACGGAGCCAGCAATACGGCAATCGTTGGTAAGGATAATTCGGCCAGCGGCGCCGTTTACAAGGGTCTAGCTTTGCTTGGGACCAACCTGTTGGCTGCCAACTTCAATAGCGGCAAAGTTGACGTGCTCGATCGCAACTTCAACCTGACATCGTTGAGCGGTTCGTTCACTAATCCAAAGCTTCCCGCGGGATTCGCTCCCCACGGTATTCACGTGATCGGAAACCAGATATACATTGCCTACGCGATGCGGGATGCTGCCAAGCATGACGCTCAGCCTGGCGCCGGCCTTGGGCAGGTCGATATCTTCGACGCCAACGGCAATTTCGTGAGTACCTTCGCCGCGGCGGGCGGCCAACTGAACGCACCTTGGGGCGTGGTAGAGACTCCCGCGACCTTCGGAGCGTTTCCGAATGCGATCCTGGTGGGGAACTTTGGCGATGGTACCATCAGCGCGTTCGACACAACCGGGAAGTTCCTGGGCCAACTGACCGACTCTGCGAACCATGTTCTGGTAAATCCCGGCCTGTGGGATATGGTGTTTGGCGGAGCTGGCGCTTCTGGCGATGCGGGCACTCTTTATCTCACCGCAGGAGGCGGGAACCAACCCAATTTTCCGGCCGGCGGGAGCACAACCGCCGTCTTTGCCAGCGTTGTCCCTGTGGCTGCTGTCGGCGCCCCCGGGTTTTCTTTGAGTCTCTCGGCCCCGAGCACAACCGTCGCGCCGGGAGGTTCAACTAGCGTTACGGTCAGCGCTGCCGCGGTTGGAGGATTCAACGGGCAGATTGCGCTTGCCTGCACCGCGCCTGCTGGGTTGACCTGCGCTTTTAACCCTTCCACAATTTCACCCGGATCGAGTTCTTCGTCCTCCACGCTGACCATCTCTGCCTCGGCTACAGCCCCCGGCGGCGGGGTCTACGGCGTGTTCGGCATGCTGGCCCTGGTGCCCGGCCTAGGTCTGTTCGGAACTGTTCTCACCACCGGCAAAAGGAAACCGCGTACCCGCAAAACCATTGTGGGGATGAGCGTGCTTGGCTTGCTGCTGCTAGTCTCACTGTTCGCTCTCGGATGCGGTGGCGGCAGTTCCAACAAGCAAACAACACCCGTTTCTCAACAGGTCACGGTGATGGTGACAGGCACATCCGGCGCGTTGCACCAGTCCGCCGCTGTAGCTGTGACGGTCAGGTAGAACAAAACGACCTGGCAAGGGCGCACTGCGGTCCGCCCTTGCCGAGCCTCATCCGGAGAAAGCGCATGTTGGAACTCATGTCTTACGGACTGACTGGGATGGCTGCCATGGTGGTCCTGGCGTCCGGTTTTGCATACGGGGACGAGTTTCTTATCCGCGGAAAACGCTCGATCAATCTGGCGGATGAAGCACTCGGGCTAGTCTCTCGCCGGTCTTGCGAGAGGCACTCCGCCCATAGCGGCGTCACAAGCAAGTCCGCAGCGAGGGAGGTTTTCCATGGCTGAGGCTGCTTTACTGCTGGTAGAGCAGGCGAACTCGATGTCCTTACTGGCACACCTGGAAGAGTTGCGGAAACGAATCGTTTTCTCGGTCATTGGAGTGCTGGTCGGGTTTCTGTCTTGCTGGTCTCTTGCGGATCGCATTTTCGGCTTAATGCAACAACCCATTATTGGAGCGCTGCGTCATCACGGAATTGCCGGTGGCTTGGTGTATCTGAACCCCACCGAGCCCTTTAATCTCTACCTTGAAGTGGCACTTGTAGGCGGGCTGTTTGTAGCCTCACCATTTGTGTTCTATCAACTGTGGTTGTTTATTGCTCCCGGGCTGTATCGCACAGAGAAACGGTATGTCCTGCCGTTCTTGATCAGCTCGGTCGGCTTGTTCATAGCCGGAGGACTCTTCGGCTACGAAATGGTCTACCCCGCATCCCTGGATTTCCTGATCGGGTACGGCCAACGCTTCCAGCCGATGATTACGATCGGAGAATACACGAAACTATTTGTGACGATCATTCTAGGCCTTGGACTGATTTTCGAAATGCCAATTCTGGTCTTCTTTCTGGCCTTGATGCGGGTTATAACGGCGCGCTGGATGTGGCGGAATCTACGGTACTCGATACTCGTCATCTTTATTATTGCGGCAATCGTCACACCCACCCCCGACATCCTCAACATGTGCCTTTTCGCTGCCCCGATGGTTGCCCTCTACGGGATCAGCATCGGAGTGGCTTGGCTGGCCGGTTCCAGGCGCCAGCGCGGGGCGGGCGTCGCATAGTCCGCATTGCGAGCGAGACCGTGCCTAACGACTGCATTCAGCAATGACACTGGCTCGCGTAGTTGACAAGAGATACCGCACACGTAAGCTTCTTCAGCAGTCGTAGCGCACATCACGCTCCACACCTCGTGGCAACATCGTCACGGCGCTGTTAACGAACATTTGACAATCAAATGAATTACAAGGGAAGTTCGTCTTTTAGTCGGCCATACTTAATGGAGGCGGCCGCTCCTGGTGGCCGCCTCTTTTTTCTCTTTCTCTGCGTCTGGCGCCTTCACCCAGAATAGATCGGGATCGTCCTGCAGATTGCCCATGCAATAGCGACCATGAAGGAATATTTGCAAGATCAGTAACGCAGGACCGTCTTTTCGGACGAAATATTGTGCGAAATCCGGGAATAACCGGCGAGAAGCTGAGTTCCATATGCAGACGGACAGAATGGTCTGCAAAGGTGGAGACACAAGTGCGGCACTGACTCTCGCTCCTGAGCTTCAGTCGGCATTTGTCACCGCGGCTGCACAAGGAGTTGACAATCAAATGACATTCTTGCCGCAACTCGCTGCTTGGTCGCCGCGTCAAACGCACAGTACTGCTGGAACAAAATCATAAGCAAAGGAATTGGAAAGTAAACCAATGAACAAAGCCAACTCTCCATCTGCGGTAATGTCGGAAACAAACTCACCTGAAACAAATCTTTCTACGGCGGAAGAAGGCGTTCAACGTCACTGGCAGGGGGTAGTCAAGAGACGGTCATTCCTAAAGGGCCTGGGGATTGCCGGCGCAACGCTGTCGGCGGGCGCCTTGCTGGGAGCCGAGAGCAATGCGCAAGCCACGCGTAGCTCGGGCAAGCTATCCAAGGGCGACGCAGCTCTTTTGAAGTTCGCCGCGGCAGCAGAACTGATCGAGGCTGATCTCTGGCAGCAATACAACGAACTGGGAGGAGTGCAGGGCGGGAATCCGGCGTACATTGCCGCGCTCAGCAACCTTGACGGCGACATGGCGCAGTACATCGCCGACAATACCGACGATGAACTGAGCCACGCGGCTTTTCTGAATGCCTATTTGATTTCAAAGGGCGAAGAGCCGGTCGATCTGGATGCGTTCCGGACCTTGCCCAGCAGTCAGGCGACCGGCGCCAAGAATATCGGAAGACTGACCAACCTGCTGAAGTTGAACGTTGACCTCAGTTGGTACACACGCTACCGCAGCTCCCAGAACCCTGATTTCGGGGCGAAGCTCCAGGGACCGTTCACTATCGAAAACCAGCCAGCCATTCCACTGAACGACACAGACACACCTCCCAACCAGCCTCAACCGGTTCCGCCTGCGACGCCGCAAGAGTCCCGCATGCAGGCGATTGCGAACACTGCGGGATTCCACTTTGCGTTCATCGAGCAAGGTGGAGCGAGCCTGTATCCCACACTGGCTTTCAAAGCTACGGATGCTGAGGTTCTCCGAATCCTCATCAGCATTGGCGGAGTCGAGATCGACCACTTCGGTCTCTGGCACGACAAAGCCGGCAACGCGGTTGCACAGCCCTTGGCGGGTGTAACCGATCCAGATACTGGTCTGACATTCCCGGATCTTAATGCCCTCAACTCGGAACTGGATCAGACGAACCTGATCCTCCCCGAGCCCTGCACATTCATTAGCAAGAAGCTGCCCCAATGCTCGGTGATTCGGCCAACACTGACACAGAACGGCGGAGCAGTCGCCACGATTAAGGCTTTCACGGATGACCTGTTGTTCCTTGGCCAATCGCCAGCCTTCTTCAGCCTGGTGAACAAGCTGGCGAATGAAGCTGATTCGGTCAAACGCGGATTTTAACTGTTGTAATTTCTCCCCTTGCTGTAAAGGCGGGCGCTGTATCTGATTGCGAGTTGCAGCGCCCGCATTGTTGTTCAACCGATCTTGAGACTCTATAACCCGATCCAAGGAGCCATTATGATTGAAGGACTGTTTCAACCGACGCACCTTCTGCTGATTTTCGGAATCGCATTGCTCGTTTTCGGACCGAAGAAGCTTCCCGAGCTGGGCAAAGGCATTGGAGAGGGTATCCGCGGCTTCAAGTCAGCGATGAAGGCTGAGGACGAGAAGCCCTCCAGCACCATCACCGCTTCCAACGACAAGGCGTAGCCAAAGGAGTGAATCGTGGGCTTCGGCATGGAAATGCTCTTCGTGCTTATGCTCGGGCTCTTGATATTGGGTCCGAAGCAGCTGCACACAATTCTGGTCCGCGTGTCGCAGGCTAGAGCTGAACTGCAGAATGCGACGCGTGGGCTAAGATCTCAACTCGCGGCCGAACTTGATGCCGCACCGGGGCTGAACAGGACCGGGTGCGCACACGTATTAGTTGGGGACTGTGAACTCTGTGCAACTTTCAAGTCTGAAGCGGAGTTTCCAGAACCCGCGGAAGATGCGCTGATCGGGAGCTGAGTACTGCGTCACCAATCTGTCGCCTGTTCTTTTGAGTAGCCGAGCTTCCGGTGACGCCACTAGAGACGGAAGGAACCGCGAATGCTGGAAAGCCTTGTTGAGTTACTAGTTGATCTATTTTTGATCGCTCTGACCTTACTGACCGGCTTCTGTATCGTTGGCTCGATTACTGCCGCCCTTCGAGCGGTTAGTCATGGAAGCGCTAAAGTGAATACCAGCGGATTGGTTCAGCCTGAAATGGGAGAGTACGCTCCGTTAGTGAATATTACGCTCGGAGCAGACCCCGATTGGAACTTTCCGGAACGGCAACATTCAGGACTCTGGAACGAGAGCGAATCGCCTTCTTCGAGGCTAAGTACACTTACCAGTTCTGGCGGCCAGTGACCGCGATTGATCTGCCTACAAGTTTCGGCACGGGTCGACGATGCATGGATCGAATCTGGCTGCCGAAGGTATTCCGGCACCCGTTGCAATCCACTCGATTGCTCGCACCTCGGTACGGAGGGTTCGCTTAGTTTTCGAGAGCAGCCGGGATACTCCGCATATCGCTGAGATCGGAGTGTACGACGAACCGGAGTATTACCCGGCAGAGTGGCAACTAGAACTCCGCTGCTAAGAGTACAGACCATGGAGGGCCGTTTGGCGCTCCTTGGACGCTGCGCGAGACGAATTCCTTAGGACCGTCTGTCAACCACAGTCATAAATTTCTATTCCTACTCAGGGAAGCGAGGCCTCTGGCGAACTGGAGGGTTGCTGGCGAGGGCCTAGGCAGCTCCTCGCCAGCATTCTTATCACTGAGCCAGGTAGCGGGCAACGGCGGCTTGAGCCTGGGATGTAGTGCCACTCAGGCTGAAGATGCTACCCGCAGCGACGATTTTTCCGTCGCTCTGAATAGCCAGCGATGAAATCGCCGAGGCGTTGCTCCCCAGTGAAGTCGTTACCGTGCCGCTGGACCCGAACGTAGTGTCCAGCTTTCCAGCGATGGTATATCGAGATAACGCGAGACTAGGTCCGGCCTGTCCGGCGGCGACGATGTCCCCATTGCTTTGGATGGCAAGAGCGAAAGCAGTGGCATTCGGATTTGATCCGAAGTTTGTAAGAACTCCTCCCCTGGTGCCGAAGCTGGTATCGATGCTGCCATTCGGGTTGTAGCGTACCAGCCCGAACCCTGTGCTGTTCGATCCTGGCGGGTTGATCAACTTGCTGGTCAGTGCTCCCGCCACAATGAATTTGCCATCAGTCTGAAGCACGATACTGGAAACCGCTGCAACCCCGGCAAAGCCGAACACGCCCCCAGAGGCAGCGCTGGAGATCTGTCCAAAGAGCCCAAAGGTTTTGTCCAGTGTGCCATTGGGGTTGAGACGCACAATCATCCCGTCGGTATCGAGGTCGAACAATTGGGAGCTGCTTGCAATCAGAATCTTGTCATCGGATTGCTCCGCAATCGCTGCTGCGCCGAAAAAGGGCAGCACCGATATACCCCCAGTTCCGAAAGTCGTGTCGAGTTGGCCGTTGCTGTCAAATCGCGCCACGGCGTTGCTTCCAGTCATGAGAATCTTGCCATCCGCCTGGAGGGCGAGGGCTGCGCTCAGAGCCGTGCCGAAGGGAACGACCTGCACCTGGCCGCCGGTGCCGAAAGAGGTGTCCACACTGCCATTGGAGTTGAACCGGGCGAGCCCAAATCCGCCTCCGCCGTCTACGTTTGCCCCGGCCGTTGATCCCACCACAATTTTGCCGTCGAGCTGAATCGCGACACCCACCGGGACGGTATGCTCCACGCCGAAGACCACCAATCCAGCGGTTCCAAAACCAGCGTCAGGAGTGCCGTTGGTATTGAGACGCACCAGGGCAATGCCGTTGTTCGCTTGCTGTGGGTCACCGGAAGGGGCCGCCAGGACAATCTTCCCGTCCGTCTGCAACGCAACTCTCGTGCTGCCACCTTGCTGTCCGACCGGGTTCAGAAGAAATATCCCTTTGGTTGCGAACGTTGTATCCAGCTGGCCCGCTTGCGCCCAAGTCATGCCCGTCACACTCAAGACTGCAATACAAATGAACAGACCAGACTTCAATAGATTTGGCCGAAACAAACTTCTCATTGGGGATTGGTTTTGCCTCTCACAATTTGGGACGCACTTCAAACAGATAACTTCCTTCATTTGGTGTCGCTCCTTATGGATGGGGTGATCCCATCGTGAGGACTGATTAAAAGCAGTTTCTCGATGGATCGTGTCAACGCATTGTCAAGAGTTCGTCAAAACCTCTGGACGTTTCTCGCGGCGGATCAACTACTCACCGAAGCCGCCTTTTACTTTGGCGATCTAAATGGACTAAATGAAGCAGCAGGTTGGCGATGTCTCACAGAGTGCCTCACGGACCAAAACACCCAGTTCTGGAATAAATCATGCTGAATCCAGTTAACACCAACAGAGCGCAAATGCCCCGAACATCAAAGGGTGCAAATGGCTATGTCGAGCTACACGAGATTCGTATCAGAAGAGGAATGGAAGGAATACAACGTGAAACATGGAGCAATGACCCTTGTGTCTGCGGCTTTGTTGGTCACTTCTCTAGCGCTTGCCAGCGATACCTGGACTCTTGACACTAGCAGGTCCAATGCCGTGTTGTTTCAGGGCTCCAAAGCAAGTCCAAATTCAATGAGCAGTGGCGTCGCGCGCGTGACCGGGAAGGTAAAGCTGGACCTAAGCGACCTGGACAACTCGGTCTTCGATCTCAGTATCTATCCCGTAGGTGAGAAATGGGGACACGCGCTTAGTCCACAAGGCGCTTTGCAGTCCGGCTACGTTTCTGACGCTACCGATAAGAACCTGCTTACGTTCAAATCCACGCGCATTCTGAGGACAGGGAACGGCCGGTTGGAAGTCGTTGGGGATCTTACATTGACTCGCGTAGAGCGAGCCGTCACAGTGACGCCAAATGAAGCCTATGCCGGGCCAGTGTACGGTGATCCTGTCATTCACAGCGAAACTCGCGAAATTACGTTTCGATTCCCGAATTTGAGTGCCGCGCGTTTGTCGGGACCGTTGACTCCCGGAACGTCGCAGAAAAACAGAGCGCCAGGAATTGTGGGCTCAGCGCAGGTCGCCCGTGAGGAGTTCCCTGAACTGGTAAGCGCCTTAGAAGAGGCTAATTGGCCACCGGTCGTGCAGAACAAAGACTGTCACATGCCCTCTGGCGCCGGAGAAGACTATAGCGGCGCTGTCTGCACTGAAACATTGATCGCAGCGACCAGCGATGGCAACTGTCACATGCCAGCTTCCGTAGGAGAGGACTACAGCAGCCCACTCTGTACTCCGCCTGCGGGTGACCAGACGAAAATTGTTTTGGACCTGAAGTTACTTTCCACAGGTTCTGAGCCGTCAGTAGCAAACGGAGCCGGGATCGAGCCACATCAGCTTACGCACGAGTGCAACTCATCCGACCCGATTTCGCCCATGCCGAACTGCGACTAGCGGTTCACATGAAGATAAGCGTACAGGGTGCAGCGAAAGATCTGCCTATGTTGAACATTTCAGCGATTCTGGCCGGCGTTGCATTCGTCATGCTGGCCGCCACCAACGTGGTGGTGATGTTGGAGGCTTCCCAGCCCTCGCGCGAAGTGGCGATGAGAACCCGCTTGATCGCAGTTCATAGGACGGTCGGGTACTTGTTTGTGACCCTGCTCTGCATCATGGCCTACAGCATGAGTCAGAGGCTCGCTGGTGTAGGAATAACAAGTCATCTGCCTACACACCTGGTTCTGCACATTCTGCTTGTGCTAGTCCTCGTGCCTCTGCTCTTGCTGAAAATATTGATCGCACGCCGCTACAGGCAGAGCCATTCGCTGCTGAAGGCATTAGGAATAGCGATTTTCGTAATTTCGTTCGTGCTGGTGTCCATCCCCGTATTTTCGGAACTTCTGCGTTCGGCGCATCCGGGAAGCTTGGGTTTAAAGCTAGCCACCGGTTCGATTATTGCAGTGTGCCTCGTCCAGGGCGCATTGGTGTTTAAGAAGCGGCAACCAGATGCTTCCGCGGGACCATCGCGTATTCCAGGGATTCCTGCGCTGGCAACCCCATTAACCAACAGTGAAAACGCGAAGGGCTCAATGAATCTTCTGTTGGCACGGATCGAGCAACAAACGCACGATACAAGAACTCTACGTTTCCAGGTCCCGAAGGAGAGACGGCTTTCGGCCAGGCCAGGTCAGTTTCTGACCTTCCAGTGGACGATTGATGGCCAACGCGTCACACGGTCTTACACCATTTCCTCCTCGCCGACTCACGAGAATTATGTGGAGATCACACCCAAGCGTATGGAGGATGGGTGCGTATCGGTTTTTCTGAATGAGCGGGCCAAGCCGGGCCTCAGGGTGGAAGCAAGCGGGCCCTACGGCCGGTTTTACTTTGACGAGACACTCCACAAAAGCATAGTTCTCATTGCGGCCGGAAGTGGGATCACCCCCATGATTTCGATGCTCCGCTATATCGAAGATCTCGAACTACCTACTCCCGTCACTCTCCTATATTGTGTGCGCACTGCTGCGGACATCATTTTCCAAAACGAAATCGCTAGACTTCGCGCCTCTCTCCCCAACTTCAAGTTCGACGTGTGCCTGTCGCGACCGGACCCGGCCTGGAACGGACCCAGCGGTCGTCTCACTGCGGAATTTGTCACGCAGCACGTGATCGATCTGGATTCGCCCACTTTCTTTCTCTGTGGCCCCAAGGGATTCATGGACAATACGCGCCAGATTCTGTCGACTCTCGGCGTAAATCCGGAGCGG
>Ga0210406_10005713_pt1 | contig 12976 bp, 8 predicted proteins | sample IncBWC30MmetaG_FD_155454 | JGI IMG/M metagenome (GOLD analysis project Ga0210406, IMG submission 155454) | Forest soil microbial communities from Barre Woods Harvard Forest LTER site, Petersham, Massachusetts, United States - Inc-BW-C-30-M | ecosystem: Environmental > Terrestrial > Soil >...
GGAGCGGCGGTCCGAGAGATCTTCGGAGCGGCGGTGGCGGGAGAGGGATTCGCCGGGAAGAGTGGCGCCGCCGTCCCAGCCGGAGGGAATGGTGTACTCCGGTGCGGAGGGGATGATGATGTTGGCATCGGTTGGTTTGGCGGCTGCGGCTGTCGGTGCTTCGCTGTCTTTGCGGTACTTGGAGAGGGACTCGCCGGGGAGAACGATGGGCTCGGAGATGTTGGACGAGTCGGGAGATTCATTATAGGCGGGGGTGTCGTCTACGCCGTAGAGGGAGGTCTTGGGGGCGAAGCCGCGAGGGACGCGGGAGTCGCGGCCTCCACGGTCGCCTCGATTGCCGCGGCCTCCGCGGTCGTTGCGATCACGGCCTCCGCGATTGCGGTCGCCGCGGTCATTGCGACTGTTGCGGCCGGTGTTTTCCTGGGGCGCTCCGACTCCCTCGGTGGGGTACGCCGACGCGATGGGAGCAGTTTCGGCGCGAGGAGGAGCAGCGGCGGCGCCATCGATGTCGAAGGAGTCGTCATAGTCTGCGTCCGGACCGGGCATCTCGTAGGAGGAGTCCACGGAAGGGCTGACGGGCTGAGCGCTTACAGTCTGTGGGGACTCGTCGCGTTGACCTGGGCCACGGCCGCGGCGGCGGCCACGACGTCCACGCCAGCGGCGGCTGCCGTCGGCTCCGGGTGCGCCTTCACCGAAGGAGGCCTCGTCGGCGGGAGCGATCGGGGCGTTGTCCGCGGAGAATTCAGCGGGGGTGTCGAAGTCATCGCGGCTGAAGTCCTGAACTTCCTGAGTGTCCGAAGGTGCCGGAGTCTCCGAGAGGGGCTGGCGGTCACGATTGCCACCGCGATCACGACGTCCACGGCCTCGGCCACGGTCGCCACGCCCGTTGCGATCTCCGCGATCGTTGCGGCTGGCGGAGTCGGCGGCCTGGTCGGGGCTGGCAATAACGCCTTCGATGGTGGGGGCGCTGACATTGCTGCGGCGGCGGCTGGAGTCACCGTTGGTGTCGAAGTCGGCGGAGTCGCCGGCCTCTTCCATGAAGTCGGTGATGTAGAGGAAGGCGTCGCGCTCAAGGCCAATGTCCACGAAGGAGGACTGCATGCCGGGCAGGACGCGGGTGACTTTGCCGTTATAGATGGAGCCTGCGAGCGTGTATTCGTTCTCGCGCTCGTAATAGATTTCGGTGAGGGCGTCGTTTTCGACGATAGCGAGACGAGTCTCGTGAGGAGTACTGCTGATGTAAATTTCTTTCGACATTCTGTGCTCTTTCTGCCCGACCCTTCAGGTGCGAGCGGCAGACCGAGACAGAGAACAATCGCGAGTTGACCTGGCGTCATGGCCAGGTCTGGCTCACCGTGGAGCGGACAGGGTGCGGGGTGCAGAAGCGCGTGAACGGGACTCGATGACCGGTGCGAGGTGTTGGAACAACTCAGCCCTTCGCCTGCTCTGGGAGAGCTTGCATGGGGCGACACAGGGTGGATCGGGAACACGAGGGGATGCTTCGAGCGACAGCTGCCATGCGGAGTTTGTGGCCATAACAACCTCAAAATCAATAGCTTGAGGCGGGGCCGTTCGCCATCCGGATGCAATCATTTCCCTGAAACCTGTCCGGCCTATGGATCGATGTCTCTCGCCTGGCCGGCCTTTTCTTCTAAAAGTCTGTTGCCGCTGACTGGCGACCGTGCGCCTGGACTAGCGGGATAGTACGCTGAGCGGCATCTACAGCCGAACAGGTGTTAACACAGTATTGCACTAAACGTGTTACAGACGCCAGTGGGAAGAAAGATTCGGCAGTGGATCGGTTGAGTCCCTCGATCGAACTGCGTCGCGCCCCGAGGCGTTCACGAGAACTCAATCGATATGGACCAAGCCCTTCCGGATTGAGTGCGGCGGGCAGATGCCTTCGCTGCAGCAGGAGAGGCATTCCCCGCAGAAAGACCCAGGTCCACGGCATTTCTCTGGAACGCGGGCGCCGTAATGTTCACCCTGTAAGCATGAGATACGCGGCTAACCTTCTCCTCATTCTATCGCTGCTGCCACTCACGCTCTTGGCACAGACTGACGCGCACAAGGCAATCCTCCGCGCTTATGCTCTCGAAGAGCAAGGCCAGCTCACCGAAGCTGTGGCTCTGGCCCGGTCGCTTGTCGACTCCGGCACGCTTCAAGGGGCCGAGCTGGGAAGAGCATGGATTGTCCTGGGTCTTGCTTACACCGACCAAGGCGTTATTGGACCAGCGCAACATGCGTACGAACAAGCAATATCCATTCTCCAACCGCTACCTGACAACGTCCGGGACTACGCTTCCGCACTGGATAACTTCGGTGCTTTCTACCGCGCCATGGGACAGTTAAAGGCTTCCTCTGATCTGAGGCTCAAAACACTCCACCTTTACAAGCAGATCGGGGACCATTCCGGCCTCGCACGAGCCTGCAACAATCTGGCCATGCTCGCTCTTCAGCAGCGGGATGGGAAGAAAGCAAGGAAGTATCTCTCCTGTTCGGCAAAGGAGATGAAGGTAGCGACTTCGCTCGATGATGACGATGTCGCGGCGATCTATTCTACGCAGGCTGAGTTTGACCGTCTCAGTGGCAATACGCCGGCCGCAATCGCTGGCTATGAACACGCTATGCAGATATGGAGGCGCGCGCACAAAGGAGACCATCCCAACATCGGGTGGGGATGCATGCTTCTGGGTCGGCTCTACGCCACCGCCGGCAGAATCAGCGATGCTGAGAAAGAAATGCAGCAGGGCCTTTCCATTCTGGACCGCACTCTCGGGCGCACGAATCCGCGCTATCTGGAGGCAGAAATTGCTTATTCCCGGTTGCTCGATCAGACCGGAGCGCATGACGCCGCAGCCAGCTTGCGCGCCGCTGACGAAGCAACCCTGAAAGCCATCTACCAGAGGCAGTGCTTCGGCTGTACCATCAGCATAGACGCATTGCGGTGAGCGTATGAGTCTCCTGGAAATATCGCGATCGACTCAAAACGGATTTCAAAGCACCGCGGAGCGAGACGCTGCCGTACCTCTCCCCACGGAAACCGGCATCCGTCTGAACGGTCATGTAGTCATATTTTCTGTGGCAACGGTTCTTGCCCTTGCGACAGCAAGCGAATGTAAGTCGATAACGAATCTGCCCTCTCTGATGTATGGTGCAATCCTTTGGGGCTGGTGGGGCTGCATCACCAGCGCGGTCTGGAAATTTGGCCAGCGAATCCCATTTGCCTCAAGCTTTTCTCTGAAGGGGATTTCGATTCATCTGTTGATAGGGTCGGCTCTCGGCGTGGCGCATCTTCTGCTGTTGGGAAGCCTCGACTTTACCGTGGCCGGATGGCAAACCCATGCAACCGCACTCCAGGTATGGACGAGCGTGCTCAACATCAATCGCTTCGGCACCGAGCTGCTCCTTTACGGTTTCGTCTTTGGCATTACAGGAGTCGTCCAGTTTCAGATTCGAGCGCAGCGCGATGCCATGAAATCACTGGAGTTGCAGAGGCAGCTCTCCGCAGCCCATCTGCGCGCGTTGCAGATGCAGATGGAGCCTCACTTTCTCTTCAACACGCTCAACGCAATCACCACGCTCGTCGAACTCGGCAGACGAGTCGAAGCGGTTGAAGCACTCACCCATTTGAACGCTCTACTGAAGACAACTCTAAGTCAGGGGACCCCGGAGAAGATCCCGCTCGCTCGCGAGTTGGAGTTCATCGAGAACTATCTGGCAATCGAACAGATTCGCTTCGCGGACCGTCTGAAAGTGGAGATGAAGGTGACGTCGGCGGCACTCGATGGTTTAGTTCCATGCTTTCTTCTTCAGCCGGTCATTGAGAACGCCATTCGCCATGGCATCGCTCATCTGGAAGAAGAAGGCACCATTCAGACGTCCATTCATCGCGAGGGAGATACGCTTCGATTCACCGTGCGAGACAACGGACCCGGCCTGCATGGGCAATCCATTCCCGGCCACGGCATAGGACTAAGGAACACCGAACAGCGCCTGTCGCACTTCTACCAAAACGACTACAGGTTTGCCGCAAGAGAGCCGGAGTCAGGCGGGTTCGAGGTTTCGATTACGATCCCGTATGAGCGAGACCTGCGATGAAATTGCGAACCCTGATCGCCGATGATGAGCCATTGGCGAGAGATCGCCTGAGGTCCCTGCTCTCGGCAGAAGAAGAGATCGAAGTGGTGGGCGAGTGCCGCAACGGACGAGAGGTTGTTGAGCAGCTCAAGACCCAGCCCGTTGACCTGCTGTTCCTCGATATCCAGATGCCCGGTAACACCGGGTTCGATGTGATGGACCAGATCGGACTCGCACGGATGCCGCTGACAGTCTTTGTGACCGCTCATCACAACTATGCCGTGAAAGCATTTGAAGTCCATGCTCTCGATTACTTGACCAAGCCCGTTGAGCCCGCGCGCCTGGGAGCAACCCTTGTTCAGGTTCGAGAGCGCATCCACTCCAGAGCGGCCGTCCTCACCCAGGAGGCGTTCCAGGCTGTGATGACAAGCCTTGGGAGCACGGTGGCCCCGCGGATCGATTACCCCAAACGTCTGCTGATCCCTAACGGCGCCAAAGACTCATTTGTCGATGTCGGCGATATCGAATGGATCGAAGCATCGGACTACTATGCGTGTCTGCACGTCGGCGCACGAAGCTTTATGTTGCGCGAAACCATGAAGGAACTCGCACAGACGCTCGACCCAAAGCGATTCGTCCGCATCCACCGCTCTGCTATCGTCAACGTCGAAAACGTAAAAGAGATTCTTCGTGATGGGCGGAGTGAGGGCATGGTTGTGATGTCCGGCGGCCAGCGCCTCAAGATGAGCAAAGCCGGATGGCAAGCGCTCCTGGCGGCGAATCGCACCTGTTAAATTTGCAGAGTTGACGAGGCGGCAGAACCGAGGTTCCCGACAAGGCCGAAGATTCCCGGCGGGGTCACTACTCGGTTCGCAGCGCCTCCATAGGATCGATGCGGGATGCCTTCCATGCCGGGATCGCGCAGGCAACTGCGGCTACGAACGACAACACCAGTCCGACCTCGGCAAACAGGACCCAATCCAGCGCGCGGGTTCCGTACAGCATCGTGCGGATCAACTGTACCGCGAAGCCGCTGCCCACCAGCCCGAACAAGAGGCCGAGCCACGCAGGCTGCAGCCCGTCCGACAGAATAAGCCGGAGCACGGCGCCGCGTTGCGCTCCCAACGCGATTCGTATGCCAATCTCGCTGGTTCGCTGGGTCACGATGTAGGACAGCACGCCGTAGAGTCCGACGGCCGCCAACATCAGTGCGATGATGGCGAACGCCAGCACGAGCGATGAGGTAAAGCTGGCGTCCATCGTCGATCTCCCAATCGACTGATCCATGGTCAACACATCGGATACGGGCAGATCGGGATCGAGTTCGCCGAGCACCTTCTGAATCGGCAGCGCGAGGCTGGTCACATCGCCGTCGGACCGCACGCCGATCGACGCGTTCGTCCAGCCGCCCGAGTAGAGCGGAAAGTACATCATGGCCTTATCCTGCTCGGTCAAAGCCCAAAGCGTGTCGCCGACCACCCCTACCACCTCGAATCCTTCCGGCGGAACGCTCGCGAAATCTTTTATCAAAATGTGCTTGCCCAAAGGGGTATCGTCGCCAAAATACTGCCGCGCAAAGCTCTTGCTCACAATCACCGATCGAGCGTCCGTCAGGCGTTCATGGTCTTCGAAGAAGCGTCCGTTCAGCAGGGGTATCTGGAGCGCGCTGAAGTATCCGGGATCGGCTCCACGGACGATGGCGTCCTGGACTACACCTCCCGCGAAGTCGGGATGTTCGGCAAGCATAAATCGAGAATCTCCGCCGTACCCCTGCCCCGGGAGTGTGGTTACAACGCCTGCCGCCTTCACGCCAGGCAATGCGCGAAGCCGTGGCAGCAGTTGCTCATAAAATGCCGCCACCTTTACTCCGGTGTTGTATCGCGCATGGGGCAGCGCAAACCGCATCGTCATCACGTTCTGTGTGGCGCACCCCAGGTCGGTCGACCGCAGATGGTTGTAACTCTTCAGCAACAGACCTGCGCACGTAAGCAGCATGACGGTCAGTCCGACCTCTGCGGCGAGAAGCGCACGGCGCAAACGCACACGGCCATGTCCAGCGCTGGCGGCGCGCGAGGAGTCCTGGAGCGACTCAAGCAAGGGCCCGCGAAGGAATGAAAGTGACGGGATCAGTCCAGCCAGAAGTCCGCACCCGGCTACGACTCCCACTCCGAAGACCAGCACGATTCCATCCATATGGATGGCGTTCGCTCGCGCCATCTCGGGCCGCGCCTGCACCAGCCAGTGCGTTCCCAGCCAGGCAAACAGCAGTCCCAGTCCGCCCCCGGCAGTGGCAAGCACTGCGCTTTCGGTCAACTGTTCGCGCAGAAGTCTCCACCGGCTGCCGCCCAGCGCCGCACGCACCGAAGTTTCTTTTCTTCGCGAGGCCGATCGCGCCACCAACAGGTTCGCCACATTCAGGCATGCGATCAGGAGGACGCAACTCGTCGCCCCCATCAGCGTGTACAACGTTGCCTTAGCATCATGCACTACACCGTCCAGCAGTGTTCTTGCAGATGCACCGTTGGCCGTTGACGGCGTCGGATGCGCGGCGTGCACCTGCTTCTCCGCCGTGTCCGCCTGGCTCAGCGCCTGCGCCAGCGTAGCTCCGGGCCTCAGCCTCGCGACAACAAAGAAGTTGTGCATTTCGACTGACTGCATCATCTCCGAAGACTGCTCGTGGTAGATCGGCGCCCACAGCTGTGTCTGCGTATCCGGATACTCAAACCACGCCGGCAGTATGCCGATGACAGTGTATGGCTTCGCGTTCAGCAGAATGGTCTGGCCGACGATCTCTCTGTTACTCGCGTACCGCCGAACCCAAAGACTATGGGTCAGCATCACCGTGGCCGCAGCCTCTCGCCGGTCATCCGCTTCGACAAACGACCTGCCAACCTCAGGCACGACGCCCAGCATCGGCAGCAGGTTCCAGGAACACTCCGCATAACGAATCTTCTCCGGCAACTGGCCGCCTGTGCCGGAGAGGTTGATGCTGTCGGTGCCGTAGATCGCCATCTGCTCAACGCTTGACGCCGCCTTCTTCCACGCCGCATACATTCCGCCCGCGATGTAGTTATACTCGCGGGCTCCATTTGGACTCTTCTCGTACAACTGAATCAGCCGGTCCGCTTCACGAAAGGGCAAAGGCTTCAGCAGAACGGATCGCACGACCGTGAACAACCCAACGTTCGTTCCGATTCCGAGAGCCATTACAAGGACCGCAGTCACGGTGAACCCAGGCGTTCGCGACAGCGTGCGGATGGAATAGCGAAGATCGCGCAGCACCGTCTCCAACCACTCCATCGAGTTCTTCTCCCACACCGTCTCGCGGACGCGGCGCACGCTTCCCAGCTTCACCCGGGCACGGCGGACCGCCTCGTCTTTGTTCATGCCGCGCGCCAGGTTGTCATCCACCTCGTGCTGGAGGTGCGCCTCCAACTCCTGCGCCAGCTCTGCGTCGACGGCCGGCCTGCTGAAAAAGCGTTTGAGATTCATCATCCTCATCATCGCCTCCGTGACGCGCTTCAGAGCTACTCCGCGGCCTGATCTAAAACTCGACCGATCGCCGCCACCACCTCCTGCCATCGTTTGCGCTCGGCCACAAGCTGCTTCCCGCCCGCGGCGGTCAGTTCGTAGAACTTTGCCTTCCGGTTGTTTTCGCTTAGTCCCCAGGAGGAGTTCACCCAGCCGCGGTCCTCGAGACGATGCAGCGCGGGATACAAAGACCCCTGCTCAACCTGCAGCACATCGTCCGATGTGTTTTCGATCACGCGGGCGATGGTGTGTCCATGTGCTTTACCCATCACCAGCGTTCGAAGAATGAGCATGTCGAGAGTTCCCTGCAACATCTCTCCGGTGGCTGGCCTCTTCGTTTCCATCATGTCGTTCTTCCCCGTCCACTCGAACGTCTATGGGAGAGAACAATACACCACTCGAACGTCTATGGGAAGAATTTTGTGCGGCGGGGTGGCCCACCCATGCCGTTCCGAGGCGAAACGCTTCTATCGAACTGGTCCAGCCAAAAATAAAGTTGGAAAAAGTGGAAAATTTTCGGCGGTCAAAGAAACGCCATCATCGCACCACGATCCACCACACAATCACCACAAATCCACCAGCAAATTACCACCAAAAAACACCCGAATTTCCGGAACCCCCCTCAAAAACGCCCGCAAAACAGCAAAAAATGGCGGCCCACCCCCCGCAGAATTTTAATGCAAAATTCGAACCCAAAAACCTCTCCAAGCCTCAGCTCTTCCCCGCCGGCTTCAGTTGACAAAGCGGCTCATGCGGACGTTCATGACGATGCCGAGCGCAAGGAACGTGAACAGAACCGAGGAGCCGCCGTAGCTAAGCAGGGGCAGAGGTATCCCCGTAACCGGCATAAGACCAACGACCATGCCAACGTTAACCGCGACCTGAAAGACGATGACCGCCACGACTCCCATGATGATGAAGCTGCCGGGCAAGTCGGAAGCAGTCTGGGCGTTCTGGATGAGGCGCATAAGAATAAGAAAGTAAAGGAGCAGGACGCCGACAGCTCCAACGAAGCCGTGCTCTTCGCAGAAGGCGGCGAAGATGAAGTCGGTGTAAGGGATGGGAAGGAAGTCGCCCTGGGTCTGGGTGCCCTTGTTTGTGCCCTTGCCCCAGATGCCGCCGGCGCCGACAGCGATCAGCGACTGGCGAATTTGATAGCCGGAGCCGCGGGGGTCGGAGTCGGGATTGATGAAGGCATTGATGCGCGCCTGCTGATAGGGCTTAAGGTGTTTGCCGCTCTTCCAGGCAATGCCACCGATGAGGACGAGAGCAAGCAGAATCAGGGCGACCTGCTTGAAACGGATGCCGCCGAGAAAGAGACCGCAGATGAGGATGGGCAGGTAGGTGAGAGAGGTGCCGAGGTCGGGCTGCTTGAGAACGAAAACCAAGGGAACGAAGACCATGGCGGAGACTTTGCCGATTTCAGTCCACGTGAGTTCCCTGCCGCTGAGTCCCCAGAAGAAGCGGGCCACGGCGACGATGAGGATGAGCTTGATCCATTCCGAGGGTTGGAAGTGGGCGCCGTGGAAGCTGATCCAGCGCTTCCCGCCGAGGACTTTGGTGCCGAAGAGCGCAACAGCGATGAGCGAGAGGATGCCGATGCCATAGGCCCAATGGACAGTGTCGATGAGGCGATGGTAGTCGATCAGCGAGATAAGGAACATCAGGACAATGCCGATGGCAAGGAAGCCGATCTGCTTGTGATCGAAGCCGTGGAACTTGGTGTGGAGGGTGGCGGACTTGATCTCGAGGACAGAGATGAGCGAGAGCAGGAGGACGAAGCCGAGAAGAACCCAGTCGAAGTCGCGATAGGAGGAGAGGCGGGTCATGCTTGCAGCTAGTGTAACGAGTTCCGGTGACCATGGGCAGAGCGGATTTCGAGCATGAATCCGAGGAGGCAGCAGGACTGAAGGTATCTGGCGCAGGGATTGTGCTACTCTTGGCGCGTCCGCGGAGGGTTCGCGGCGCAAGACACGGCAGGCCTGATACTCATTTCTTTGATCGCTGGGACGAGGGCTCTCGTTCGGAAGTGGTTTTACTTTGAAATGGCCAAACGAAACTGGACGTTATTCATCCTGCTCCTGGCATGTCTCGCGCAACCCGCTCTGTCGATGGGCCAGGATGCGACGCCGCCGGCAGCCGATGAAGTTATTGCGGTTTCGAAGCCTGCTCCGGACTTGAACAAAGACATCTATTACCGCAACAAGCTCGAGTTTTCCCTGGAAACGGGAGCGCTTCCTATCAATATTCCTTTTGTTTTCGATGTTTTCGTCGGCGGCGATTACTCACAAAGGCCTCTTCATTACACTTTGGTCCCCATTTTTCCTGCGTTGCGATGGCAGATGGGCGACGTGAGAGGCCCCGGAATTCTACGCGGCAATACCGATCTTACGGCCAGCTTTTCCGTGACTCTGATTCCGCGAGGGCCTGAGAACCATTATGCAGCTTTCGATCTGGGGGTGCGGCGCAATTTTGTCCAGCGCAACTGGAAGGCTGCACCCTACTTTGAGCTTCGGCTCGGTGCAGGATTTATTGATGCGCAGGGTCCCCACGGCGTGCCATTCGGACAGGGACAGGATTTCACTTTTACGCTGATGTTAGGCGCCGGCGTCCGCTACAACTTCAATCCCCGCTATAGCATGACACTCGGGCCAGCGTACATGCATGTGTCGAATGCCTATATGTCCGAACCAAAATATCTCGACAATGGAATTAATGTCTGCGGCGGAATGGTCGGCTTCAATGTGAGGTTAGGCAAGGCCAAACAAAGTTCCGGGCAGTAAGACCACGCTCCGTTAAAAAGACTGACCGGGACTCTCATTCCGCGGTTGGGGCTGCTTTTAGTGCGGATGCGACCGGGGCGGGCTGGGGGGTGGCCGGTTGCGGTGTATCTGCGATGCGGAGATTGTTGTCGCGCTTGCGCTGCTTGGTGACGAAGGCGTTGATGACCTTTGCGGCGACCGGGGCGGAGGCTTCGGCGCCCCAGCCGCCATGCTCGCACAGCACGGCAACGACGATGTCTGGATTGCGGCGCGGCGCCATGCCCACGAACCAGGCGTTGGCGCGCTCGGCTCCCTTGCCGAGGCTGGTGGCGCCGGCGCTATGGCTGACGACCTGGGCGGTGCCGGTCTTGCCGGCGAAGTCGATGCCTTCCAAGTGGACGGCCGCGGCGGTGCCGGTGGTGGTGGTCGCGGCCATGGCGTCGGTGATGGTCTCCCAGTTGGCGGGCGTGATGGGGATGACCCGATCGCCGGAGCCGGGGTAGGTCTCGTGGATGGTCTGGAGCATCTCCGTTGGAACCTCATCGGGAAAGACAACGTGGGGGCGCTTGAGGGCTCCGCCGGAGGCGATTCCGCCGAGCGCGCGTGCGAGCTGCAGGGGAGTGACGGTTGTGGCACCCTGGCCGATGCCGACCGAGATCACCTCGCCGGCGTACCACTTTTCATGTTGCGTCTTCATCTTCCAGGCGGTCGAGGGCATGGTGCCGGAGACCTCGTCGGGCAGGTCGATGCCGGTCTTTTGGGAGAGGCCGACCTCGGTGGCGTACTTGGCGATGGCGTCGATGCCAAGGCGGTTGGCGAGATTGTAGTAGAAGGTGTCGCAGGACCACGGGATGGCGTGGTCGATATCGACCATGCCGTGATGCTTGTCGCAGGCGAAGAAGTGACCGTAGAAGGTGCCGCCTCCGTTGCACACGACGTGCATGTCCTGCGCGACGCCCTCTTGCAGGCCCGCGAACGACATGATGATCTTGAAGGTGCTGCCAGGGGCTAACTGGGCCTGAATGGTCTTGTTGAGCAGGGGATGGTTCGGGTCGGTGACGATCTGGTTCCAGTAGGCGCGTGTGAGGCGGACGGAGAACTGGTTGGGATCGAAGCTAGGGCGCGAGACCATGGCGAGGATCTCGCCGGTGTGCGGATCTAAGGCGACTAGCGCGCCGTTCTTGCCCTCCATGGCCTTTTCCGCGGCCATCTGGATGTCGAGATCGATGGTGAGCTTGAGGTCTTTGCCGGGGATGGCGAGCTCCTGGCCAAGGTGGCCAAGTTCTTTGCCGTGGCTGTTGACAATGACGTCACGGCTGCCGTCGATACCGCGGAGGAGCGCGTCGTAGGTGGCTTCGACTCCGGAACGGCCGACGACGTCGCCGGGAGAGTAGAGGGCGTAGCGTTCATCGGTGGCAAGCATCTGCTCGGAGACCTCGCCGACGTAGCCGATGAGGTGAGCTGCGAAGCCATCGCTTGGGTAGAGTCGGCGCTGCTCGTCGAGGGTTTCTAGTTCAGGGAGTTCGTCGCGGTGGGCGGCGATGAAGGCCTGCTCGTCCGGAGTGATGTCCTGCTTGAGTGGGATGGGCTGGTACTTGGGAGCGATCTGGAAGCGGCGGATGGTGGACTGGATCTGCTCAATCGGGATATGGAGACCACGTGAGATCAACGGCAGGTCGGCGTCAAGGTCTTTCACCTGTTCACGAAGGAGGTAGCACGAGACAGAGGGGTAGTTGTCCACAAGGAGGCGGCCTTCGCGGTCGAAGAGCTTGCCGCGGGGGGCGAGGATGGGGACTTTGCGGATACGGTTGGCTTCGGCGAGAGAACGAAAGCTTTCGGAGTTGAGAACCTGGAGGCGCCACAGCCCGGCGAGGAGGACAGCGAGAATAAGCGCGACGAGATACTGGGCGGAGTGAAGTTTGCCAACGGGCAGCTTCTCGGCCTTGCCGGTGGGGCCGGCGTTCTGGGCCTCAGAGTGGGGATGGTGGAGTGGTTCCATGCTTATCCTCAGTCTACGACCGGAGATGCGGACTTCGCTCTGCAACTGTTGTGTATCAAGGTTGTTCGCAGGTTGTTCGTTAGACGGTTGAATCTTCGCTTTTACTCACGGCGCTTGGTGTTATCGAGTAAGAAGAAGATAGGAAGGGCAACGGCAGTGTTGATCGCGGCCCGAAGGAGCTCATGGAGCCAGAGAACATGGAAGTCGGTGAGGCCGAGGAGGCGGCGGTTAATGAGAAAGATAAGAAGACTATTGAGGAGGAAGAAGCCGAAGTTGATAAGGATGCGGGTGGTAAGGTTTTCTACGTCGACCTGAATGCCGATGCTGGCGGCGATGTAGCCGATGACGGATTTGGCCATGCCGTTGACGCCAATGGGACGCCCGGTAAGGGCATCCTGGAGCAATCCAATGGCGGCTCCGGTGAGGCAACCGGCGACGGGATTGCGACGCGAAACGGCAAAGAAGACGGTTACGATGAGGGGAAGATCGAGGATGGCAAGGCGGGGAAAGGGCCGGGGGAGGAGCGCCTGCAGCAGGATCGCGCCCAACGGCACCAGGAGCGCGACGGCGGGAGAGAAGCTGTGCTGTTCGAGCTCTCGGCGGG
>Ga0210406_10005714_pt1 | contig 12975 bp, 7 predicted proteins | sample IncBWC30MmetaG_FD_155454 | JGI IMG/M metagenome (GOLD analysis project Ga0210406, IMG submission 155454) | Forest soil microbial communities from Barre Woods Harvard Forest LTER site, Petersham, Massachusetts, United States - Inc-BW-C-30-M | ecosystem: Environmental > Terrestrial > Soil >...
TGGTTGCGCCCGCCAGAATGCCGGACGAACTGACCTGGTTCAAATGGGAGGCCTACACGACCTGGCTCTCCGGCTTCGCCCTGATGGTCGTCGTCTATTACCTCGACGCCGAGCTGTTTTTGGTCGACAAATCGATCCTCAACCTCACCCCGCTGCAGGCCGGTCTGTTCAGCCTCTGCAGCCTCGCGCTTGCCTGGCTCCTCTATGAAGGCGCATGCCGATCCGGCCTCGCCCGGCACGAGCTGCCCTTCGCTCTGGCGGGTTACGTTTTCCTTGTCGCCCTCACCTACGCATTCACGCACGTTCTGAGCGGGCGCGGCGCCTTCAACCAGATCGGGGCGATCGTCGGCACGATCATGGTCGCCAACGTGTTCGTGGTGATCATTCCCAACCAGAAGAAAGTGATCGCGGCGCTGCTTGCGGGAAAAAAGCCCGATCCGGAACTCGGCGCGCAGGGCAAGCTGCGCTCGGTTCACAACAATTACCTGACCTTGCCGGTGATCGTGCTGATGATCAGCAATCACTATCCGCTGCTGTTCGCCACGCGGTACAATTGGGTGATCGTTGCGATCGTGCTCGCGCTCGGGCCGATCATCCGGCACTTCTTCAATGAGCGGCATGCGGGCCGGAAATCGCCGTGGTGGGTATGGGGGGTCGCGGCCGCCGGAATGATCGCCATCGGCCTGTTGTCGGCGGCCGGTCCTCGCGAAATCAGGACCGGATCGCTGGCAACGGCACCGACCTTCGCCAACGTCGAAGAGATCGTGCTGTCACGCTGCAGCATGTGCCACGGCGCCGAACCGGTCTGGGGTACGATTCCCACGGCACCGAAAGGCATCCTGCTGGATCAGCCGGATCATATCCGCCGCAACGCCCGGCTGATCGGACGCAACGCCGCATGGTCGAGCGCGATGCCGCCCGGCAACGTGACCGAGATGACCGGCGAAGAACGCGCCACCATCGCCGCCTGGCTCGAAGCCGGCGCACACTGAAACTCCCCCGAACGATTTCGGCTGACTGCGAACACGGAGCTGCGGGTCGCGGTAAATGCGGCTCGGTCCATGCCTTCGCGAGCCGATCGCATCGCCGCCGTTCTGTCACACGCGTGTCGTGCGAATATCGCATGGGAGCACATGACGACGGCCGAGATGAGCAACCCATGTCTGCGCATCCCCGAAAAATCCGTGCAGATTCACGATGTCACGGTTATGGCCGAGGCGAGGTGATCATTCTCGCCCCGCAGTCGAGGACGCCGTGAGTCCCTGGCTTGCCCTCCTTGCGGCCGGGCTCCTCGAGATCGCCTGGGCATTTGGCCTGAAATATTCCGAGGGCCTGACCCGGTTTTGGCCTTCGGCCGCAACCGTGGTCGCGATCCTTGCAAGCTTTTCCCTGATGGCGCTTGCCCTGCGCTCACTGCCCTTCGGCACGGCCTACGCGGTCTGGACGGGCATTGGTGCTGCGGGGAGCATCATCGTCGGAATGGTGATCTTCAGCGAACCTACCGATCCGGTTCGAATCATCTGCCTGACGCTGATCGTTGCCGGGATGGTGGGGCTCAAGCTCAATTCCCCGATCTAGCTTTTAGAAACCTGCGCTTCGCGCGCAGGATTCGCCACGCCTCGACACAACCGAACAGGCCGAGTGCGAATACAAACGGAAGAAAGTGATAGAGAAGCCGGAACATCAGAAGCGCCGCAACCAGCGGCTCCTTGTTGTCGCCGCCAAGTCCGATCAGAAACGTCGCGTCGAATACCCCGATTCCAGCTGGCGCGTGGCTTGCGAAACCGAGCAGGGTCGCGGCAATGAATATCGCCATGATCGGGAAAACACCGATATTCGGTCCCGACGGGATCAGCACATACATGGCCAGCGCCGCCGCGCCGAGATCGAGGATTCCGATCGCGATCTGCAGCAGAACCAGGGGTCCCGAGGGCAGCCGCACCGGCCACCGCTTGGTCCCGATGTTTCTCGGCGAGGCCCAACACCAGGCGAGGAAACCCGCAACCGCAACAAGCAGCACGCCGGCGAAGGAGCGATTGACCTGCGGCGGCAGGAAATCGACCCCGCTGATCGCGTTCGGTGCAAAGAGCAGGCCGATGCCGAGCGCCGTCAGATTACCGAGCCAGAAAGTGAGCCCCGTCAGAAAGCAGATATTCGCCACGTCGAAAGCGCCCAGCCCATTGGGCGAATAGATGCGATAACGAATGATGGGAGAAACGAGCGAAACCGCGCCGATGCCGTGCGCGATCGGATAGCTGGTGAAGCTTGCAAGCGCGGCGATCCGATAGGGAATGTCGGTTCGTCCGATGGTGCGCAGCGCCAACAGGTCATAAAATGTCACGCTGAGGTAAGAGGCGGCTACCAGCATCGCCGCCAGCGCAATAAGGCCGATATTCGTATGCCGGATGACCTCTGCGACTTCGTCGGCGTCGATGTGCCTGAGCGTGTGCGTCAATGCGTAGATCGCAGCTGCGGCAATCGCAATGCTGATGAAAATGCCCAGGCCCCTTAGCCTGCTGCGGCCGAAAGTTCTGGGCTGCAAGGCTACCTTCAGGGCCTTCGTCCAATCGGGCAACGACATCCAGTATCGCGCCATCTGATTCGCCGTAGTCGATGCCGTCCCATGACACGTGGATGTGACAGCCGCGTTACTGCAAACGCGGTGCAATTCAAATTATGTTGGCCGCGTGATCGGATTCTCGACGCATTGTGGTCGCATCGCGTTCACGCGCTCTCTGTAAGACGTCGGTGCGATTCAACGACGTCGAGGCAGCATGAGCGACGACATCGACTACGACCTTGCGCCGGAACAATGGGAGACGCTCAAGTCGCTGCGCATGCCCGTCTTAAGGCTTTCCGCCTTGCGGGGTTTCGCGCTTGAGGATCTCGTCGCGCTTGGACTGGCGACGATCAGCGAGAATGTGGCGGCCATGACGCCAAAGGGACGCAAGGCGCTGATTCGGGGCTCGTCCAAATTATGGGATGTTGTCGCCTGACCTCTGACGATTCGCGGAAGACGTCGGCCGTTGACGAGCTTAACGATCCCCCGCCTTCCCTGTCCCGATTGGAACCTCTACCTCGCGCATCTGGTAATTGCTGCTATCAGCCGCGGTCTTGTCGCGGGGATCGGATAGGTCCAAAATGTGCCGTTGGGCTGAAAACACGAGCTTTGATTCCCAAGGCTATCGGGTGCCCCGGACAAAATCCTGATCGGCTGGACAGTCTTCGCCTGGACCGAAAAGTGCAATTCTTTCCGATTGTTAATGCGACATTATCACGCGGAATCGGTCAAATACGGTTCCCCGAGCGCCCACGGAGGGAACGGTAATGGCAAATTGGCTGATGTCGCAGTGAAGGCCCAGCTCACCTACCCAATGGCAGGTTCATGAACCAACCGATCAAGAATCTCAAGGAAGCGCCTTCGATTGGTTCTTCAACAACCGCCAAGCCTCGGTCCCGCCGACGGTTGGTTCTGACATCTTTCCTGGTTTTGCTGTGTCTTGCGGCCGTGGTCTGGTGGACCAGGCAAGGCAGCGGGCCACAGCAGGGCGGTGGTGGGCGCAACGGCGCGCCGATGTCAATCGTGCCCGAGGTCGTCGGCAAGGGCGACATCGGAATCAACCTCAACGCCTTGGGCACGGTGACCTCGCTGGCGACGGTAACGGTCAGAACCCAGATCAGCGGCTATCTGATGCGGGTCGTCTTCAAGGAAGGCGACGAAGTGAAGAAAGGCGATCTGCTCGCCGAGATCGATTCGCGGCCGTATGAAGCCACGCTGGCGCAAGCCAAGGGCCAACTCGCACGCGACGAAGCAATGCTCAAGGGCGCCCAGGTCGATTTGACGCGCTATCAGGGACTGGCGGCGCAGAATGCCGTGCCGCATCAAACGCTCGACACCCAGATCGCGCTTGTCGCGCAGGACCAGGGCACCGTGGAAGCCGACAAGGCTGCGGTGAAGTCCGCCGAGGTAAACCTGCAATACACCCGTATCGTGTCGCCGCTCGACGGTCGCGTCGGGCTGCGCCAGGTCGACCAGGGCAACTATGTGACGCCGGGCGATGCCAACGGTCTCGTCGTCATCACGCAGTTGCAGCCGATCAGCGTCCTGTTCACGGTCCCTGAGGACAATCTGCAGGCGATATCGAAGCGAATCCAGTCCGGCGCGGTCCTGCCGGCGACCGCCCTTGATCGCAGCGGCGCGAACAAGATTGCAGACGGCACGCTGCAGACTTTTGACAGCCAGATCGATCAGACCACTGGGACGATCAAGCTGCGGGCGCAGTTTCCGAACGAAGATCGCGCTCTTTTCCCCAATCAGTTCGTCAATATCCGCCTGCTGCTCGATACGCATAAGGATGTGACGACGATCTCGACGGCGGGCGTCCAGCGCGGCGTGCCTGGCACCTTTGTCTACCTGATCAGTGACGACAGCACCGTATCGGTCCGTCCGGTGCAGCTCGGCATCACCGATGACGACCGCGTCGAGGTTCTTTCCGGGCTGAAGCCGGGCGAGCGCGTCGTGATCGATGGCGCCGACAAGCTTCGCGACGGCGCCAAGATCATCATTCGATCGGAGGCCGATGCGAACAAGCCGCAAGGAACGGACAAATCGCAAGGCCCGGATAAGTCGGGCGCCAAGAAGCGGCGCTCGGAAGGCGGACAGAAACAATGAGCCCGTCGCAGCCGTTCATCCTGCGGCCGGTGGCAACCACATTGCTGATGATTGCCATCATGCTTTCCGGCATGCTGGCGTTCAGGTTTCTGCCGGTCGCGGCACTTCCCGAGGTGGACTATCCGACCATCCAGGTCCAGACTTTCTATCCCGGCGCCAGTCCCGATGTGATGACATCCTCCGTCACCGCACCACTCGAGGTGCAGTTCGGGCAGATGCCGAATTTGAATCAGATGAGCTCGGTGAGCTCGGCGGGCGCCTCCGTCATCACCCTCCAGTTCGGCCTTTCGATCTCCCTCGACGTTGCTGAGCAGGAAGTTCAGGCCGCCATCAATGCCGCCGGCAATCTGCTCCCGGCCGACCTTCCCGCGCCTCCGATCTACGCCAAGGTGAACCCGGCGGACGCGCCGATCCTGACGCTCGGATTGACCTCCAAGACCATGCCGCTGACCCAGGTGGAGGACTTCGTCGATACCCGCCTGGCGCAAAAGATCTCGCAGCTTCCGGGCGTTGGGCTGGTCACGCTCAGCGGCGGACAACGCCCGGCGGTACGCGTCCGGGCCGACATCCGCAAACTCGCCGCCTACGGGCTGAACATCGACGACCTGCGCACGACGCTCACCAACGCCAACGTCAACACGCCCAAGGGAAACTTCGATGGCGCGATGCGCAGCTACACCATCAATGCCAACGATCAGATCAGGAACGCCAGCGACTACAGAACCCTGGTTATCGCCTACAGGAACGGCTCGCCGGTCCGGCTCAGCGATATCGGCGACGTCGTCGACGGTGCCCAAAACGACAAGCTCGGCGCCTGGATGAACGAGACGCCAGCGATCATCATGAATATCCAGAGGCAGCCCGGCGCCAACGTCATCTCGGTGGTCGAAGGCATCAAGGCGCTGCTGCCGCAGTTGCAGGCCTCACTGCCGGCCGCGATCGAGGTCCATATTCTCACCGACCGTACCGTGACGATCCGCGCATCGGTGCAGGACGTGGAGTTCGAGCTCACGCTTGCGGTGATCCTGGTGGTGCTCGTGATCTTCGTGTTCCTGCGCAACGCCCGCGCCACCTTGATCCCGAGTCTTTCGGTTCCGCTGTCGCTGGTCGGCACGTTGGGGGCCATGTACCTGTTCGGCTTCAGCCTCAACAATCTGTCGTTGATGGCGCTCACCATCGCCACCGGCTTCGTGGTCGACGACGCCATCGTCGTAATCGAGAACATCTCCCGTTATCTCGAAGAGGGCGATACCCCGCTGCAGGCCGCGCTTCGCGGTTCCGAACAGATCGGGTTCACCATCATCTCGCTCACGGTCTCGCTGATCGCGGTGCTGATCCCGCTGCTCTTCATGGGAGACGTGGTCGGCCGGCTGTTTCGGGAATTCGCCATCACGCTGTCGGTCACCATTCTGATCTCGGCCGTGGTGTCGCTGACGCTGGTGCCGATGGCCTGCGCCAAACTGCTCAAGCCTCCGTCCGAGACCCATGAGAACGCCTTTCAGCGCTTTAACCACCAAGCGTTCGACAAGATCATCGAAATCTATGGCCGCATGCTCAACTGGGTGCTGGACCGCCAGACCTTCGTTCTATTGATTGCGCTCGGCACATTCATCCTGACGGGTGTGCTCTATGTCGTCATTCCCAAGGGATTCTTTCCGCTGCAGGATACCGGCGTCATCCAGGCGATCTCCGAAGCGCCGCAGACCGTGTCCTATGCCGCGATGGCCGAACGCCAGCAGCAGCTCGCCAGCACGATCCTCAAAGACCCCGATGTCGAAAGCCTTTCGTCCTTTATCGGCGTGGACGGAACCAACACGACGCTGAACAGCGGCCGCATCCTCATCAACCTCAAACCGCATGACATGCGCAAATCCGACATTGCGACCATCATGCGCCGCATCCAGAACAGCACCGCGTCGCTGACCGGCATCACGCTTTACATGCAGCCGGTTCAGGACCTGACCATCGAGGGCACCGTCAGCAAGACGCAATACCAGTTCATTCTCCAGGACCCCGACCCGGTGCAGCTGGCCGAATGGACACCGAAACTGGTCGACAGGCTGAGACAGCTTCCAGAGCTCGGAGATGTCGCCAGCGACATCTCCGACAAGGGGCTTTCGGTCTTCGTAGAAATCGATCGCGATCAGGCCGCCCGCTTCGGCATCACGCCTGCCACGATCGACAATGCGCTTTACGATTCCTATGGTCAGCGGATCGTCTCCACCATCTTCACCAACTCGAACCAGTACCGTGTCATCCTCGAGGCGGATCCGCATTTGCAGACTTCGCTGCAATCATTGTCGGATATCTATCTTCCGTCCTCGGTGGGCAGCACGCCGGTGCCGCTGGCGGCGATCGCCAAGTTTCGCGAGGAAACCGCGCCGCTGCTGGTCTCCCATCTCGGGCAGTTTCCATCGTCGACCGTTTCCTTCAACCTGGCGCCCGGCGCTTCTCTCGGAGAGGCGGTGACGGCGATCAAGCAGGCGGAGGCCGAGATAGGCTTGCCGCTCAGCGTGATCACCAGCTTCCAGGGCGCGGCGCTGGCGTTTCAGTCATCGCTTTCGAATCAGCTCTTCCTGATCCTGGCGGCAATCGTCACCGTGTATATCGTGCTGGGCGTGCTCTATGAGAGCTTCATCCATCCCGTTACCATTCTCTCGACCTTGCCGTCTGCCGGAATCGGCGCGCTGCTGGCGCTGATGCTGGCCGGCGATGACCTCACCATCGTCGCCATTATCGGAATCATCCTCTTGATCGGCATCGTGAAGAAGAACGCGATCATGATGATCGACTTCGCGCTTGATGCCGAGCGCGGGGAAGGCAAATCGCCGCGTGAGGCGATCTACCAGGCCTGCCTGTTGCGATTCCGGCCGATCCTGATGACCACCATGGCCGCCGTTCTCGGCGCATTGCCGCTGATGCTCGGCACAGGTGCCGGATCCGAACTGCGGCATCCGCTCGGCATATCCATCGTCGGCGGCCTTCTGGTCAGCCAATTGCTGACGCTTTTCACGACGCCGGTGATTTATCTCTGGTTCGACCGGTTGGCGACCAGGTTTATCCGTCCTTCGGGCCAAACCGGCCCGGCCAACGAATTGGGCTGAGGTCATGGGTCCGTCAACGCCCTTCATTCGTCGGCCGATCGGCACAGCGCTCCTGACCTTCGGTCTCGCGGCAGCCGGCGCGGTGGCGTTCTTCAAGCTGCCGGTATCGCCGCTGCCGCAGGTCGATTTCCCGACCATCTCCGTGCAGGCAACGCTGCCGGGCGCGAGTCCCCAGGATGTCGCAACCACGGTCGCGAGCCCGCTCGAGCGCCATCTCGGACAGATTGCCGACGTCACCGAAATGACCTCATCGAGTACGGTGGGATCGGTCCGCATCACTCTGCAGTTCGGGCTGAGCCGCGACATCAATGGCGCGGCGCGCGACGTCCAGGCCGCCATCAATGCGGCGCGCGCGGATCTGCCGACCAGCCTGCGCACCAACCCGACCTATCGCAAGGTCAACCCCGCCGACGCCCCGATCATGGTCCTGGTGTTGACGTCCGACACCAAGACCCGCGGCGAGCTTTACGATGCAGCATCGACCGTGCTGGCCCAGAAACTGTCGCAGGTCGAGGGCATAGGTGAAGTCGCCGTCGGCGGCGGTTCACTGCCTGCCGTGCGTGTCGAACTCATTCCGCAAGCACTCTTTAAATACGGCATCGGTCTCGAGGACGTGCGAGCGGCCCTTGCCAGCACCAATTCGCACAGTCCAAAGGGCGGGATCGACGTCGGAGGCCAGCGCTATCAGATCTATGCCAACGACCAGGCCACCACGGCCGCCGACTACAGATCGCTGATTGTTGCCTATCGAAATGGCGCGCCGGTCTACCTCACCGACGTCGGAGAGGTGACGGATTCGGTCGAAAACCTCCGCAATGCCGGTCTCGCCAACGGCAAGCCGGCGATCCTGATCATCCTTTACCGGCAGCCGGGCGCCAACATCATCAGCACGGTCGATCTTGTGAAGGGACTGATGCCTCAGTTGCGGGCATCAATTTCGCCCGCCATCGACCTCCAGATCGCGGTCGACCGTTCGACGACCATTCGCACTTCCTTGCGCGATGTCGAGCGAACCCTGATCCTCGCCGTGCTGCTCGTGATCGTCGTCGTTTTCGTTTTCCTGCGAAATCTGCGCGCGACGTTGGTGCCGGTCGTGGCGGTGTCAGTGTCGCTGATCGCCACCTTCGCGGTGATGTATCTGTTCGGCTACAGTCTCGACAATCTCTCGCTGATGGCGTTGACGGTGGCGACCGGGTTTGTCGTCGACGACGCGATTGTCGTGCTCGAAAACATCACCCGTTACATCGAGGATGGCGTTCCGCCCGTGCAAGCAGCACTGAAGGGCGCCAACGAAGTCGGCTTCACCGTGCTGTCGATGAGCATATCGCTCATCGCCGTGTTCATTCCGATCCTGCTGATGGGCGGCATTGTCGGCCGGCTGTTCCGGGAATTCGCCATGGTGATCTCGATATCGATCATGATCTCGCTGGCGATTTCGCTGGCGACCACGCCGATGATGTGCGCGGTACTGCTGCGCCGCGAGACGGGTGCGGGACACGGGCGGCTTTATCGAATGAGCGAACGTTTCTTCGATGCGATGCTCAACGCCTATCGAAAGACCCTGAACGCGGCACTTCAGCATCCCCTCTCGATGATGCTGATACTTGCCGTGGTGGTGGGTCTCAACATCTATCTTTACATTATCATTCCCAAAGGCTTTTTCCCGCAGCAGGATACCGGGCGGATCATCGGCTCGATCCAGGCCGATCAGAGCATTTCGTTTCAGCTGATGCAACAGAAGCTGACGCAGTTCATCAACATCATCAAGAGTGACCCCGCAGTCGAGACTGTGGTCGGCTTCACGGGAGGCAGCCAGACCAACTCCGGTTTCATGTTCGTATCGTTAAAGCCGCTCGGCGAACGCAACATTTCTGCCGACGGCGTGATCGCGCGATTGCGCCGCGAAATGGCGGTTGTTCCCGGCGCGACCCTGTTTCTGCAGTCCGTTCAGGATATCCGCGCCGGCGGCCGGGCCAGCAACGCGCAATATCAGTTTACGCTTCAGGGCCCGACCTTCGAGGAACTCAATGAATGGACGCCGAAGCTGGCGGCCGCCTTGCAGGGCGACCCTCATCTCACGGACGTCAACAGCGACCAGCAAAACAAGGGAATCGAGGCCAGTCTCGTGATCGACAGGGACTCGGCCTCCCGACTGGGGATCACCGTCAGCCAGATCGACAATACGCTTTATGACGCGTTCGGCCAGCGCCAGGTATCGACGATCTATGTCGCCCGCAACCAGTATCACGTGATCATGGAGGTCGCGCCGCAATACTGGCAAAATCCGGAGACGCTGAAGGATGTCTGGGTGAGCACGTCGGGCGCCGCGGTCGGCGGATCGCAGGCGACGAATGCGGTCGCGGGAACGGTTGCTTTCGGCAAGGCTGCGGCCGCCACCGCCAACACCCAGGCGGCACGAAATCTCGCGACCAACTCGATCGGCGCCACCGGCAAGGGCGTGTCGTCGACCGGTTCCGCCGTCAGCACCAACCAGGAAACCATGATTCCCCTGTCGGCGGTCGTGCAATTTGCGCGCGGCGCAACCCCACTCGCGGTCAACCATCAGGGCTTGCTGGTCGCCAACACCATTTCCTTCAACTTGCCGCCGAACGGGTCTCTCAGTGCGGCGATCACCTCGATCGAGGCCGCGATGAACCGCATTGGAATGCCGGCCACGATTCGCGGCTCGTTCCAGGGGACAGCGAAAATCTTTCAGGATTCGCTCGCCAATCAGCCCTTTCTCATTCTGGCGGCGCTCGTCACCATCTACATCGTGCTCGGCGTGCTCTATGAGAGCTACGTCCATCCGCTGACGATCCTGTCCACGCTGCCTTCCGCAGGCGTCGGCGCACTTCTCGCGCTGATGGCGTTCAATACCGAATTCAGCATCATGGCGCTGATCGGCGTGATTCTGCTGATCGGCATCGTCAAGAAGAATGCGATCATGATGATCGATTTTGCACTCGATGCGGAGCGCAAGCGCGGGCTCAGCTCGCTGGACGCCATTCACGAGGCTTGCATGCTCCGCTTCAGGCCGATCATGATGACAACCATGGCGGCGATGCTGGGCGCGCTGCCACTCGCCATAGGCATGGGCGACGGCGGTGAGCTTCGCCAGCCGCTTGGCATCGCAATTGTCGGGGGACTGATCCTCAGCCAGCTCCTGACGCTCTATTCAACGCCGGTGATCTACCTTTATATGGATCGATTCCGGTTCTGGAGCCGACGTCTCAGGGGCGACCGTGCACCGCCGCTTGCGCCTGATACCACGCTGCAGCCGGGCGAGTAGATCTTGGTAGCCCAATGACCGGCAAACTTCCCGAAAAGGCCCTGCGTGACTTCAGGGCAAGATCAGGCGGCGGATTGCGGCTGGCCATGGCTGCGTTGCTGCTCGGCCCGGCGCTCTCCGGCTGCATCCTTGGAAGCGAGCGGCCAGAACTCAATCTCGAGGTGCCCGCGGCCTATCACGAAGGCGGCCACAAGGCGCCCGACGCGCACCTGCCGGCACTGGATTGGTGGCACGGCTTCCACTCCGGCGAGCTGACCTCGCTGATGGACACAGCGCAGATCGGAAATCTCGATATTGCAGTGGCGATGGCGCAGATCGTGCAAGCCGACGCCCAGGTCGGGATCGCGGGCGCGCCACTTCTGCCCTCCGCGACGGGTGCGGCGACCGCCGAACAAATGCGAACCCCCGCCTCGGGCGCCAGCGGAGGCACCGTCTTTGCGAGGACTTCCTCGCTGTACAATCTCAACCTTACCGCCAGCTACATGGTCGACTTCTGGGGCAAGAACCGCGCGCTGCTCTATTCGGCCGAGGAGAGCGCGACCGCTTCACGCTACAACCGCGAAGTCGTCACGCTCACGGCCATCGTGACGGTCGCCAACACCTATTTCCAAATTCTCGCCGCGCAGGACGAGTTGCGCATCGCGCGCCGAAACCTCGCCGCGGCCGAGCGCATTCTCATCCTGGTCAAGCAGCAATTTGCGGGTGGAACCGCTTCGCAGCTCGACGTCTCGCAACAGGAAGCCCTGGTTTCGACCGAACGGGCCGCGATCCCTCCTCTCGAGATCACGCTGAGGCAGAATATCGCAGCTCTTGCCGTGCTGATTGGGCGCGCGCCGGCAAACTTCACCGTGAATGGTGGAACGCTGACGCAAATCGCGGTCCCGCCCGTGACGCCCGGCATGCCCTCCGAACTGCTCTACCAACGGCCGGACGTCCGCCAGGCGGAAGCGGTGCTTGCCGCTTCCAACTTCAGCGTCGAGGCGGCGCGTGCCGCGTTCTTCCCCCAGATCCAGCTGACCGCCCAAACCGGCGTTCAGAGCGCCGCACTCGCCTCGCTGTTCGGACCAGGCGCATGGTTCTACACCCTTTCGGCAGCGCTGACGCAGCCGCTGTTCGACGGCTTCCTGCTGGAAAGCCAATTGAAGCAGGCCAAAGGCGTGCAGCTGCAAAACCTGCAGGCCTACCGCAAGGCGGTGCTGTCGGCTTTCTCCGACGTCGAGAAGGCGCTTGTCGCGCTCGCGCAATCCACGAGGCAGGAGCGGCTCCAGATCGAGGCCGTGGCCGCGTCCCGAAAAGCCTTTGAAGTTTCGGAAACCCAGCTGCGCGCCGGCACGGTCAATCTCGTCACCGTCCTCTTGACCCAGCAGACATTGCTGACGGCAGAGAACACGCTGGCGCAAGTGCGGCTGACCAAGCTCCTGGCGGCAAGCAGCCTGTTCCAGGCGCTCGGCGGCGGATGGACGCCAGCCGGCGAATTGTCCTCGCTGCAGCCGCCGGAAAGGCAGGCGCCGCCGCGCTGACAGCGGGATGATTTGAGGTTGGATCGCTCGTTGTGCCGGTTCGGTTCACCTCTCCCGCTTGCGGGGGAGGTCGTCGCACTCATCGAGTGCGGCGGGTGGGGGCCAACTTTGAAAATGCGCAACATTCGGAATGAACACTCCCTCCCCAACCTCGAGAGCGAGCTTCGCTCGCCGCGGACCCCCGCAAGCGGGAGAGGGAGTTCCTTTCCGTCGTAACTACAGCTCAGCCAGCCTTCATCACGCGCTAGCGCACTTGCGTTCAGATCACTTCATCGCGTCATAGACCGCGAAGCTGTAGGCGCCTTCCGGCTTCTTGGTGATGACCGGATCCGATCCGCCCGACATCAGTGTCGCAACGGTTCGATCATAATCCTTGACATCGAGCTTGCC
>Ga0210406_10005716_pt1 | contig 12974 bp, 16 predicted proteins | sample IncBWC30MmetaG_FD_155454 | JGI IMG/M metagenome (GOLD analysis project Ga0210406, IMG submission 155454) | Forest soil microbial communities from Barre Woods Harvard Forest LTER site, Petersham, Massachusetts, United States - Inc-BW-C-30-M | ecosystem: Environmental > Terrestrial > Soil >...
ACCGTGGATATTGGTGACCGTTCTGCAACTCCGAGTTACGGAGTTTCGAGCAGGCGCTGCCGGAATTCGATGCAAGGAAAATTCGAGTGATGGCCATCAGTGTGGATTCTCCCGAGGATTCCGAAAACCTGCGTCGGTCGCAGGGCTACACGTTTCCGATTCTTTCGGATGCACAGGAGGACGTGATTCGCAGGTGGGATCTGGTGCACCTTCACGGCCGGCGCGACGGTGCAGACATCTCGCGACCAGCGGAATTCCTTATCGACCCGTCGGGGAAGGTGCGCTGGGTGAATCTTACGGAAGATTTCGTGGTCCGCGCCCGGCCAGAAGAGGCGCTCGCAGCGTTTGACGCGATGAATAAATCATCGCGGTCCGGACAATAGTTGTCTAGGCTTCTATTCTCAAATTCCAGAATCCTAGGTGCGTGCCCGGTTAACTCCCGATTGAATTCGCGATTGCCTGCGACCAATTCGCAGACCAATGTGGTATTGCCGCACTGACGAGGCTCCGTAACCATGACGACCGAGCCCGCAGAACACCAGTTCGGCAGAAAAGCCGGGAAGAGGGCGCGTGATCGGTATCGTCTATGCTGGGTGGAAGCTTCGTCTAATTCGAATTAAGGTTGCGTCTACTTCGGATTGCGGTCTCGTCTGATCCGGAACGGAACCTGGAAAAGCGCCGGGACTCTCGGCTCGTGGAAGGGCGTCCCTGCCTGGGTGTAGCGCTGAACGAATTCCGGGAAGATAGCGCCAAACTAGCTCCCGAGGTGGCCTTAGTCTTTGTCGACCTTGCTTAGCTTATTCGGATTCATCGCCAGCCCGCATGCGCACTGCGCATCGATCAAGCGAAGCCTCCCGATCGCGCTGCGCGGCCTTGCACTTTCGAACAGGCACCTGACGATGCCCGACAGAAGCTTGGATCTTTCGCGTCATTTCATTTGCCATCGCTATTGCGATCCACAATTTCCTTGTATTACACGCCGTAATACGGTAGAGTCTTGGGTATCAGCAATATGGCTTCTCCTCTGACTTTGAGACTTGACGCGAAGACCAGAAAGCGGATCGAGCGCATCGCTCGCCGCAGACAAGTCTCCGTCTCCGAGGTGATACGTCTCGCGATCGCAGCGTGGGCGGAGCAGCAAGAGCCGATCGCCGCGCCCTACGAGGCGATCGCCGATTTGATCGGGGTGGTCCATGGCGGGATGCCCGCTCGCTCCACCCAGGTGGGCCGCCGATTCTCCGAAATCCTCAAGCAGCGGCGGAATAGCAAGTGATCCTCATCGACGCTGGACCACTTGTGGCGCTGGTCGATGCTGACGATCAGTATCACGAAAAGTGCGTCGATTGCTTGAAGAGCTTGCGAGAACCCTTGGTCACCGTATGGCCTCCCCTCGTCGAAGCCGTCTATTTGCTAGGGGATCTTCCAAAAGCCCAGGAAGCTGTTTGGGAGATGTTGGCGCGAGGAGCGGTGCGACTCCTCACCCTCGACCTGGTAGACATAGCCCGCATGCGAGAGCTCATGATCAAGTATGCCGACCGCCCGATGGATCTCGCGGACGCGGCACTTGTCAGAGTGGCTGAGCGAGAAGGCATCAGGAGGATCTTCACAGTGGACCGCAACGATTTCATGGTCTATCGCCTTCACGGACGGATCGGTCTTGCGATCGTCCCATAGCAGAATTCCGGAATACACGGGAAGAGGGGGCAGCAGCCGTCGACACCGCGCGGGAGAGACTGGGCACACTGGAGTGTGGGGTCGTGAAGCTGGGTGATCTTGCTGGTCTGCCTTTTCCCCACGTAACTCGCCGTGTCAGATTCACCCAATCGGGTCGGAGAGGAATATCGTTCTCAACCAATTTGACGTTTGATCGAGCGCGCGCACTAACCCAGTTGGATCGCTGCGTGCCGCGGCCAGCACCCGTGTCGTCGTTAGCATCCGGAAGATGGCCTTCAGTTGGTCGGGCGGGGTCTGACGCTCCGCGAGTCTCGGGTGGATGAGCGAGATCTATGGAGCAATCGACTGGCTCAGGGGAGCTGTCGAACTCTGTCAGCCATCACCTGGACATATTCAGGAAGCGGCGTTTGTTCTCCAGGGTTGGCTGCCGGTTATGTTGAACATTCCATTCGGATCCCACCCCGGAAGCGAAGTCGTGAATAGCACACTGCGGCTCCCGATCAACGGCTTAAGCTAAACGGGCAGCGCTTCGGTCCCGATCGTGTCTGTCCCGGCCTCTACTTTGAGTCGGTACTTTTGTCCCCGGCGGGGATGGAAGACGAGCCCGGGACGGAAACACGCGATGCAGGTCGCGGAGGCCCGGCGAACGCTCGGGTACACAATTCCATTCGCCCCTTCAAAAAGGAGTTTGTTCGCGAGTGACTGTGGGGCGCTGTAGCATTGCGGAACCGGATCGGGCTGCAGGCGGCTCTCTTGTTCCGCAGCATCGAGCGTATGGAACAAGCCTGAGAAGTCGGCCAGGAAGTCGATGTAGTCGAACGCGTGCTGCCCTTGGATGCGTCCGTCGGTGAGGAAACGCCGCTTGTGAAACCCGACCTCAGCAATCGAGGTCTCGATCTCGAAGCCTGCATACCAGGCGCCCCGTTGTGGGCCGTGGAAGCGGCCACCGAACGGACCTGAATGGGTGAAAGCTGCATTCACGATGTGGGCTTCTGGCACTCCCAGCAGCAGCTCGCCCGGTCCAATCGCGGTGTTGCCTCCGATCTCCGCGATCTTGCGCTCGTTGGTTGCCGCATCGAGCTCGCTGAGGTCAGCGAGAACATCGGATGGAAGGGGAAGGCTCTCAAGAACGCTCTCAGAGCCGTATTTGGCGGGGATCAGTCTATGGGTTCCAGCCTGGTCGAACTGTACGAGCTGCGCCAGTCAGTGCCCACCCCGCTCCGCGTCGATCAGGCTTCGCACCTGCTGCAGCCCCGGTATTCCGGCCCGGACCATGTAATCGATGGGCCTCTGGCCGCGGAAAAGGAGATTGTCATTCGGCTGCGTAACCCAACGGTCCGCCAGTTCGTCGGGAAGAAGGATGTGCAGGGCCTTATAAATTCCGACGAGGTAGGAGATCCGCGTTAGCTCGTCCTGCCGCAACGTCCCGGCAGCCGACTTCAGCTTGTAGACGGTGGAACGAGGCATACCGCCGAGAAGCTCCCCGGCGCGTTCGATCGGAATCTGCCACTTGTCCATAATGGCGAAAAATCCGTCGATTGCAGACCGGCTCAACCGCTCGCGCGTCTCCAGCCGGCTCAGATCCGGCGTAGCGTCAAACTGGTATCCCGGCGCGGCGTAGTTTGGAAAAGGCGCCAGTGCTATTGCTCCTACCCAAAATTGTCTCATAATAGATAAAATATGTCTACGCCAAGATGAGCTCGCGGTCTACCATCTATCGGTGGGATTCCGGGGCGAAACGTATTTTCGTACAATAAACGTACTATGGCACTGGGGGTTGCCCTTCTAGCCGTTTTGTGGCAGTTCCTTGGAATCAATAATGTCCGTGTTGTCAACACCACGGACACTTCGCCCCCGCCTCCACAACTATCCAGTTTATTATCAATTGTTTACGGACATATTTTAATTTTGCAAAGGCGGATTCTCCGCCGGGGCTTCTCTCCGGTTTTTCTTCTCGCTGATTACGAACCAATCGAACGACCGATTATTCTTGGCGGAAAGAGAAATGATTTTCGCTCTCCCATTCGCGAGTAGGAGAATATAAGTTCCTGTTTGCCGACCATCCACCCTGTGACCTGGTTGCGGTCACACGGGCGACCCTTGTCACCACCCCAATAGCTGGTGTGCTCCACGAGTGGCCCGCTCTGAATCGTCCCTTTGACCACCATAGGTTTTCAAGTCATCTCTTGACCGCCGATGGTCGAGTCTCTACCATTGTGCCTCATTGATAGTCGAATGTCTTCCATGGCTAAACGGACACCGGAACGCGCGAACCTTCTGCAAGGCACCCTTGACATGCTGATCTTGCGAACTCTTCTTTATGGTCCTGCTCACGGTCACCAGATCGGCAAGCATATTCAGCGGACCACGAATGATTTTCTCCAGATGCAGCACGGCTCACTTTACCCCGCTCTGCACCGGCTGGAGCGAAGGGGATGGGTCACCTCGAAATGGGAGATGGCTCCAGATCGGAATCGGGAATTCAAGTACTACCGGCTTACAGATAAGGGAAGAAAACAGCTTGTCGTCGAAGAGTCTCAATGGAAGCAGATGGCAGAAGCTGTGGCGCGGGTGATGTGGCCCGCAGCTGAGGAGAGCTGAGATGAAATGGTGGAAGATCGGGAAACGCGATGCCGATTTGGAACGGGAACTGCAATCCGATCTTGAGCTGGAAGAAGAAGAGCAGAGGGAACGCGGGGCTGCGCCAGAAGAGGCCCGCTATGCCGCCCTGCGCGCCTTCGGCAATCCCAGTTTGATTAGCGAGCAAACTCGCGAGGTCTGGAGTTGGGACAGGCTCGGGACTCTTCTGCGCGATCTAAGAATCAGCATCCGCACGCTCGCTCGGCAGCCGGGATTTTCAACGGTGGCGGTGCTGGTGGTTGCCGTTGGCATGGGCGCGACTGTCTCGCTGTTCACCGTCGTCTGGTCGGTGCTTCTGAAACCTCTGCCGTTCGATCACCCGGAGCAACTCGTTCGGCTCTACGAAAGCAGCGAAAGGTTTCCGGCGAACGTCGTCGCCCCCGGCATTTACGGCGAATGGAAACGCGAGAGCCGATCGTTCTCCGATCTCGCGCTTTATCAAGACTGGCCGCAGTACAACCTGTCCGAAGGAGGTGCGCTGCCCGAACAGGTCCGTGCAACGATCTGTTCCTGGGACCTTTTCGCCACGCTCGGTGTCCAGCCCCGCATCGGACGCTCCTTCACGGCGGAGGACGACCAGCCTTCGGCCAACGGTACCGTCATCCTCAGTTGGTCTCTTTGGAACCGCCGCTTTGGCGGTGACTCTTCCGTCATCGGCCGCAAAATCAATCTGGATGCGAAACCTTACATCGTCATTGGCGTGATGCCTCGTTGGTTTGCTTTTCCCGAGCAGAAGGTGCAGATCTTCCTTCCTGTGTACCACGAGAGAACGCCTGAGCAGATGGCCCAGATCGACAACCACGGGTTCGTGGTGATTGGAAGGCTTACACCCGGTGTCAGTCGCGAGCAGGCCACACAGGACGTCTCGGCGATCGTGCGCCGCATCCACGACGCCCATCTCGACCGTCCGTTCATGAGCAGCGGCGCGGGGATCCGGCCACTCATCGATTACCTGGTGCGCAACGTGAAGCCCGCGCTTTATATGCTCCTGGCCGCCACCGGTTGCATGCTGCTGATTGCGTGCCTCAACGTGGCCAACCTGCTGACGGCCCGCTCCGCGGCACGAGCACGCGAAAATGCCGTCCGGAAAGTGCTCGGTGGCGGTCGCTTCCGCCTACTTCGAGCGCAGCTCATCGAAACGCTCGTACTTTTCTCCGTCGGAGGAGCAGCAGGCCTCGCTCTCGCCTACGCGGCTCTCCGATGGTTCGTCATCACGCGAACCGACATGGTGCGTGCGGAGTCTATCGGCATTGACGCCGTCGTGGTCGCAACCGTCGCGGGACTCGTGTTGATTTGCGCTCTGCTCGCCGGACTCATCCCGGTGCTGGCAAGCCGTTCCGGGAACCTGGTCGCGGCGCTGCAAGAGTCGTCGCGCAGTTCCACCTCGGGCCACTCGCGTACCGGTGTGCGCAAAGTGCTTGTGGGCGCCGAAGTTGCGTTCACCGTGGTTCTGCTCGTCAGCGCCGGCTTGCTCCTCAAGAGCTACCTGCGGCTGCGGTCGAATGACCTGGGCTGCGCGACCGACAAGATCCTCACCATGCATTTCACTCTTCCAGAAGTGCACTACAGCAAGCCGGCACAGCGGGTGTCATTCTTCGACGATCTGCTCACGCGCGTGCGTGCATTGCCGGGAGTCGACGCCGCCGGCCTGGTCCGGGCGGTTCCCGGCGAAGGATACTTCGGCGACGGTAGCGTGACCATCGCCGAGCATCCGCCGTTGCCGCAGGGGCAGTCGCTACTTGCGATCGTTCGCTGGGCCGATCCCAGCTATTTCGCGGCGATAAAAATCCCGTTCCTGCGCGGGCGCACCTTCGGTTCCGATCAGCGTCTCGATGGCGCTAAAGAAGCCATCATCGGCGCTGAATTCGCGCGGCAGTTTTTTCCCAATGAGGACCCGATCGGCAAGCACCTGATCGGCTTTGGCAGGGGGAGTTACGAGATCGGGAGTTACGAGATCGTCGGTGTCGTGGGCGATACCGGATACGAACTGGCCGAGCCACCGGAGCCGATGATGTATTTCCCGATCGATGCCGGCATAGAAAGCGGCGCCGCCCTCGTTGTCCGCGCCGCACGCGATCCCGAGAGCCTCGCACTTCCCGTTCAGAAGGTGATCCGGGAGATGGATCGCGAACTCGCCGTCTCGGACGTGCTCACGATGAATCAAATCATCAATCGATCATCGCTCGACGCAAGTTTCGAAGCGACGTTGCTGGCTGCCTTGGCGGGCATATCGCTGTTGCTGGCTGCCGTGGGCCTGTTTGGCGTGCTCGCATACTTGGTGACGCAGCGCCGCACGGAGATCGGTATCCGGCTGGCACTCGGGGCGCAAAGAGAACACGTCCTGCATCTGATGCTCCTCGATGGTCTCGCCCCCGCGTTCAGCGGAGCGACCGTAGGCTCGCTCCTCGCCATTGCCGCCGCGCAACTGATCCGCTCCAGCTTGTTTGCCACCAAACCGCTGGACCCTGCGGTGTTCGCCGGTGTCATCGGCCTTCTGCTCGGAGTTGCGACTACGGCGTGCCTGATACCGGCGTGGCGCGCCACGCGCGTACAACCAGCGACGGTTCTACGCAGCGAATGATGTCGCGGGGCGCCAACAAGCAAACCGGTGCTTGGCGGCTCACGTCTGGGACTTTCCGCGATGGACTCCTGTATCTGTCAAACTTCTACTGCCTCCCCGGCAGAACCGGGGAGTCTCTCTTTGTACTAATTTTTTAGCTCAGCTCGATCTCTGCAAGACACCAACGCGATTACGGGCTCTTAAACTAACGACCAGGCCCCCCGCCGCAAGATAGACGAGCGCGATGAACGCAAAGCTGGCGGCAAGCGAGTGCGTTCGATCGTTGAGAAAACCAATCGCATAGTTTCCAGCAAAGCCGCCGAGTTGCCCGATTGAATTGATCAGTCCGAATGTGGCGGCGGCTGCCGACTCACATAGCATCGCTATCGGTATCGACCAGAACACGGGATAGAACGCATAGAAGAATCCACTGCCGAGGAGCAAACACGCAATCGCCAGCGGAACTTCGTGGCGGAAGACGGTCAAGAGCAGGAACATCGATCCGGCAGCAAGCAGCGGAATAACGCTGTGCCAATGCCGCTCGCCTGTCTCATCGGAATGCCAACCATTGATGAGCATTCCGGCGATTCCTATCAGAGCTGGAATCAGCAGCAGTGAAGTCACAGTCTGTGTGGAAAATCCCGATAGGCGCTTCACGAAGGTCGGTATCCAGTAGATGGTCCCAAGAGCTCCGGTGAGAGCCAGGAAGTACGCGAGAATCAATCGTAGAATTCGCCGGTCACAGAACGCTTCCATGATTGTGTAGCTTCGAATATTCTTTTTTGCTTGTAGCTCCGTTTGCAATTCGTTCACGAGCCAGTCGCGTTCGTCCTGAGGAAGCCAGCCCGCCTGCGCCGGCCAGTCCGTCAAGTAAAAGACGGTGACGATCCCGAAGACGATGGCAGGAATTCCCTCCAGAATAAAAAGCCAGCGCCACCCCGCCAGCAATCGCCAATGTACTCCGAGCAGCCATCCCGCCAGGGGCGAGCCGATCAACGAGCCGCCGGGAACAGCTGCATACAAGCAGGCGATGGCTCGGCTGCGCTCGGGCCCGCGGAACCAGTGCGTCAAATAGACGATCATTCCGGGGAAGAAACTGGATTCTGCGATGCCCAGAAAGAAGCGGGCGGCATAGAATTGTCCGGCTGTTTGCACGAAGCCAGTCAGAATCGTAACGATTCCCCACGAAATCATGATTCGTGCAATCCATTTTCTTGCACTCCAGCGTTCGACGATCATGGCTCCCGGTATTTCGAATAAAACGTACGTTATGTAGAACATGCCGACCCCTAAACCGTAGACGCGGTCGCTGAACCCTAAATCTGCACTCATCCTGAGGTTGGCGAAGGAAACATTCACGCGGTCGATGTAGTTAACAACGTAAAGGAGAAAGACAAAAGGCAGGAGACGATAAGCGATTCGCCGTCGCGCGCGCTGGCCGACGTCACTCTGTTCGGCCGCCCTTAGAGCTGTACTTCCATGCGAGTTCATGGGAATCCCTCCGGCCTCTTCGGCCGAGTTCTTTGATACTCAGCTCAACTTCTTCGAAACATAGACGAAGCGAGAAAGCCGGCCTTCTCGGGCAACGCGAGCAGCTACGGCAAGGAACTCCTGCTGGCGGTCATAAGCTTGATCGCCTTCGATTTCGCGAAGCGCGGCGGTCCTCGATGCACGGGCAGCGCGTCTCGCCTCCGCGACTTTGGCCATGTTCGCTGTTACGTCTTCACATACCAGCAACTGCAATCCGCACTGCGCGATAACGCCTTCGTCGTAGCCATGCGGAACGAAGAGATAAACACCAGCGGAACTCCGTACCGCGACCTCTGTATTCGTCAGCGGCCCGGTCAGGGTGATGGGATCGGTGAACAGTAGTCGTCCGCCAGGCATCAGCAAGCGGGCCCACTCCGCAGTGACACGTAACCGGTCGGAGAAGTGGTTGACTGCGTCAATACAGGTGATGGCGTCGAAGCTGGCTTCAGAAAACGGGAGTTGCCGGGCCGCATCCACAACCCGAAATTCAGCTCTCCGGCTTAGCCCGCGCTGGATTGCAAGTGAGCATGCTGTCGAAACTGCTCGTTCATGAACATCGATCCCCACGACCGAACAGCCAGTTTTTGCGGCGATGCGCAGGGCCGGGCCTCCTGCCCCACAGGCAACATCGAGCAGGACCTTTCCAGGAGAAAGGTCGAGCCAGCTCAGAAACGTGTCCTGCTCATCTGCCGTGAGCCAACTGTTCTGCCCAATATCTTCCCCGAAAGCCTCGCGACGAATCTCCGAGTAAAGCTCTGTATCAAAATTCCCGTAGCTAGTGTCGTAGTAGATGCCGGCCTCATCGGCTTTCGATTTGGTTGTTGAGTCCACTGAATCCTCCGTTGCCTTGCCCGGCACAGCTTTCTCTGGTCCCAGAGTAATCGGGTGACCGGTTTCCCCTGATCGAGATCCGCGCCACCCCAGGGTTGCTGATATTTATAACGGGAGGGATTTATAATACAAGTTCAAAAAGATTGCTAGTTAATAAGGAATACTCAATGATTGATTTTACCTCGCGCCAGCTTAGAGGCTTCTTGCTGGTGGCACAACATCGCAGTTTCTCGCGCGCGGCCGGGGCACTGTTCATCACACCGTCAGGCCTGAGCCTTTTGATCCGAGAGTTGGAGAATCAGCTGGGAGTCCGACTGTTCGAGCGCACCACACGTAATGTTGCGCTGACAGCTTTCGGGACCGAGTTACTCACCGTCGCTCAACGCAACCTGCAGGAATTGGATGCCGTCATGTCACGCATCGGGCAATCGGTAAGCGAAACCGGTGTTTCGTTATCAGTCGGGACACCTCCTTTGCTGATGGCGAGTGTCTTGGCGCCGGCCATCCAGGAATTTCGATCGCATCGGCCCGAACTCCGGTTTCAGCTGTTCGATAGTGACACTACTAGTGTTATGCAGAAGGTTCAGTCGGGCGCACTCGATATGGGCCTGGGCATTTTTTTCAAGTACTTATCCGGCGTCCGCCGAGTACGCCTGTTTCGGTTCTCCTTCATGGTCATACGCGTAGACAACGGTAAGCAATCTCGTGGTGCTACAACCACTTGGTCTGCCCTCAAAGGTGAAAAGCTAATTTCCCTGCCACCATCTATTCCACTGCAACAGCTTGTAGACAGGCACCTCGCTAAAGCTGGCGTCACGTATCAGCCCAATCTTACGGTGAATTATCTCAATACACAGATCGCCATGGTCGAGGCCGGGGAGGGAGTCGCGATCATTCCTTCGTATGGACTGCCCGCTTGCCGAACTCGAAAACTCGCTATGAGCCGGCTAATCAACCCTGTGGTGCCCCTCGATTTTTCGCAAATCCGACTCGGGGGCAGGAAACTTCCACCAGTCGCCGAAGATTTCACTTCTTTTCTGCAGAGCTACATCGCCAGTTGGGCGGGGCGTTCGGGGATTCTCTAGCCAAAAGGCGATTGAGGATATGGGAGACCATTGTCATCTATCGACTCCGCTAGAGCAGTCGAGAACTCCCTGCGCGGGAAGCGTGAGGCTTCGCCGGCCAGCTGCCATCGATTAAGCCCCAGTGACAGCCAAGCCGGAGGTTTACTCTCGTTATCCCCCGCTCGCGTGCAGAACCGGGATTCATCGACAAAAGATGGCGATACTTGGGTTCCCGGAATCAGGGCGCGTTGGGGCGGAGTTCGCTCGCAATCGGCCGCCAAGCCCACAATTCGTTCGAGTAGGCGATACAAGACCGCACATGCTCCGTAACCTGCTTTTCTTCCGCGCGCGTCGGCTGCGGCCAACGCCAGCGGTTCTCGAATCTTACCGTGCTCGCTCATTGCCATTCCGCTCCTCGATTAGCGCGCTTCAAGCGCGTAACGCAATTGTTCCAGCGAACGCCGCAGCCGCGACTTCACCGTTGATACCGGAACCGCAGTAACCTGCGCGATTTCCTCAATCTTCATCTCCTCCTCAAACCGCAGTGTGAGGACTTCGCGATACATCATCGGCAGCCCCGCCATCGCTTCGCTGATCTCCGTTCGGCGCTCGGCCGCGAGCGCGTGATCGAGCCGCGTGTGGTCTTTATACGGAATCCGGTCCGCCACGGTTTCGCTACGCCAGCTGTTTGCGAGCCGCTCGTCCAGGCTCTGCGGACGAATCCGGCGCAAATGATCGATCGCCAGGTTGCCGCGCCAGCGTGAACAGCCAGGCGTCGAAATTGCGGCTTGCATCAAAGGAACGAATCTTCTCGACCACTCTCAACCATGTTTGCTGGAACAGGTCTTCCGCCTCATGAGCTTGGACCAAAGCCACGCGACGGCAGCGCGGGGCGGTGGGTTTTGCTGAGGTTGGAGTAGCGGTTAAAAAGTGAGGAGGAAATGAATTTAGAAAAACTAGTATACTTTTTCTAAATGAACAGGCAGATGGCACAAGAAAGTTTGACTCCCGTCATCTCCACAAATAACTTATGTAGTATCAATGATTTACCGACATATTGTAACTTCGTACAATAACTTTTGGGCGAGATGGCGTCCGTGCTGATTTCTCACATCAGCTGCTTCTAGCAAGCACTCTTTAATCTACGAGAGCTTCGCGAATCTACGAGAGCCTCGCGCAAGCACTGGCCGCATGTGCCGCGCAATTTTTGCTCGTGCGCGTGCCAACTGCCCTTTGACCGTTCCGTGTGGCACTCCCAGGATTCGAGCCGTCTCAACGATTAAGCCGGCGCGGAGGATCAAAAGTGTCAAAGACTCGCCGACTGGGCCGATGATATTTGTTACTGATCCCTTAATTTTCTAAACGCGGAACGCATCTCCTCGACAAAAATGTCCGGCTGTTCGAACGCGGCGAAATGGCCGCCGTGCTCAGCCTCATTCCAGTAGATGAGATTCAAATAAGTCTGCTCGGCCCAGCTCTTTGGAGCACGATATATCTCTCGCGGGAAGACGGTTGCCGCGACAGGCAAGCTGAGCTTGCCTCCTGAAAATGAGCTACCCTTATTCTCCCAGTAGATCCGTGCTGACGATGCCGAGGTGTTTGTGAACCAGTAGAGAGAAATGTCGTCCAGCATCTGGTCCCGCGACAGCTCGTCTTCGGGAGAGCCATTGTTGTCAGTCCAACTGTAAAACTTTTCGTAGATCCACAGAGCCTGGCCCGCCGGTGAATCCGACAGCGCATATCCGATCGTCTGCGGCCGAGTCGCTTGTTGGCGGAAGTAGCCGTTGCCGTCGCCAAGGAAGAGTTTGGCACCATCGACCGCCCTCTGCTCTTCGAAACTGAGATGCTCTGGCATTTCGGTAGGAAACACGAATTGCCAATTGAGATGTATTCCAGCGAGTCCAGGGGGAGCAAGATGCCCGAGTGCGGTCGTTACACCCGCGCCCCAGTCTCCCCCCTGGGCGACCCACCGCCTGTAGCCAAGCCGCTGCATCAGCAGACTCCATGCGGAGGCGATCCGGGGGAGGTTCCATCCGGTTTGGGTTGGCTTGTCAGAAAATCCAAATCCCGGAAGAGACGGAACGACCACATGGAACGCGTCCTGTGCGCGACCACCATGCTCTGTCGGATTCGTAAGGGGCCGAATGATCTTCATGAACTCCACAATCGATCCAGGCCAACCGTGGGTCAGAACGACTGGTAGCGCATCGGGATGTGGTGAGCGTACGTGGATGAAATGAATACCCAATCCATCGATCAATGTGCGGAAGTTTGGAAACGAGTTCAGCTCTGTCTCGAAGCGTCGCCAGTCATAACCAGATTCCCAATACTCGATCAGCGATTTTGCATGAGCGAGGGGAACTCCCTGAGACCAGTCCTTGACTGGCTGTTGGTTGGGAAATCGGGTAGCTCGCAAGCGCGCCCGAAGATCGTCAATGGCTTCCTGCGGAACCGAAATATGAAATAGACGTACTTGTTCGGTAGCCTCGGGTAACTGCAGCTCTAGTGCTCTTGGCATAACTGTATTTCCATTCAAAAACGCACCGGTACCTTCGGAGTCATGACTGATTAAGACCCGTCAGGTTGGTGCCCCATTCGAGGATCGGCAAGTTCCACTCAACGTCTACCTTGTCGAGAAATTTCTTGGTGTTCTCGATATAGGCCTTTCGGTAAGG
>Ga0210406_10005717_pt1 | contig 12973 bp, 15 predicted proteins | sample IncBWC30MmetaG_FD_155454 | JGI IMG/M metagenome (GOLD analysis project Ga0210406, IMG submission 155454) | Forest soil microbial communities from Barre Woods Harvard Forest LTER site, Petersham, Massachusetts, United States - Inc-BW-C-30-M | ecosystem: Environmental > Terrestrial > Soil >...
GCTCGGAGGAGCCTGATTCTGAGCGCCGGCCAGAACACCAGCCAGCCCGAGAAAAAGCACGAGTCCGGTTCCACTGCATGCGATACGTTTCATAAATCCCCTTTTGCTCTTAACTCCGATTCACTGAGCACCAAGCCCAGTCCAACCGTAACGGTTCAACCAGTTCAATCCACTGACCCAGCAGCGGCTGCTTGCGCCGAGCGCCTTTTGGACAAGAAACCTCCAATGCTGCGATCCAGTTCTGCGGATTCGTGTGCAATGTCGGTCGCAAGTTGCTTTGCCAGTTCCGGATCGCGGCTGTTGGCGAGTTGCTGTGCGTAGCCGGAAATCGTGGCCAGCGAAGTGCGCAACTGCAGTGCCATCTCGGCCGAAATCTCACCTTGCAGTTCCTGTTGGCGCTGGAGTTCTTTCATTTCAGTGCGATCGTTGATCACGCATGCCACCCCCAGCAAGCTTCCCTCGGCCGCCGGCACTGCGGAAACAGTAACGGCAAGGAAGCGTGTCTCGCCCGACGGTGTCTCATATCCGGCGTTGACCTCGCGCCGCTTGCTGCCTTCGTGCAGCACTGCGCTGATCTCGTCCGCCACCGAAACAGGTTCGTCGCCGTTCTCGCCAGCGAGAGACACTGCCGATCCGGCAGAGCTGACGACCGCACCACGAAAAACATCTTCCGCCCCCAAACCCGTGGGGGACGCGAACCCCAGGATTTTCTTGGCCGCAGGATTCGCGGCCTTCACGAGTCCATTCATTCCGAAAACCAGCACGCCGCACGAAAGATTGGAGAGCACAGCCTGGCTTAGATTTTCGCTGGTGCGCGCCCGATTCTGCTCGGTTTGCGACTGCACGTGCAGTTCATGCTTCTGTTGTTTCAGCTGCTGAATCACCGTGTTGTACAGGTGCAGCGGAAGGGTCTCGAGCGTGGGCGTAGGGGTGGCCGAAAAGTCTCTTTCTTCGGAGATCTTTTTCCGCAACTGGCGGATAAACAGCAAGCCCAACAAGAAGGCAGAGGTCGAGCAGAACAAGACTATCAGCGCTCGCAGGATGATCGGGTTGGATAGTATTCTCACCAGAGTCCCCCATACCATTGCAGGAAGCGGTTGCCAAAGAAGAACGCGACCAGAGCCATGCTTCCGAGAAACACGCCAAACGGCATCTGATAATTGCGGTAGACCACTTGCGCTGACTGCCATGCACGGCGCCGCGCGGCTTGCGCATTCGTCAGCCGCTTCAGGAACCGGCGCGTGCGCTTAAGCCACACCATGAATACTGTGGCAATTCCAAAGAACGATCCGGCGAGCGAAGCTGTAAAAATCGTAAAGATCGTCAGCTTGATTCCCAGGAATGCGCCCACCATCGCCATCAACTTTACGTCGCCGAAGCCCATCCCCTCCGCGCCTCGCCAGCGCAGATAGATTGCACCCGCTCCGTAAATGAACGACGCTCCCAAAGCCGCGCCCAGCAGGGAATCGAGCAAAGAAAGAAGCCGGGCTGAAATGTCGCCGCTGAAAGGCAGATTCAACATACCGGGCAGGAACTGCGATGCCAGATCATTCACCGGAACCAGCAGGCTGAAAATCAGGCCCAACGCAAGTCCGGGCAACGTCATCTTGTCCGGCAGAAGCTTGGTCTCGGCATCCGTGAAAATCAGCCCCAGCAGCAGAAATGCCAACACGCAATACTTCAGGGTCGAAAGGGTCAGACCGAACCACGCATAACAGGCCAGAAATAGAAGACCCGTCAGCAGCTCAATCATCAGGTAGCGCGGCGAAATTTTTTCTTTGCAGTGCCGGCAACGACCGCCCAGGGTCAGCCAGCTCAATACGGGAAGATTGTCGTAAAAGGCGATGGGCTGCTTGCACTTAGGACAGGCCGAACGCGGCGCCACCACCGACAGTTCGCGCGGCAACCGATAGATGCACACGTTCAGAAAGCTGCCGAAGGCCAGCCCGAAGAGAAAAATCGCCGATGCCAACACAGGATCCACGTGGTCTCTTTAGATTGCAGGGAGGTGCACCTGGGGCGCAAAGCCTCTCCAGAAGAACGCTGAAATTCTCTGTTCTTGGTTGGATTATAAGTCGATCATCCCGGGTAGCACTAAGGTACCGAAGTCACTGGCCCAACGGTCAGGGGACAGTAAGATATTGATCAGGGGTCGGTTACGACCTCCAGGCAAGCTAAATGCCGACCTTCCCTCTGGGGCGCGCCTCGGGCTTCCGCAGTCTTTAGACAGACGAGTCCGGACCGGCCCGGGGAGCGGGTTAAACCGCGCCCCGGCGCCCATAGCCACTCAAGTGTGTGTGCTTGTGCTATTTCGTCTGCAGAGTTTCGATCTTTGAGACCAGGTTGCTGATCCTTTGCTGTACCAGTGCTGCCTGACCCGGGCTGAGGCTCGAAAACAGCGGTCCCCACACCGGCATATCTTTGCTCCCGTGGGACCGCGTCGGGGCCTGTCCGCGGATCACAGCCGCGACGTGCGCCGCTGGATACTTTCCGCCGCTGTTCTGCGCCAGAACGGTCAGATCGGCCGGCGACGTCTTCATTGCGGAGGCTGCCGGGCCATTGCCCTTGCCATCTTTCCCGTGGCACACGGCACAATAGCTGTTGAACATTTCGTTGCCCGAGTTGGACGAGGCATTGGTGATGGGAACGTGCTTGATGGTGGGTGGCGTTTGCGTTTGCTGAGCCACTGCCAGCGCCACAACGGTTGCCAGAATCGCAGCAAGACTGATGAATTTCATTACCTGCATATCTTCCTCCTTGGGGCTATCGTGCCATTTGCCATAACAGCCAAGCATAAGGAGGGGTGCGCACCTGGGCTGTGACCCAAATCACAACCAATTGTGACGGCTGCGCACGCTGGAGGTACAAGCCACTAGCAGTTACTCACGAGCAGGTTGGCCTCAGGGGAAAACGAAACGCAACAGTTCTCCCTCGAGCGCCACCGAAGAAGGATCGTGAACCGGAAACCTTTCGTTCCATGAACCCCAGTTTTGAGGAACCAGCCGGGTCTCGGCCGATGGTACTTCCACCCAGCCCTCGGCAGTCTCTTCGCGCAAAAAGACAGAAAAGGCGGGAGCCTTCGGGTGCCACGATTCCGACTTCCACTCGAACAGGCTCGCCGAGAGTTTTTCTGTCAGCGACTCGCACGGACCGAGACACAGAACCCATCCCGGCGGAGCCGACCGCACGTATCGCTCGACGGTAGCTCCCGGCGCAGCGCTCATCACTCTAGCTCCATAATCGCGAGCCACCCGCAGCGTAGAGTCCTCGGAGCCGTGGTCGACGATCAGAATGTGGTCGCACGCGTAGACCGTCTCCAACGCGCGTCCCAGCCGCAGAGCGTCATTGTGAGTGTGCAGCAGCGCCGTGATCGAAGTCATGAGTGGTCCGCCTGCGGAAAAGAGTGTACGCGAATCAGGCGGTTGTCCGCATCGTCACGAAGCCGACGGCGCCTTTCAGGACGAAAGGCTCGGACGGAGCAAGTCGAGTTGAACCGGTGCCGTGGGAGCGAGGATAAGCTTGCCAATACCGAGCGAGTTGCACTGCGCAATCCAATCCTGCGGGGTGAGCTTGCGAGACCTCAGTTCTTCAACAATCAGAAAGGGATTCAACTCCTGTTGCCCTCGCTGCAGATGGAAAACTCCCGGGCCCGACTGTAGTGTCCAACGTTATCCACCAGCGCCAATCCCAGGCCGGCTGCGAACAATTGTGCAGCGCGGCGCGTACGTTGTTCCGGGTCCAGCAACCTACCCTTGGGGTCGCGGATGCCCGATCCGATCTGCCGCAGCTTCGGAGTCTGATCCGGCAAGGACTCAGCCGTTACCCCTTCCAAGGCCGAAGAATACTCAGAAGTGAATTTCTTCCAGGCTGGGATTGTCACTCGTTTTCCAACTTCATCCCACGGCACGCATTGCAATGTGCCGGGTTTCACGTCCGGATTCATGCTCTCCAGGAATCGCAGTTCGAGGGCCTCGGCGTCATCCAGCAAACTTCGAGCTGGATTCGGGTCTTCTGGCAGGAAGCCTGCCGGACGCTTCCGGGTGGCGGCGATGCGATCCCGCAAAGGCGGATGCGTGTTATACGGATTGGTTTTCGCTTCTTGGATCTCTTTCTCCAGGCTCTTCTCGATCTGTTCGTGGATCGTGGGGATTGCTATGAAACGCGCGAATCCATCTCCAATCGCAGGGACGGCTCCGTCATTGAGCATGGGAGCAAGTTCGGTGTTCCAATAGGTTGGCCACGCCATGGCAGCGCCGTGAATCGAGCGCAGTCCATCGATCAGCGGCTGGCGCCCTGCGATCAGGCACGCGAGTTCGTCCGCCCGAAATTCTTTGTGCCGCGAAACCAGGTTGATGGCGCGAAGAAAAACCACGAAGTACCACTTCATCAGCGTGGCCACTACCAGATACATGATTCCCAGGACTGCGATCCGTGCCAGTTTCCTCACCGATCCGATGTTCTCAAAGGTACGAATGATGGCCAACTGTGTTTTGAAGACCCAGGGACCGAGGCTGGTATCTCCCCCGTAATAGTGGGCAAATTCGTGAGCGAGCACGGCGCGGAACTGTGAGATGGTCAAAATCGAAAGCAGCGGCAATCCCAATCCCATCACACGTCGGCAGCCGTAGCCCATGAATCCCCCGCGGTCCGCCACCCAAGCGTTCACGTCTCGGATCAGATAGACCTCGCTCGGCATAGGTTCGTTCAGCGCTTCCGCGATGTTCTCCAGTTCAGCAAACAGCCGAGGCTGGGTCGCGCGCTCGATCAGCAAACCCGGCGCTTTGAACTTGTCTCGCCGCGGAATCATCGACCAGAGCATCGCGCCAGCAATGACGATGCCGAACAGAAAGAGCACGACAATCTGAAAGTTCACCGACCCTGCTTCCAGAACCAGGTAAGGCAGATAGACACACGCAGCCGCCAGAAGGATTACGAACGCATAGGAAACCGCGACCATGAAGATGGAGAGAAAGGCGAAGAATGCCATTGATCGCCGCGGCCGGATCTCGACCTTGGGAAAGGACATAGGAAAGAAGGCGCACGCATAATAACACGCAACCCGCGCGCGCCCACCACAACCGATCGCTTACGTTCCTGAAGAAACAGGAAGACTACTGCGAATCTGCCAGTTTCGGCCGATTCGCATCCGGACCGGAAACCTGCACCACCGTGATCGGCGCCTGCAGGGTGAAGTTCAGCACGGTTTCCGAAGGAAGCTTGATTTGCTGGCTCTTGGACGCCGCCTGAACGCCGCCTCCAACTCCGGCACCCGCCGCCGAACCGATCGCCGCGCCCTTGCCGCCGCCGGCGATCGCACCAATAATGCCTCCAACAATAGCTCCGCCGCCCACCTTTTCCGCCGTGTTCTTGCCACGCGACTTTCCGTCTTTCCGATATTGATCGGTCTGCAGGCTGTAGGTCTTGCCTCCGGAGGAAAGACTGTCCAGTTGCAGTACGACTACAGATTGTCCCGCAAACTTGCCGGCACTCTTCACCTCGACAAGGTGGCCCGTGAGTTCAATGCCCGCTGGCACCGCCTGTTCCCCATCCGAACTGAGCGGAGCATTCAGCGTCGCGTGAAACGTGTCTCCAGTCTGGTTCTTCTCGCTGTCAATCGGATCGATAAGACGAACCGCCAGTTGCGTCCCCTGATCGATGATCAATTTTTTCGGCGCCGGCGGAGTCGCTGGGGCAGCCTGAACAGGCGCTGCATTGGCGGGTGGGATCTCGGCGATCTGGGGCGCTCCGGCTGATCCCGAAGCGCCATCGGGACTCACCTGATTCGAGGTCGAGTTATCGGCGGAATTGTCAGCGGCGTGCGAATTCTCAGAAGCACGTCGAGTTTTCTTGTTTTTCTTGTTCACATCAGGAGTAGCTGTTTCCCTTCGGGCGGTGCTCACCTTCGGGTTCGGGGCTGGCGCGGGTGCCGGGGCGGCAAGCGCAGTCGTAGTCGGCGCGCTCCCCACCTCGAGGTTGTTGACAACTTCTTTGACTCCGGCCACGGATGCAGCCTGACGGCTCGCCGCCTCGCGCTGCGCTTGGTTGTCGACCGTGCCTCCGAGCGTCACGACGCCATGGTTGGCCTGCACCGTGAGTTGTTTCGTCGAGAGTCCTGAGTCCTGACTGAACTTACCCTGGATGTCACTGGAAATCTTTCGGTCATCGGGCTGCTTGCCGCAGCCGACGGCCAAGCCCAGGACAACCACAAGCACAAACGAAAATAACTGGGACGTTCTCTTCATGCGCTCGACTCCTGAAAATGCTTCGGGTGCGGGCGTCCCCACACCTGTAACAGTTTAGATGCGTCGAGGCTTTCTTGCAGATGTAAATGCGGAGAGCAAGGAGTGAAATTGTTGGTGCGATCCGTAGCGCCGGCAGCTTGCCGGCTGTAGCCAGGGCGTCTCGCCCTCGGACTAGACCTTATGCCGGCGGAGGATACAACCATCGCCCGCGACGGTCAGCCCTAGTGGATGAACTTGTAGTCGACGATCGACGCAGCCAGATCACCGTCTTCGGCTGCCTCTTCCGCCTTCGAGATCGGCGCATCTTTGGCGCGCATCACGCGTCCTTGGCATACAACGTTGCTGTTCTTCTGTCCGGAGATCTCTTCCGGCATCTCAAACACCATCTCAATCAGGGCGTTGATGGGAAGCTGCTGCGGCCCGTGGAACAACACTCCACTCTGACTGATGTTTTCGATGATTCCTTCGTACCAGGTGCTGGTTTTGTTGACCCGATAGCGCAAGGGAATGTCGAGCTTCAACCGGCGAGCCCGCGGTACCCACGAAGGCCGCTTCTCCCGGGAGTGACTGCGCCGAACGCCGCCCGTCTCCGGCTTGGCATGTTCCACCCGCTCGGTGCGGCGCATGGTGGTCCAGTCGTATTTGTATTCCGCGGCGCATAGCAGGCAGACCTGGTAGTAGTCGCCATCGCCACCACGGCGCGGCCAGGAAAACTCGTGAGAGCAGCGCCCAAGCATAAGCACATCCATGAATTTTTGTGGCATGTTTTTACTTCCGGGTGGACGAACCCTCGGATGCAGGTTCATCATCGCTCGAAGATTTCACTTTGGGTAGGTTACTTTCGTGCATAGGAACCGCACGTACCGCCTTAACGCCCGCCGGATGAGCGAGTTACCCTGTGGATCGCGGCTTTGGACCCGATCACCGAAGTTAGCAAACGACCTCTTGCCGGAGGCCGGGGGCCGTGAATCATCATTCGTCCGTATATCATCGTTTCATGAACGGTACTGCGCCCGACGTCGCTGCTTTTATCCTGGCTGGTGGCAAGAGCACGCGCATGGGTGCGGGACAAGGCCTTCGTCGCGCTCGACGGCTGCACGTTGTTGACCAGAGCATTGGCCATCGCTCAGACCGTCAGTTCTGATGTACGCATTGTAGGAGATCCCGCGAAATTTGCGCATTTCGCACCGGTCGTGGAAGATCTGTTCCGCGGGTGCGGTCCGCTGGGAGGAATTCACGCCGCCTTGCGAATGTCCTGTGCCGAACTGAACTTGATCCTCGCGGTCGACCTGCCGTTCGTATCGCAGGCGCTGTTAGAGTACTTGATCAGGCGGGCGCGCAATTCTCGGTCAACCGTGACGGTAGCGAAGACAATTGAAGGCTGGCAGCCCTTGTGCGCGGTCTACCGCCGCGAGTTCGCCGACGCCGCAGAGCAGTCCCTGCGCCAAGAGCGTTACAAAATTGATACGCTCTTCACTGCGCCGCAAACCCAGGTGATAGAAGAAAACGAACTGAGCGTCGCCGGGTTTTCGACGGCGATGTTCCGCAACCTGAACACCCAGGAAGACCTGGCAAATGCAGCAGAAAGGCCAAGGCTAGAAGCTAGCAGCTAGAAGCTGTTTCATGTCCGACAATCCCAAACCCGCGCCCTACATCGAGTTCAAAGAAGTCTGCAAAGCCTTCGGCGACAACGTCGTGCTCGATCATGTGAGTTTCGATGTGCTGCCCGCGGAAACAGTGTGCATCCTGGGCCGCAGCGGCGTGGGCAAGTCTGTCTCGTTGCATACCATCATGGGCTTTCTCAAGCCAGACTCCGGACGCATCATCGTCGCTCGAGAGGACATCACCGACTACACCGATGCGCAAATGGAGGTGATTCGGAAAAAAGTCACCATGGTTTTTCAGAACGGCGCGCTCTTTGACTCGTTGACCGTCGGCGAGAATGTAGCCTTCCCGCTGCGCGAAACGCGCGAACTGGATGAAGAGCAGACCTACCAGATCGTCGATGGCCTGCTGCAGATGGTCGGGGTGCAGGAGATGCGCGACCTGCTGCCCTCGGATCTTTCGACTGGGATGAAGCGCTCCGTCGCCATCGCCCGTGCCCTGGCCGCTCGTCCCGAGTGCGTGCTTTACGACGAGCCCACGACGATGGTCGATCCTCTGATGGCGCAGTTGCTCGGGGATCTCATCAAACGCCTCAAGATCCAACTGAACTTGACGAGCATTGTTGTCACCCACGATATGCGCCTAGCCAAGAAGCTGGCCGAGCGGGTCGTGTTTCTGCACGAAGGCCGTGCGATCTTCTTCGGTTCGTACCCTGAAATGGAAAAATCTCCCGAGCCCATCATTCAAGAATTCCTCGAACTGGATGAACTGAAACTGCAAGCGTGAAAACGATTGCCTTTGTGAGCTCCAAGATCTCAGACCCAAGTCCTGGCACTTGCACAGGGCTGGAATTGAAGGCCGCGTGGTGATCAAAGCCGGCATTTCCACCGCACATGCAATCTATGCTTGGTGCTGCCCTCAAAATCCCTGCTGCACCAAATCTTCCACCGTCAGCGAGCTTTCCGCATCGCCGTTCATCATCTTCTCGACGTATTTTGCGATCAAATCTGCTTCCAGGTTGACGGGATCGCCGGGCTTCAGGGAATGCAGATTTGTCATCTCCACCGTGTGCGGAATGATGGCGATGGTGCAGCGATTCTTCTCCAGTTGCGCAACCGTGAGGCTGATGCCCTCGATCGAAATCGAGCCTTTGTAAACCGTGTATTTCTCGACGTCATGCGGCAATTCAATGTGCAGCCACCAGTTCCCCGACTCGGCGATGCGTTCGAAAGCGGTCAGCTTGCCGACTCCATCGACGTGTCCCTGCACGATGTGTCCGCCGAAGCGCCCGTCGGCCTTCATAGGCAGTTCAAGATTGACCAACGTGCCTTCGTGAACGCGCGAGAACGAGGTGCGTATCCAGGTCTCCGGTGCGAGATCGGCGCAGAACGATCCCGGCTTGATGTCGAGCGCAGTGAGGCAAACGCCACTGACGGAGACGCTGTCGCCGGTCTTGAGTTCTTTGGGGGCGTGCTCGGCGCTTACCGTGATGCGTCGATTCTCGCCGCGTTGTTCAATACGAGTAATGCGTCCTACTTCTTCCACAATGCCAGTAAACATGAGTGCCTCCGGATGAACCAACCATTCTACGGCGTCGGGACCGTCCGCAACAGTGATTCCGGCCTGGCATTTAGCAATTGGCACTTTGCGCGAACCGTTTGTTTCCGCTTTTAGGCTAATTGCTAATGGCCCAGTGCTAATTGCTGCCTCTCATTCCCCGTACGGATCCCGCACATAGCCCTCGACCGCGAAGTCTTCGCCGAAGCGATGCAGGTGGATGTGTTTGACCTGCGCGGCCTGGCTCATGTGCAAGAATCCTACTCCGGCTGCGAAGGGAATCGATCCTGAGCCAGCGAGGATCTTGGGCGCGTAATACAGGAACACTTTGTCCACGACGCTCGATGCGAGCGCAGTCCAGTTCACGGTCGCTCCCCCTTCGATCAGCACCGATGTAATTTCCAGTTGACCGAGACGACGCAGAATGGCTGCGAGGTCGGGCCTTCCGTCTGGGTCGGCCGAGGAAATGGTTTCGACACGAATTCCAAGCTCTTCGAGTTGCGCCTTCTTTTGTTCATCGTGCGCCGCGCAGAACACCAATACGTCGTTCTTGCGTTCCGCCACGACGCTTTGCACCAGACGGGACTCAATCGGCAGGCGCAGTCGCGAGTCGAGAATCACGCGCAACAATGGACGTCTTCGCGGACGGCCGCTGCGATCCGTCAGGAGCGGATTGTCCGAAAGAATCGTTCCCGCACCAACCATCAGTGCGTCGTTCTGATGTCGCAGTTCCTGCACATGCGCGCGCGCGACCTCGCTGGTCACCCATCCTCCAGCGGGAATGCCATCGTAGCGATCGAGCGCTTCCGCTGGCGGCGGAGCGATCTTGCCGTCGAGCGTCATGGCAGCTTTCAGCGTGACCAGAGGCCTGCCGTGACGAATGTATCGCGCGAATCCCTCATTCAGACGGCGAGCCTGCTGTTCGAGTCCTCCGACTTCGACACGCACGCCGCCGGCACGCAGTTTTTCGAATCCTTGGCCACTCACTTTTGGATTTGGGTCGGGCATCGAAGCCACTACACGATGAATGCCCGCTGCCATGAGGGCGTCGGTGCAGGGTGGCGTTCGTCCCTGGTGCGCATGCGGTTCGAGATTGATGTACAGAGTTCCGCCGCGAGCTTTGCTCCCAGCCGCTTCGAGGGCGAGAATCTCGGCGTGCTTCACCCCACTGTAAGTGTAAGTTCCGGTGCCGACAAGGTTGCCGTGAGCGTCAGCAATGACCGCGCCGACGTAAGGGTTGGGAGAAGCCAGGCCGATGGCTTCGCTCGCCAGTTCAAGAGCGCGGTGAAGAACAGCTTCGTCGGCGGAGTGAGCGGTCATTCAGGGAGAAATCTAACACGCCTCTTCGGGCTTTGCCGTGTGTTCACGACAAAAGCTAAACCGCTAAGGGACCTAAAGAAAGGCCGCGAAGGACGCAAGGAAAACCTTCCTGCCTATCTTCTTCGCGCAGGAAAGCTCTTGTACGAATCCTCTTCGATCTCGGCAACGGCAGCGCCACTGCGGCCTTTGGGGCCGCGACGCACCGGGGCCATCGAATAGGCGTAGGGGTCTCCAGGGGGTGAAGAGGGCTTCTTGCCGAGCAGGCGCTTCAGGAAATCGAGTGCAAGTCGGAAGCGCGATGGTTTTTCACGAGCATCTGGCATAGACGACTCCTGTTCAGACAATTCCCGTTCGAACATTTCCTTGTCGATACCCTATTCAAACAACGAGTCCACGAATTCTTTCGGCTCGAAAGGCAGCAAGTCGCCTGCTTTCTCGCCGACTCCAACGTAGCGCACAGGCAATCCAAGTTCGCGCGAGATAGCGACTACAACTCCACCTTTCGCAGTCCCGTCGAGCTTGGTCAGAACAATGCCAGTGACACCGGCCGACTCGGTGAACATGCGTGCCTGCTGCAATCCATTTTGCCCTGTGGTTGCATCCATCACAAGCAATGTTTCGTGAGGTGCTCCGGGAATGATGCGCTGTGCGGTTCGCCGCATCTTTTCGAGCTCCGACATCAGGCTGGTCTTGGTATGCAGGCGGCCTGCGGTGTCGACGACCACGTAGTCGGACTTGCGCGCAACAGCCGCTTGCAGGGCGTCGAACAGAACAGCGGACGGATCGCCTCCGGCTTTGGTCTTAATCACTTCGGTTCCGGTGCGCGATCCCCAGATTTCGAGCTGCTCGATGGCGGCTGCGCGGAACGTATCAGCGGCACAGAGCAGAACGCTCTTTCCTTGCGAGCGGAAGACTTGCGACAGCTTTCCGATCGTCGTTGTCTTGCCTGTGCCGTTCACGCCGACGACGAGAATCACTTCCGGTGCGCCATCGACCTTGCTGACAGGACGCGTATTCGCCGCATTCAGAATTGCCAGCAGTTCTTCTTTCAGAAGGCGCTTGAGTTCCGGAACGTCTTTGATCTGCTTATGGTTGGCTTTTTCGCGTAGTTTCCCCAGGACTTCTTGCGTGGTCGTGCTGCCCAAGTCAGCGCCGATGAGCGTGGCCTCGAGATCGTCGAGGGTATTGGCGTCGATCTCCTTGCCGAAGGCGATGACTTCGTCGATGCGCTCCGCGAGATTTTCGCGGGTACGCGAGACCGCCTGCTTCATGCGGTCTAAGAAGCCGGTCTTTTTTTCTTCCGTAAGGCTGCCAAATAGGGTCTGAATCATAAACAAGAAGGACAAAGACTGATTATACGGGGCTGCGTGGGGCTTGGAACGGTCGGGACGAATTGATGGCTCGATTCAGAAGGGGCGATGACAGCAATAGCGCGACGGCCGAGCGCAAGGACGCGCTCGGGAGAGCCCCCGGGATGCCGGCGCTGCTCGGAATCGGCTGTGGAAATTCCTGCAAAGTATTTTTTCCGGTGGCCTTCGTCACGGTTTTCCGGACGGTTTCGTTTTGGAAAGGTATGCGGGTTTGGGGGGCCCCCGGTCCACTACCTCTGAAAGGCTTGACTGGCGCGGGGTTTTGCAAAAATGGGCTGCAAAATTCTGAGCGCCTCGGGGTTAGAGGTCAAATTCATGACAACAAAAGACTTACCGTGTTTTTCGCGACCTTTGTATACACCCCTCCGCCTTGACCATGATCTGGTTTGCTTGATCGAAAGAACCAGGTCAGATGTCACAACCAGGGTGCGGAAATGCGGACCGCGCGGTAGCTTTGATTTTTTCCGTCATATACTTCTCCTAACTTCGTGCACGCACTCTGATACCAAGAAGCGGGGAATGGAATGGCAGGGGCTTATGGAGAGATTAACTCGAGGGTCGATTTTCAGCGCGTCCTTCGGGAGGCGAGGGACTTTGTGCGACCTGTGTTGGCGCGTACCCCGGACAATCCGATCATGAAACAGATCCTGAAAGAGCTGGACGCGATGAAACGATGGTCAGAGAACGGGCGCACGCCGACTGAGGGTGAACGGAAGCGGATTAACGTGGGTCTCATTGCCGCGCGCGAGCTTTCCGAGACGACCGGTGAAGTAAACAAATTTGCCGAAAAATTGTCGTCGCTGAATAATTACTTCGAAGACTGGCCCACGGACGAACAGGCCGCCAGCGACACGGATGACGATGACGATGACGGTGATG
>Ga0210406_10005719_pt1 | contig 12967 bp, 14 predicted proteins | sample IncBWC30MmetaG_FD_155454 | JGI IMG/M metagenome (GOLD analysis project Ga0210406, IMG submission 155454) | Forest soil microbial communities from Barre Woods Harvard Forest LTER site, Petersham, Massachusetts, United States - Inc-BW-C-30-M | ecosystem: Environmental > Terrestrial > Soil >...
ATTCCTTCGCTGCAGTCCTCCGACAGGTAACAACGAATCTGTTCCCGGACTTCATTATCGAGAGCCCGGGCAAGTTCTTTTTCCTGACTGGCAAAAAGCGCCTTCTTGACCGCGCGGATGGCCAGTGACGGACCTTGAGCAATTTTTTGCGCAAGTCTCTTCACTGCCGCTTCAAGCTGCGCGGCCGGAACAACCTGATTGACGATGCCAAGCGCGAGCGCAGTTTTCGCGTCAATCATGTCGCCGGTATAAAAAAGCTCCGCGGCTTTTGCGGGCCCAACCAGCTGCGGCAGGAAATACGTCCCGCCATAATCGGGAAATAATCCGACCTTGGCAAAATTCTGCCCAAAGGTCGCTTCTTCCGCGGCAATCCGAATGTCCGCAGCCAGAGCGATGTTCATGCCCGCCCCTGCGGCGGCGCCATTTACAGCGGCGATCACGGGCTGGGGCATCGTGCGCATCTTGAGAACCATTTGCATGCCGGCGCGCAGCAGCGGTTCCAGTTCGTGCGTGGAGCCGGTCTGGCGGCCTTTCCCCAGCGCGCCGAGATCACCGCCGGCGCAAAAAGCGCGCCCCGCGCCCGTAATGACCACCACGCCGATGCTCTGATCCTCCGCGATGCGGCCGAGCGCGTCGTTGACGGCCATCGCCAGTTCGTTGTTCAGCGCGTTCAACCGGTCGGGGCGATTCATCACCAATGTGGCGATGCCATCGTGCTTCCCTTCCAGGATGACCGGGCCGGCTTGCGCAGGTTGTGGAGTATTGCTCACGGGCAACTCCGTTCAGTGGCTCCCGGCCTCGTGTTCTTTTCCGATGCGAGCGACGAGCTGTGCCAGCTTTCTAAAATGGCGCAGCTTCTCGCTCCTGCCCGTGGCGTTCGCGCCGCTGGTGGAAGGCAGGACGTACACGCGCGCGCCGTAGAGCAGCTCCTTCTGCAAGCCAAATTTGCATTTTCGCTGGGAAAACTGTTCGTAAGTGAGTTTTCCGTTAAAGGCCACGACGTGGGGAGCGAATTCCTCGAGCTTCTGCGAGAGGACGATACGGCCTTCGGCGTAGTCTTCGCGCTTCAGTTCCTCGATGCCTTTCGTGGGACGCTTCACCAGGTCGGTAAGTCCAACGCCGAATTCGATCACCCGTTTGTCGTCGTGGTAGTCGAAGGGCTCCGGTACAACTCCGCTCTTATAGAGCATCGGCCAGAACTCGTTCCCGCGGCCCGCATAGTAATGGCCGACGCGGACGGAGGACTCGCTCGGATTGCAGCCGACGATCACAAGCTTCATGCCTTTGCGGAGATGGTCGGGAAGTGTTCGCATTACGCCAGCTTACTATGCCTTTTGATTTTACTACTTAGCCGTGAAGTAAGAAGCGCGCATTTCGACATAGGCGGCCAAGCCTCCCTTGGCATCGTCACTTGCAAAAAAGTAGCTACCGGAGATCGCGCTCGATGCCATTCGCAAATCCAGTTCATCGTGCCGTAAACGCGTAGAACGGCGAACCGAGGTTTGAGAGCCGAAGCGAAACGGCGGGAAGCGTGTTCGTCGAAGAGCTCCCGCGCCAGATTGTACTAGCGGTGCCGCCCCAGCGGCAACTTCCGCGGGACTACGGTTTTCGAATTAGTCCCCTAGATGGGTGTCACCTCTCCCAGTGGCAGGAGTCGCCGCAATACGCTCTAAGTAGCTATCATTGAACGACTTGAGTGTGGCTTCGCAACGGCCACCTATGCCATGCAATTCTCAAGGTGCAACAACACCGTAACTTTCCCTTATTTCCTGAATCTCACCACCAGCAGCAGCATCAAAACAGGAAGAAGGCGGAACTGTTCGATGCTCTGTGCTACCTTTGTATGTTCGAAAGCGAGGATGTGGCCGCCACTCGGCCCGCCTAAACCATTGAGCACACCGAACCCCCACCGTTTACCTTCTACAGTTGCGCGCGACGACGAACACCTGTTGGTGGCCGCCGCCAAGCGTGGCGATACGCATGCCTTCGAAGAGCTGGTAAACCGCTATGAAGCGAAAATCTTCCGGCTGACCATGAACATTACTCGGAATCGCGAAGACGCCGAGGACGCCATGCAGGATGCCTTCCTCAAATCTTACGCGCACCTCAAGGATTTCCAGGAAGACTCCCGCTTTTACACCTGGCTGGTGCGCATCGCCGCAAACGAAGCGCTGATGCGGCTGCGCAAACGCCGCCCGAACCAATTTTCGCTCGATGAGCCGGTGGAAGGCGACGAAGACCTCATGCCCCGCGAGCTTGCCGATTGGGGGCCAAGTCCGGAGCAGCGGTTTGCGCAGACGGAAATGCACGAAATCCTGTCTGAAGTCATCGACAACCTCGAACCGGATTTCCGGGTTGTTTTTGTGCTGCGCGACGTCGAAGAGCTTTCGACCGAAGAAACCGCCAAAGCGCTCGGCATTTCGGTTCCCGCGGTAAAGTCCCGGCTGCTGCGGGCCCGGCTCAAACTTCGTGACAGACTGAATCGTTATTTTCGGCAGGGTGGCACAAATTGAATTGCAAAGGCCTCATTCGCGAGATTTCGAACTATATCGACGGTGAGCTCGAACTCTCGGTGAAGCAAGAAATCGAACGCCATCTCGAGCACTGTGGAGACTGCCAGATGGTGGTCGATCAGACCAGGCTGACGGTGGATGTCTTCTGCGATTCGAAGCCGGTCGAACTGCCGGGAGATGTGAAGACGCGGCTGCATAATGCATTGCACCGCGGGCTCAAGTTAAAAGGCAGTTAGGCTGCTCTCCTAACCTTTCCCACCATCACTCCAGAGTGGTAATTCCCTGCCGAGCTTTTTTTCCCGCGCCATCGCATAAACCTTCATCGCCACGGCGAGGTCCCAGGAGGCAATCCCATTCGACTTGAACAGTGTGAGTTCCGTATCGCTGGTCCTGCCGCTGGCTTTCCCCGCGACAATTTCAGAGAGCTTTTTGACGCCAGTCCAGCAAATTTCATCGCCGTGAAAAGCGATGATCAGATCGCCCGCTTCCTGCCGTGACTGTTCCACGGAATCCACGACAATGATGTCCGCGCTGGCGACTGCTTCATCGTCCAGTTCGCGCTTGTGCGCGTGGTTGGCACCAATGGCATTGATGTGCGCCCCGGGCGACAGATCCGCCCCACTTACTACCGGCTGCGCGGCCGTTGTGGCCGTGCAGACGATGTCCGCGCCGCGCACTGCGTCAGTGGCGGATGCAGACGCCTGTACGGGAATCCCCACACGCTCGGACATCTCCTTGCAGAACTTTTCGCGCTTGGCCGCATCGCGCCCGTAAGCGCGCGCGGATTCCAGCTTTCGCACCGCGGCAATCGCTTCGAGCTGCGTCTTCGCCTGTCCCCCGGTGCCGATGATTGCGGCGACGCGAGCATTCTTGCGCGCCAGGTACTTCGTGGCCACGCCGGAGGCCGCGCCTGTCCGCAGCTGCCCCATGTAATCCGCTTCGATCAGCGCCAGTAAGTCGCCCGTGGGCATCTCGTAGAGCGGAACGAGAAACCGCAGCTTGCCGCGCACAAACGTGTATTGCTTCATCGCCACAAAGCCCGCGGAGAAATCCGCCGCAGCCATATAGTGAAAGAATCCGCCGCCCGGCAATTCGAACCGCCTGCGCGGGTGCACGACCACTTCCCCCGTGGCCTGCTTGCGCGAAATCTCTTCCACGGCCTGCACCGCCAGCGGCATCGTAAGCACCACCCGCACTTCCGCTTCGCTGATGTGCAGCGTCATCGTTTCACTTTCCGTCTCAGGCCCTTGCCCTCAGAGTGCGAAAGCGACATCTCAACTACTCCGGTATCCATCAGACCGCCATGTCCCATTGCAAAAGGTTCTGAACCGAATTCGTTATTTCGCCGCTGGCTTTGTCTGTTTAGGCAAAACGTGTTTTCCGGAAGCTACGCCCGCTTCGCGGACGCGGCGAACAACGGTCTGGTTCAAACGGTAGACGCGCTCTTCTTTGTTGCCGTCCATCACCCGGAAGCGAAACTCAGGTTCGCCCTTGGGGCCTTTGCTAAGGCGAACGGGTAGCTGGCCACACAAACTATTTTCAATGAACGCGGTCTCGTATCGGCTCTTCTTGACGTACCACGTGTAGACGCGCAGCGCCGTGAAATCACATACTTGGCCTTCCGGTCCGCGAGCCGCGGCCACAAGAAACTGTGGCTTGTTGCCCGACGGATCGCTCACACGATTCAGTTCGAACCAGGCCACCGGCCGGATATTTGCAGAACTCGCTCCTTCGCGCACGGGATCCGGCAAATCCAGCTCCACGAATCGGGCGACCACCCAGCCGGCGATCGGGGTGGTCTGATCGCCGGGCTGGGTGGTGTTTGTGGATTCGGCTGCGCGAGCCGCGGCTTCCCCAGGCGGTCGCGTGGCAACACCACGGACCAGAAACCAGTCCTCCTTCTTTGTCTCCTGCGGCTCATTCGCAGCTTCTTTCTCATCCGCGGCTTGCACCCAATCCGCCACCGCGCGGCCCACAATCTCCACCGGAGCGTTTCGTCCGAATTTATAGAGGCGTGGCTCCGTCCGGCCAGGCTGCACACGCAAATTGGTGGAGACCTTGGTGCGCCCGCGGGCCTGCAGGGGCATTCCGCGCGTTTGATCCAGGAGCTTGACGCTCCGCTGCCATACGGCTGGCTCCATCAACTGCCGGCTTTCCACCCAGCCAACCGTGCCTGCGTTGGTTCGCACTTTCACGTAGTCATTGCGCTTGCCCACGACGTCCACGCGTTCACCATAATGCAGAGTTGCCACCTGCTCGCGGACCTGCGCGATGCCGCTCAGGAGAGGGGCGACTTTTTCGCTGACAAAGGCTTCGCCCAGCGTTTCATGCTTGGGCCGGAGCATCCACGCCGCCAAGGCAACCAGGGCCAGCAGCGGCACCGCAATGAGGAGTCTTCTCTTCATGCGCCGCTCTCGAATGTCGCCGCGACGGCACGCACGGAAGTCGCGCCGGTCGCGGCCCGCGCCCCGCCGGAAATGACACCAATCTTCTCAACCGTCGTCATGATTCCCTGTTGCTCTTGGTGATTCGCTAAAGATTGTACCTGAAACCCCGGCAACGCCGTGGGCGCGGCTGGGGGCTTTGCATTTCTGCTAGAATCGCGAAGCGTTCGAATCAAACTCTTACGACGAATCGCGGAGGATTTTTCATGAAGTCTCTCAATTCCCTTCAGCCGCTGGGATTGCTAGTCCTCCGTGTGGTTCTCGGGCTGATTTTCTTTTCCCACGGTTATCCGAAGCTGGCGTACTCCGGCGCGGGAATGCAGGGCTTCTTTGTGCAACACGGTTTGCCGGGATATTTCGTTTACATTTCTGGGGTGTTGGAGGTCTTCGGCGCCATTCTTTTGGTTTTAGGGCTGTTTACTCGGGCAACGGCGCTGCTCCTGGCCATTGAGATGGGCGTGGCAATCTGGAAGGTCCACAGCACCGGCAGCTACCTGGCGGTGCACAATTACGAATTCCCTCTCGCGATGCTGGCGGGAAGCTTCGCGCTCGCCACCGTCGGCGCGGGACTATTGTCTCTCGACCATGTGCTATTCGAGGGCGGAGGCAAGCTGCGGCCCCCAAAATACGTCTAGCCGATGTTATCCCGTCAACTGTAGCGGTGGTTTCCGGTATAGTTTTGCGTCACGTTTTCCATTTCCTGTCTTTCTCGATACTCTCTCGAACGCGGAACGCGGTGATCTTGCGGATCAGAGGGTCGCAGGATTAATCGAACGTTAGCGGCGAGAAGGACACATAGACATTTTTCCCTGGCGAGCCATTTTTTCGAAGTGGCAACATGGAGGTAACCAAGACCCGAGGAATCCACCCAAGGAGAATGCTGATGGCTCTTCTCGATTCTATTGTGGGCGCGTGCTTTCGAGATGAAAAAGCCGGCCGTGTGGTTGTGTTCTATGGTGATCGTCGCACTCGTGGATATGTTGTAAGGTCTGAGTCTGAAGAGCTAAAAATAAGATCTTTTCTAAGGATGTTTTATTTTGCTCACTTTTCTGTCCTCCTACTGGGTTATTTCCTGGCATCCGAGTGGTCGAGGGGGATCTACCATGCATTACGGAGGCCAGAGGAGCATTTATTTAGTGCTATGTGCATTTCTTTGGCCGTATATTCTCTCGTTGTGGGGCTCCCCTATTTCCTGCTTTGGAGGTCCTACAAGAAGGCGTTCGTGAGTTTCGTTTTACCCGAAGATGAAGTTTTGGTATCGGGGAGGCGTGCCGGGCGGCAACGCATTTTTATTTTTATTGCCTCTGGGCTGATCCTCTTGGGTTTGGCTACGTTATTGGCATTTGCTGTTAGGCATAAGCCATGATGTCACTCTGCGCGAACAATATCGTCCAGATTGGAAAACAATCGGCGCGCGAGCGAGTGTGACCATCTACGCCCTTCCCGCAGCGCTTATCGTACAAGTGAAATCGTTGGCCTCGGCAAATATCCAGCAACACAACCATACGGTCAACCCAGGGTGTATCGGTGAACACTCTCGGCTTGTTTGGTGAGTTATCCAGGAAATCGATCACCAGTGGCAGTACAATTCCCTCATGTTCACCCTCAGAGCGCTCCTTGCGACTCTCCTTCTGCCGGGGCTTGCCGCGGCGCAACAGCACGTCTCCTTTCCAACTCAGGACGGAGGTGTCGTCTACGCAGATATCTACGGAAAAGGCGAGCGCGGCGTGGTGCTGGCACATGGAGGCCGTTTCAACAAGGAGAGCTGGGAGAAGCAGGCGCAGGCGCTGGTTAAGGCCGGATTTCGCGCACTGGCCATCGACTTCCGCGGGCGTGGCCAATCGCACGGACCCCCATCGAAGCCCGCTGACGAAGGCGTCGAGTACGACGTATTGGCTGCAGTACGCTACCTCCACAAGACCGGCGCGAAAACCGTATCCGTTATCGGGGCGAGCTTTGGAGGTGCAGCGGCCGCCGATGCCTCGATTGAAGCTGAGCCGGGCGAAATTGATCGGCTGGTTTTGCTGGCAGCGTGGACCGACCGGCCGCCAGAGAAGATCAAGGGCCGCAAACTGTTCATCGTGGCCCGGGACGATGCAAACGATGACGGACCGCGGCTGCCTAAGATTCGTGAGAATTACGAGAGAGCTATGGGGCCGAAAGAGTTGGTTATCCTCGATGGCTCCGCGCATGCGCAGTTCCTCTTCGCAACAGACCAGGGCGAGCGCCTGATGCGCGAGATCTTGCGATTCCTTTCACAGCCTTAAGCCATCCAATCGAATGAGCAAAAATGCGCGCTTCTTGGATCTCCGGTAATCCCGACCATACGGGCAAGTGAAAGTGTGTTGGAAGACGCTATGGCATTTTTCATGCCGAACGGCGGCACGCCTGGCTGAGGCATAGACTTGAATTGGAGCTTCTTGTAGCATTGCCCGCATGAAAAAAGTGAAATCCGGCAATCGCCGTTCGGCTGCGAAAGGCAGCGGCGCTCTGAGAAACGTTGATGAATACCTTGCTGGCGTCCCGGAACCCGCCCGCAGCACATTGAACAAGATGCGCGCGGCGATTCGGTCCACTGTGCCACCGGAGGCTACCGAAACCATCAGCTATGGGATGCCTGCGTTCAAGCACAAAGGAGTGCTGGTGTGGTTCGCCGCGTTTTCGAACCATTGCAGTTTGTTCCCCACTGCGTCCGTGATCGAGGCGTACAAGAACGAACTTAAGGGCTTCTCCACATCCAAAGGGACCATCCACTTCCCCACGGACAAGCCTCTGCCAACTGCACTTGTTAAGAAACTGGTGAAGGCGAGGGTCGCACAGAACGAAAGCAAGAAACGGCGCTGACCGGGTTGCCCCGAGACTTGTTCATGATTTCGAAGACGGCTGACCGGCTCCCGTGACCACCGAAATGGACTCATCGCCTGGTTCGCGAACTTACCGGAAATATTCTGTAACCCGGCCTGGCAGGCAATTGAATGCAAACTGGCTCGGGAAGGCGCATTTTGTGTCGCATGCGTGAACACCGGTTTTCGCTAGCCATGTAATGTCAACTTGCCCTACACTGGTTTCAACTCCCCCCGAGGCTCCAAGAAATCTCGGTCAAAACACGCAGTCAAAGGGGAACGATGGCCACAGCCGTAGCGCATGCAAGCAATCCCACCGAGCCCTCGATTGGCCTGCCAGGCCGCCGTTACGACCATCTATTTTTCTCGGCCATGGCCCTGCTTATCCTGGCAACCGTTTTCGTGGGCTTTGCGCGTACGTACTATCTCGCCGGAGTGTTCCACGCGCCGCTGCCAAGCCTGATCATTCACCTGCACGGGGCGGCATTTTCCTGCTGGATTCTCTTGCTCGTCACGCAGACCTCCCTGGTCTCCGCCGGCCGCGTGGACATCCATCGGCGCCTGGGCATTGCGGGCTTCCTCCTGGCGTGTCTCATGGTAACTCTGGGCGTTTTGGCGGCCACCGATTCGCTCGTCCGCCACGGCGGCCCTCCAAGCCTGGATCCGAGATTGTTCTACGTCATTCCCATGACGGACATGCTGATTTTTGCGACGCTAGTTTTTTTTGCCTTCCGCGCTCGCTCCAACCCCCCAGCGCACAAACGTTTGATCCTCGTTGCCACGATTGCACTGCTGATTGCCGCCATCGCCCGTTGGCCCCTCGCCGCGGTGCAAAGAAATCCGATTAGGGCAACGCTGCTCACCTACATCTTCTTGCTCATCTTGGCGGGCTATGACGTTTGGTCCACACGCAAAGTTCATCGCGCTACGCTTTGGGCGGGAGCTTTCCTTATCTTCGTGCAACAAATAAGAATCCCCATCGGCAAAACAGCCGCATGGCAGGCCTTCGCCACTTGGGCCGAGTCCCTAGCCCGTTAACCCAGTTTATCTCCAGGTAATCGAGAGGCAACCGCCATCGACTCCCTCAGAATGGATCGCGTGGCCTGTAGGCCATTGTTGCCAGGGACGTCTAACACACGTGTTGGAAACAGGAGCATTTACCCTTCCTTCCGGCGTGAGTGTTCCAAACTGGACAGACGGTCACCGGTGAATAAGCCAGAATCAGGAGGTGCCTCGATAGAGTGGTCCGGGGCATTCGGAGTGGCTCACCGGCCGAATTCTCTAAGAAAAATTCAATACATAGGTCTAAACATATGTACGCGTCCCGCTTACACATCATTTTGTCTGCCGCCCGGTTTCGATTGCTCGCGTTTGCCTTCTGCGTCTTAGCCGTGGCCGGTTGCGTGGGACAGGTAGCCAGCACCCCGCCGCCGCCCGGTCAGGTGAGCGTGCGGTTTGGCCATGTCTTCATTGTCGTCGAGGAAAACGCCAATTACAGTGACGTCATCGCCAATCCCGCGATGCCCTACTTGAACAGCCTCGCCAACCAGTACGGCCTGGCGACAAATTACTTCGCCAACGCCCATCCTTCGAGTCCAAACTATTTCGAGCTCAGCACCGGACAGACTCTCGCGCCGCTCTCGCTCACCGACGCCGTCACGCCGCACAACTTTCCCGTCGACGCAAACAACGTCGTCCGCAACCTTCTCGCCGCTGGCAAAACCTGGAAGTCTTACGCCGAAGATCTTCCATCGGTCGGCTACACCGGCAGCGACACCGGCCGTTACGCCGTCCGCCACAATCCGCTCGCCTATTTCACCGACGTGCAAAACGATGCCAATCAAGTGCAAAACCTCGTGCCCTTCAGTCAACTCGCCGCCGATCTGAACACCGCCAACCTTCCCAGCTATTCCTTCATCGTCCCCAATCTTTGCAATGACGCGCACGATTGCCCGCTCAGCACCGCCGATACGTGGCTCAAGACCAATATCGACCCGCTTATTCACAGCCCGCAGTTTCAGATCGATGGCCTGCTCATCATCGTGTTCGACGAGGCCAACACTCTCGACCTCACTTCCGGTGGCGGCCACGTAGCCGCTATCATCGTCAGTCCGTTGGCCAAGCGCAGCTACAAGTCCATCGCTTTCTACCAACATCAAAGCGTTCTTCGCCTGACGCTCGAAGGGCTAAGAGTGACGAAGCTGCCCGCAGAGGCCGCCACAGCACCAGCCATGTGGGAGTTTTTCAGCACGCCGTAAAACGGCGCCTCAGCTTGGTTTCCGTTAGTGCAAGGAGTGTGAAAGCTGCGACGGAGTATTGAACTTTCCTAAAGGTAAGAGCGCTATTCCCTTAGGAACACCGCCAGTCTGGCCCTAACCCGCGCTTCACGTGCAGGTCGGAAACTGAATCATAATTCAATGATTTGTGCGAGTGGTTCTTGTTGGCACCTTAAGAAACCACAGTCGCCGAGGTCGGTATAACGCCAGCCGGTGCCACGGGGAGCACGATCCAAAGCACGAGGTAAGCAAGCACGCCGGTCCCACCAACGAGTATGGCCAGCAACCACACGACACGGACGATCGTTGGATCCAGGTCAAAATAGTCGGCCAAGCCGGCGCACACGCCGGCAATCTTCTTGTCGGTGCTTGAACGCATCAGCTTCCGCTTGCCGCCCGTCTCCGGTGAGAGGCCTGGCGCGGGAGTTTCCGGCTGCTTGGCCCCACAGTTGTAGCAAAACCGCGAACCCACAGCGATGTCTTTTTGGCAGCTTACGCAAGTCATTCGGTCACCCCCACAGGACGATGTTGTTTGGCTTCCCTACCTGTAAGTACGTAAAGGCACCCGAAAAAGTTTCCCGGCGGAATAGTCTAAGGCCAATCGGCTCAATACTCCAGAAGCTGCTTCACCGCGGCCGCAATGTGGCTCGTCTGGGGCAGGATCACGTCTTCCAGCTTGGGCTGGTACGCGCAGAACGTATCCATGGCCGCAACGCGCCGGACCGGGGCATCCAGCTCCTCGAAGAGCTCGTCCGCAATGCGCGCCGCGATCTCCGCGCCATAGCCCCAGCTCAGCATGTCTTCGTAAGCCACGATGACCCGGTGCGTCTTTCGAACGGTGGCCGCAATGGCCTCCCAGTCATAGGGCGATAGCGAACGCAAGTCGACGATTTCAACGGAGATGCCTTCGCGCTCCAGTTGCGCCGCCGCGACTTCCGCGCGATGGACCACCGCGCCGTAGGTGATGATGCTGAGGTCGCTGCCCTCTTTCACCATGCGGGCCTTGCCGAACGGAATCGTAAAATCGGGCCCGGGGTGCTCCGAACGGTTGTACGGCTGGCGGTAGAGATGTTTGTGCTCGAGGAACATCACCGGGTCGTCGCAGCGGATGGCCGTGCGCAAAAGGCCCGCGACGTCCAGCGCTGTAGAAGGCATCACCACCCGCAGGCCCGGGCAGTGGGTGAAAATCGATTCGCCGCTCTGGCTGTGATACACCCCGCCGCCGGTGAGGTAACCGCCGATCGCCACGCGAATGACCACCGGCGCCTTGAACGCGCCATTCGAACGCCAACGCATCACGCACAGCTCATCGCGAATCTGCATCATGGCCGGCCAAATGTAGTCAAAGAACTGGATTTCCGCGACGGGCTTCAATCCGCGTGTGGCCATCCCCAGGGCGCGCCCGACGATGCTGGCTTCCGCGAGCGGGGTATTGAAAACCCGGTCGTTGCCATACTTGCGCTGCAATCCCGCGGTGGCCTTGAAAACGCCACCCTTTCCCTTCACGTGCCTAAGGTTGTCTTCGCGGCTGGCGTCGGCGACGTCTTCGCCGAAAACGGTGATGCGCTCGTCGCGCGCCATTTCGTCCGTAAGGGTCAACGCGACCATTTCAACCATGGTCTTCGGAGCGCCGTGCAATTGAGCTTCCGATTCGAACGCGGCGGACGTGGGATCCACGTCCGGCGAGAACACGTTCATTCGAATCGAATCGATGGATGGCTCTTCCGCGGCTAGCGCCTGGTCGGCGGCCTCGCGGACTTTATTGTCGATTTCCGATTCCAGACTCTCGATCTGCTTCTGATCGAGGATGCCTTCCCGCACCAGAAAAAGCGCAAGTTTTGAAATCGGATCGCGGCGCGCCTCTTCTTCGCGTTCCTCGGCGGACTTATAAAGTTTTTCGTCATCGGAAAGCGAATGCGAATAGGGGCGCGTCACGTGAGCATGGATCAGCGCGGGGCCGCGGCGCTCGCGGCAGTACTGCACCGCTTCCTTGCAAATGGAGTAGCTCTGGATGGGATCGGTGCCGTCGCATTCCGCCACGTGCAACCCGGGAAACCCTCGCACAAGTTTCGAGATGCTCCCGCCGGCCGTCTGAACTTCCACCGGCACGGAGATGGCGTAGCCGTTGTCTTCCACCAGGTACAGCAGAGGAAGTTTCTTGGCGCACGCCACGTTCAAGGATTCCCAGAACTCGCCCTCGCTGGTCGCCCCTTCTCCGCCCGAAACATAGACGATTTCTTCGCGCTGGTGATTGACGTATTCGCCCAGTGGTGCGTTCTTCGCTTGGGTCAGCGCTTTCGGCCGCCCCTCGTAATAGAGCGTAGCTTCAGCGGCACCCACGGCCTGCACGAATTGCGTACCCGTGCAGGAGGACTTGCTGACGATGTTCAACTTGGGCTGGCCCCAATGCGAGGGCATCTGCCGGCCGCCGGAGCTGGGGTCGTCCTTCGCTCCCACCGCCGCAAGAAGCATTTCCAGGGGAGTTACGCCGAGCATGAGGCAAAGCGCGCGGTCGCGATAATACGGATAAATCCAGTCGACGCCCGGGCGCAGGAACAGTCCCATCGCGGCGCAAACCGCTTCGTGGCCGGCGCTGGAAATCTGGAAATAGATTTTGTTTTGGCGTTTCAGTTGAATCTCGCGGTCGTCAAGCCGCCGCGAGAGGAACATCGTGCGGTAAATGCGAATCAGGGTGTCGTGATCGAGGCCGTGAACCTTGGGGGCGTCAAGCTTTGCCAATTTGACGCGCGTTTGTAACGCCATTCGGTCTGCCCTCGAGTTGGACTTCGGACCTCTGCAGGATTCAATTATACCGGATTTCCACGGGGCTCAGTCCAAATCGGTGTTTTTGGCTAAACCCTGGGCCCCGAAATTTGCAGCCAATTTGGCCT
>Ga0210406_10005724_pt1 | contig 12964 bp, 11 predicted proteins | sample IncBWC30MmetaG_FD_155454 | JGI IMG/M metagenome (GOLD analysis project Ga0210406, IMG submission 155454) | Forest soil microbial communities from Barre Woods Harvard Forest LTER site, Petersham, Massachusetts, United States - Inc-BW-C-30-M | ecosystem: Environmental > Terrestrial > Soil >...
GCGGTTGCGGATGAGACGGAATGAAAGGAAGGATCCGCGTTGGGCGCCGCCTGCACGTTCCCGGCATTCTGCAGTTCCGGTTCGTTGGCGTATGAACTGGTGTTCCCGGTAGCTGGAGTGTCCGGGGTATTCCGCGCCTTCTCCATGGCGACGATCAGTGCGAGCAGTTTCGTGGGGTTCTTCAAAGCCGCATCCAACGATTCCTTAAGCTCCACCTGATATCCCTGAAGGTCCACCATAGCCGGCGCGCCGTCGACGCGAAGGTGCTTGCCGTGATACGTCAATTCGGCAACATGACACGCCGCGCAGTTGAATCCCACGATTTCAACGCCAGCCTTGGCAGCGTCTCGTGAGAGAGACACGGTGAGCCCGACCGGCAGTCCCAATGGGTTCGCAGGTCTCGCCGGGTCAGGCAAAAAACCGAAGCGCTCCATATTCTGGAGGAAAGGTGCGCCGGTTTTCGTGCTCTGCAGATTCGCCAGCAGATTGTACGGGATGAGCTCGCTTCCTTCCGCCAAATGATAATACTGGTCCCGTTCCGCTTGCGACCAGCCGTTCGCAGTGTAAATAACGTCTGCGGCGCTCGCCGCAGACTTTTCATAATCTCTGCGCGAGCAGGCCGCGAGCCATACCCATGCCGCGGCGACCGCCAGGGTGCGTGAGACAAGCATTCGCCGATTATATTGTTTTCGATAGTCCCGCCGCCAACACAGGACGTTGGATGGACTAGCGGCAATGTACTTCAAGGGGAAGACGGCGGCGGGGCCGTGATTCAATTCATCTGCATCGGGCCTAATAATGGAACGGGCCCGGGAACCGCTATGCACAAATGTGCGTGACGAGCGGTGATTACTGCACCAGTGGCAACCCACCGTATAATTGCTTTTGTTGGGACAGTTAGCGACCAAAGGGAGTCAACATGAAAACGACGATTAAGATGATCTTGCTTTTGACATCTGTTGCCCTGTTAGCTGTTTTATCGTCGTCGGTGGTCAGCCGTGTCCGGGCGGAGCACGTGGCAAGCCCGTATTCGATCTGGTTTCTGGAGACCAGGATACCGGGCAAAATACCGCCGGAAATTGCTGAGGTGACCTTACCAGAGAAATTAAAGGCCATTCAGGCTAACCAGACCATGCCCTTCTTCGAAGGCCAACGGGCCAACGGCGATCACGTAACCACTTCTGAGCCAGGGGATGGCAGTAGCAAGCAGTTTACTCTTAAACTTGCCCAGCAAGGGCTGGACATCACGTTCAACAACAAGAACAACTCGATGACCACGATGGGATCGGGACTCCCAAGGAGTTTGTCACAGGTTACTGAGGACTGCCGTCAATTCGGCGGTTTGGAATCGGACAGGAACACGGACACGCTTTTGGGGTATCGAACCTATCACATTCTCATCGATAGACCCGACATTACGATCCAGCAATGGATCGCGCCGGACTTGGGATGTGCCCTCATCAAGACCATCGCCGTACGAAAGTCTGATGGGGGAATAGTTATCAGGGAAGCCACCAAAGCCACAGCGGACCCGCCGGACGACGCTCTGTTCAATGTGCCAGCGGACCGTGTGGAGATGAAACCGTCCGCCTATTTTCTCAGCCTCGAGCCTCCTGACCCTGGGCATAAGCCATCGGATTTGATTTCAGGATACGCGGTGGTCGATAAGCGATATGCAGAGTTTCAGGCGATGCGGGCTGGCCGGTAGATTCCGAGTGTTGAGGGCGGCAGCCTACACAGCCACCGCCCAACATCGCCACTTCTTAAGTCCGCACGATTCCAGCTATCTCGACCTGCGGACAGGCGAACGCGAAGCAGATGGTGAGCAGTACCAACCTCCGCATATGGCTTACTCGGCGATTCAGAGCCTCGCGAAAGGTCTACGAAGGTCGTCTGATATATCTACTCGACAAAGAACCATGATGAATGCTCAACTGCACCTGCCTGCCATGCGCCGCGTGTCGTTGGAAGTCGAGACTGGCGACTGGGAGACTGACGTGCGGGAGGCATGATGGCTGGCTGCCAAATTCGCTAGACACGTTGACGTGCCGGCTTTGGGCGCAGGAAAGAACATGTCTTTGCCTCGATGTTATACTCAAAAGCCGAATGGACAATCGCCAGAAACGCGAAGAGCGCACATAAAACCGGGTTGTCAGGCCGTTCGCTGCAAACCCTGTGTTCGGGCTGCAGGAAATGAATGCACCGTTTTCACTGGCGGGGCTCTCTAAAAGACAGGTCGCTCTCATCCATGCAAATCAGCAAACTTGAGTTCATTCCGGTCAGTGTCCCGTATACACATCGAGAAGTCAGTTCGCTTGTAAACCGCGACGGAGTAACTGACGTCATCGTAAAAGCGACTACGGAGGATGGCCTCGTCGGGTGGGGCGAGAGCTGCAGCGGCGCAGATGTTGGGTCGGTCATGGGTGCCCTGCAGGCAATGGTTCCGTTCGTTCTGGGCCGCAGTCCCTGGGAGAGCGAGCAGATCAGGCAGGAGCTGTGGCACAGGGGCATCTGGTCTTGGCGGCAACATACGGCATGTTTCGCTTATCCAGGTATCGATATGGCGCTCTGGGACATTTGCGGAAAATCGTGCAACCAGCCGCTTTACAACCTATTTGGCGGAAAAGTACGAGACCGGGCCAACTACTTCTACTACTGCTCACAGGGGACCACCGAACACGTTGCCGAGCAGGCCCGCGACGGCATCCAGAAAGGCTTTCACGTCTTTTATCTGAAAGTGGGTTTGAATATAGAAGCGGAACTCCAGATGGTGCGGACCTTGCGAAAAACCATCGGGGCCCAAGCAAAGATCCGGCTCGACGCGAACGGAGCGTGGAAAGTCAATCAAGCGCTCCGCAACTTAGCGCGGTTAGACGAGTTCAACATCGACTTCATCGAGCAGCCCGTCGTGCAGGACCCCATTACGAACATGCAGGAGGTGCGCAGACGCTGCAAGATAGCGCTTTCGGCAAACGAAGGTCTGTGGACCGCTGAAGATGCATTCCGTCAGATTGCCGGCCGGACCGCGGACGTGTACTGCTTCAGCCCGTACTTTAACGGTTCGCTGGCGCAGTTTCAGCGGTTATCGTGGCTGGCGCATTATGAAGGTTTGCAGATTTGCCGCCACACGCATGGAGAACTGGGAATTACCGCAGCGGCCTGTCACCATATCCTATTGACATTGCCGAACATCGTGGATGGCAACCAGCAGACCGCACACATGATGACTGACGACATTGTTGTAGAAACCATCCCCATCACCAATGGACCCGACTGGGGCGTGCCTAGCGGTATTGGCATCGGCGTAGATGTGAATCAGGATAAGCTCGGAAAATATCACCAACTATATTTGGAGCGCGGGCAGTTTACCCCCTACGATCCGTCAACAATTGGCACGCAACTTTACGTCGGTTGACTCCCTTGCCGTGGTTGGGCATTTACGCAAGGATCTCTTTGACCACGCGGGCTTCAAATACGGACGTCAGCTTTTCCTTCAGCCCATTCTGATCGAAGACCAGACGTTGATAATCGAGACCCAGCAAGTGCGGAATCGTGGCATGCCAGTCTGTCACGCTGACTTTGTTCTCTACCGCTTCACAGCCGAGCTCATCAGTGTTCCCGTAAACGAAGCCTTGTCTGACGCCGCCACCAGCCATCCACAGCGAGAAACCGCGCGGATTGTGGTCGCGACCCGACTCCTTCGGGCATGCGGGATGAGGCGGTGGCGGAGTTCCGTACCGCGCTAAAGTGTGATCCCCAACATGCAGCCGCACGGCAGGCGTTGCAGTAGGAGGCACTGGGCCGTTATGGCACAGGTTCCGCACCCGGTTCTTTGTCTTTTGCTGAATAGCCCGGCTGTCCGCTTGGACGGACGTCGGCGATGTAAATCGCAAGAACCCCCGACAGAGCCACGAGGCTGCCAGCATACAGTCCCCAGGACCATCCAGCACGGGAGGCAATGTATGGCGTAAGGATCGGTGCGAAGAACCCGCCGACCTGTGCTCCGGCATTGAGAATGCTGGACGCAGCACCCACCCGCTCGCCGGCCATCTCTGTCACCGATGCCCAAAAGGGTCCTTCACAGCAAGCTGCCAGACCGAAGGCGAGAGACAGGCATGCAACCGCGGCGCTGGCGCGGGAGGCAACTGTGCCGGCATAGGTGAAGACGGCGCTCAGCAGCAATCCAGCCATGGGGACCATGCGGCGTCCGAATTGCGCCCCGTAACTGCGTGTCAGGCGGTCGGAAACGAAGCCGCCGACCGGCATAATAGCGCCTTCAGCCAGAAAGAGAATGGTCGTGTATTGCGCACTGGCTCGCGCGCCCATGTGCAGTACCTCGCCGAAATAGTAGTAGATCCAATAGAAGAATATGTATTGAAAGTACCCGAGGGTCCCGTACGCAAAAGTCAGCAGCATTAAGTTACGATTGGCGAACAGCTTCGTCCACGAGGCGCGCTCTTGTCCCGTTTTGCTATCACGCGGAGCGCTGACCCAAGCAGGACGGTCACGCGCATACCACAGCCAGAAGATGCTCAGAGCGGCGGTGGCACCGGCGGCCGCGATGAAAGAGACCCGCCAGCGGAAGTGCAACAGCATCCAGGTGAAGAGTAACGGCGAAATAGCTGCGCCTGCCGATGATCCTGCGATAATGAATCCCTGGACGCGTGCGTGGTAAACCACGGGAATCCAGTTTGCCGTCATTCTCGCGCAGGCTGGATAAAGCGGGGCGGTCACCACACCTAGTCCTAGCCGTATGCCAAACAGAGCTGGCACGATGCCTACGTATGCGCTAAGGCCAGGCTTGCCGGCGAATACAATCAGACCGGTGAACGCAGCCGAGAATGTGCCCATGAGCGCCAATGTGCGGCGGGGGCCGAGGCGATCGGACAGGTGGCCTCCAGGAATCATAAAAAGGGCATAACCAAGAATGAACGCAGAATAAACGGCCCCCATCTGCGTCGGAGAGATTGCGAAGTCCCTCATCAATTGGGGGCCAGCAATCGACATGATGGTGCGATCGAAATAGCTGATTAAGCTGAAGCCGAATAACAAAGCGACGACTATCAGACGCGTGGTGTTGAGAGGTTTGGCAGACTGCTCGGGCAATTCACTCATGCGGCAAAGCGAGTGAACATCATAACGGATTCAAGCGATGCGGGTTGCAACAGCTGTCTTAGTGCAATGGAAATCAGGTATAAGATAGGCGTTGACGTGCTCTATCGCTTAAATGTCCGATCCCCTGTCCTGCTGTTGCTTTCTTTGAGTGTCTCCGTGGCCGCGACGGGCCTCTCGAATCCCATAGATCGCGCTCTCCAAAATTATTGGACATCCCGTGGCGTCGCCGAACCGGCGCCGACCTGGCATATCAAGTCGAACAGCGGCCCTTCCACGTGACGAAGGACGGCAAAGGGAAGCCGGTGATGGACTTGTTCGCTTAAGACGTGACGTTTTGGGGGAGATTATTGCATTCAGCCTTCTTGTCGTGTCAATTCAGAGCGCTTCGATCTCCAGAACCCAAATTCCGTTGACATACTATGGATTCAGTATCGTTTTGATATATCAATTATGCGCTTGGCGGCGAGGCTTATTATGGTGCGTGTAGCCCCGCGCGTAACATATATTTGCGCGCCCTTGCGAAATCGCATTCAACGTGTGGCAACGGGTCGCATTAGGAGGCGACTTTTCGGCGGCGGGCTCGGGCATCCTGATCTGCGACATGGGATAAGCACTGGTGCAGCGTTGGGTGTTTCACATCCGCAGCGGCGGTTAGGAGTTTTCGTTTTATGAATCGACGAACGTTTCTTGTGGGCGCTAGTGGCGCCATGTGGGCGGGGGCGGCGCCTTCGGGCCGCCTCAGTGTCGGCGTTATCGGGCCCGGCGGGCGTGGGCGCTTTCTGATGGAACGCTTCGGGCGAGATGCAGCGGTGCGGCTGACAGCGGTCTGCGATGTTTATGAGCCGAATCTGGAAGCCGGGCTGTCACTGGCCAAAGGCGGGGCCAAGGCCTATCGGCACTACAAGGAACTGCTCAGCGACAAGAATGTGGACATTGTGATCATTGCCACCCCGGAGCATTGGCACCACCAGATGCTGCTGGATGCGCTGGCGGCGGGCAAAGACGTCTATGTGGAGAAGCCGCTTTGCCACACGCCGGAACAGGGCGTGGAGTTGATGCGCGCGGCGCGGAACTCCGACCGGATCGTGCAGGTGGGGATGCAGCGCCGCAGCTATCCACTCTATCTCCAGGCGCGCGATGTGCGTGCCGCCGGAACGCTGGGGAATGTACGGCTGGTGCGCACGTGGTGGATCAACAACAGCTTGACCGGCGGGACTGACCGGAAACTGGATGGACCGCTCGACTGGGAACAATGGCAGGGGCCGGCGCCGCGCCACCCCATGGAGCTCGGCCGGTTTCGCAATTGGCGGAATTACAGAGATTACGCTGGCGGTATTGTGGCGGACCAGGGGGCGCACATTTACGACAGCATTCATCTGATCCGCGGCGTCGGTTTTCCCATGGCGGTGAACGCATCGGCCGGGAGGGTACACAGCACGGCGGGGGACACACCGGAAACGGTGGTGGTGGTGGCCGAGTATCCGGAAGATTTTCTGGGCGTCTTTACCATCAACTATGCTGGCATGCACTATCCCGGGCGAATGGATCAGCTCAACCAGTTTGACGGCGATGAGGCGCGCATGGACGTGGGCCGGGAGTTCCTATCGGTGTACAGGCAGGCCGACCCGGAAACGCCGGCCATCACGGCCAAGGGCTCTTTCGATACGGCGACCGATGCTCATATTCAGAACTTTCTCGAATGCGTGCGGACACGCAAGGAGCCCAATGCTACTGTCGAGAAAGGGTTTCAAGCCGCTCTGGTGATCCATCTGGCGAACCTCTCGCTGCAGACGGGGCGGCGCATCAAGTGGAATGCACAAACACAGAAGGCCGAGGTTTGACCGTGGTGTCGCGGCGCGAGATGCTCGCAATGGGGACCGCGGCTCTTGCGGGCGCCGCAGAAAAACCAGCGCTGCCGAAAATCTGCATCTTCTCGAAGCATCTGCAGTGGCTGAACATAGCGGATGCGGCCACGCTGGCCGCGGAGATCGGTTTTGACGGCGTCGACATCACGGTGCGCGACGGGGGCCACGTGCAGCCGGAACGGACGGCGATCGAACTTCCCAAGGCCGTCGAAGCCGTGCGCAAGGCAGGTCTGGAAGTACCCATGATCACGACCGGCATTGTGGATGCCCACTCGCCTTACGCCGAGGACATTCTGCGCACGGCAAGCGCGTTGAACATCCGGCGCTACCGCTGGGGTGGTTTTCTGCTCGACCCCCGCCAGTCGATACCGCAGCAGATTGCCGGGGATCAGGCGCAGGTTCGCGATCTGGCAGCTCTCAACAAGCGGTACGGCGTGTGCGCGATGTACCACACGCACTCGGGTGCAGGCGTGCTGGGCGCGTCGATCTGGGACCTCTACCTGCTACTCAAGGATTTCGACCCGAACGCGGTCAGTGTCAATTTCGACATTAGCCATGCAACGGTGGAAGGTGGGCTGGGCGGCTGGATGAATAGCGCGAGCCTGATTGCGCCGATGATGCGGGGCGTGGCGCTGAAAGACTTCTACTGGGAGAAGAATGCCAAGGGCGAGTGGGCGCCGCGCTGGTGTGCGATCGGGCAAGGGATGGTGCATTTCTCGCGCTTCTTCGAATTTCTGCGCGAGCAGCGCTTCTCGGGGCCGATCCAGCTTCACTTCGAATATCCTGAGCTGGGCGGTGCGGATCTGGGTAAGCGCACGATTGCCATCAGCCGGCAGGTGTTTACCGAGATCGCGCGGCGCGACCTGACAAAGGTGCGCACGATGATGAGCCAGGTGGGTCTGCGGCAGGCTTAGGTATGGATGCGAAGTAGGATGAGCACAACATCGCCAGTTTCTGATCAGCGCTGCCGCCGCGCCGGCCGCGCTGGCAACGGCACCGCCGAGCCACATTCGGGTGGAAGGCGTAAGTTTTTGCCTGCTGGACGGTTCGGGAACGCTGTGATATATCAGAGTGGCATCAGGCCGTGGCCTGATGTAGTCGCGAGGCGAAGCAAGGAGCTGAGTTGGTTTCCCGCCGCATTCGGAAAGGCGTTTCGCGTGACTGCGGACAATCCCGCCGTTTGGAACGCCTCTCTATCCACAGGCGAGTAGCACTGGTTGTCGGCATTTGCATTTCGCTGTTTTCGCCCGTAATGGCTCAAATTGCATTGCCGGGCACCAAACCTTTAACCGCCGAGGGTGATGTCGCGGCGCAAATGGTGGACGGGATCAATCGGTTCCTCGAGACAGCCACTGCGGCCTCGGTGGAGAAGCGCTCGACTCTCTGGAAACGCGACTACAAATCCGCCCAATCCTACGAGCACTCTGTCACGCCAAACCGCGAGCACCTTCGCAGGATCGTCGGTGCGGTGGATGCCCGTTTGCCGGTCCCGTCTATGCAACTCGAAGTGACGACAGCCCGGCCGGCGCTCGTTTCCGAAGGACCAGGATACAAAGCATACGCTGTGCGATGGCCAGTATTTGAGGGGGTGGACGGCGAAGGCCTGCTTCTCCGGCCCGAGCACCCGGTCGCGCGAATCGTGGCAATTCCAGATGCAGACTGGTCGCCCGAGATGCTGGCCGGACTGGCGCCCGGTGTCGAACCGGAGGCGCAGATTGCGCGGCGGCTGGCCGAGGCCGGTTGCGAAGTCCTAGTGCCAGTGTTGATCGATCGAGCCGACACCTGGTCCGTGATTCCAGGTATTGGCATGACGAATCAGCCCCACCGGGAGTGGATTTACCGCATGGCGTTTGAAGTGGGCCGTCACATTATCGGCTACGAAATGCAGAAGGTTCTTGCCGGGGTGGACTGGTTCACGCAAGAGAATAGCGGCCACCTCCTTCCGATCGGCATCGCAGGGTATGGTGAGGGCGGTTTGCTGGCCCTCTACAGCGCTGCGCTCGATCCAAGAATCCAGGCGACCCTGGTCAGCGGCTACTTTCAATCTCGGCAGGACGTTTGGAAGGAGCCGGTCTATCGCGATGTCTGGGCGCTCTTGCGCGAGTTCGGTGATGCAGAACTCGCCGGCCTCGTTGCTCCTCGTGCGCTGATCGTGGAAGCTTCCCGTGGGCCGCAGGTTTCCGGCCCACCTCCAGCGACTAAAGAGCGGGCGGGAGCGACACCGAATGGCCGCTTGGATACGCCGCCACTCGAGTCTGTGCAGATGGAAGTGGAGCGCGCGAAGCCCTTCTTTGCCGGGCTGAATGCGACTGAGCGGTTGAGATTGATAGTGAGTCGTGATGGCAATGGATCACCAGGCTCGGGGCCAGCACTTGCGGCCCTTCTCGAATCACTCGGGCTCAAGACGAAGCCCCCGACATTGGGTGCTCCGCCTAAAGATCACCGAGACAACTATGACCCCTCGGTGCGGCTGCATCGCCAGTTCGATTAGCTTGTTTATTACACGCAAGTATTGATCCACAAGTCGCCAGCCAAGCGGGCTGCGTTCTGGGCCAAAGCAGATTCCTCATCGCCGGAGCGATGGAAGGAGACCACGCGGCCTTGCCGTGATTACATCTGGGACGAAGTAATAGGCCGCCTCCCCTCGCCTAGCCTGCCAGCGAACGCTCGAACCCGCCTAATCTACGATGAGCCGAAATTCCGTGGCTATGAGGTGATGCTGGATGTGTGGCCCGACGTTTTTGCCTATGGAATCCTGCTTGTGCCAAAAAACATCCAACCAGGCGAACATCGCCCTGTGGTTGTGTGCCAGCATGGCTTGGAGGGCCGGCCGGAAGACGTGGCCAATTCGAAGATCGACTCGCCTTATTACCACAAGTTCGCGGTGCGTCTGGCCGAAGAGGGATTCGTTACGTATGCTCCCCAGAATCCGTATATCGGGGAGGATCGTTTTCGGCTGATACAGCGCAGGGGACATCCCCTCAAGTTGGCGCTATTCTCGTTCATCCTAGGGCAGCACCAGCGCACATTGGAATGGTTGGCCGGATTGCCGTACGTGGACCCGGCCCGGATAGGCTTCTATGGCCTCTCTTATGGGGGCAAGACTGCTGTCCGAGTTCCGCCACTCCTCGAAAATTACGCGCTATCGATTTGTTCTGCTGATTTCAACGAGTGGGTCTGGAAGAACACCAATATTGACACTTCTTACAGTTATTTGCTCACGCGCGAGTACGACATGATCGAATTCGACTTCGCCAATGTAGTGAACTATTCCGATTTAGCCAACCTTATGGCTCCGCGCCCCTTCATGGTCGAGCGCGGACACGATGATACGGTAGCCCCGGACGAACAAGTGGCATACGAGTTTGCAAAGGTCCGTCGATTCTTTGATATGAAAATGAACCTGCCGGACCGTACCGAAATCGAATTTTTTAACGGTCCGCACACGATCAACGGAAAAGGAAGTTTTGAATTTCTACGACGGCACTTGAAATGGCCGAATTAGGTCCGCACTGACTCAGTAGGTATCTTTAGAGCACTGAAATGCTTTTGGACAGACGCGGCGCCGAACGACAATGTGGAAGCGCAGAATTGCGTGTATCGCTCCCATGCAAATCAGGCCAGCTCCGATCGCGTCAAACGGCGAGTGACGTCTTGACTGCGCTTGTCTGGATCTCCCTCTGATAGCATTGCGGGTTGGGCTAATCAGCCGTCGGTTCTTGGGGATTGAACAACATCGCGCAAGTCTACGCGTCGAACACCTAGGTTAAGATCGGTGGAAAGGAGTTCTCCATGTTTGGTGTTCCGAGCAGCGCGTTCTTGATCTGCCTGATGGCCGGCTTGGGCCCGGCAATGGCCCAAACTCCGGCACAGCTTCCCCCCGACAAGCAAGCTCCGGCAAAGGCCAGCAGCGCGGCGCGCCCGCCGGATCCGACCCGCGATCCGAACACGCCCGGGTACGTCAAAGCGAAGGAATTGCCCGACGGCGCCATCCCTTCGGCGAAGGAAGACGGGAACTTCATCATCGGCCCCACCCACAATCCCGCGCCGGAAATGGCCGCGAACGAAGGCGTGCCCAAAGGTGACGTCTTTGAATTCAGCATGGAATCCAAGGACAGTAAGATCTATCCCGGCATCACGCGCGAGCCCAACACCTTCGCTGTGCCGGACCCGGCGGACTCGAACAAGGTGATCGTCAACAGCTATCCTGCGCCGTATACGCGCCGGGTGTCGGTGTACGTTCCCAAACAATACGTACCCGGCACGGAGTCGCCGTTCATCGTCGGGGCGGATGGACCTGACCGGACTTTGTTCACCGTACTCGACAATCTGATCGCCGAGCACCGGGTGCCGGTGATGATTGCGATCTCCATCGGCAACGGCAGCGGCGACGCTCAGGGCAGCCAGCGGGGACTGGAGTACGACACGATGTCCGGGCTTTACGCGGAGTTCGTGGAGAAGGAAGTGCTGCCCCTGGTGGCGAAGAAATACAACGTGAAGCTCACCAAGGATCCCGACGGGCGGGCGACGACGGGTTGCAGCTCCGGCGGAGCAGCCGCGATGGCGATGGCCTGGTATCACACAGATCTCTACCACCGTGTACTGAGCTACTCGGGCACGTTTGTGTACCAGCAGTGGCCATTCAACCCCGAAACCCCGCACGGCGCATGGGATTTCCACGAAACCCTCATTCCCAACAGCCCAAAGAAGCCGCTGCGCATCTGGATGCATGTGAGCGATCGAGATATTCTCATCGCCCGCGACAACTATCACGATTGGGTCCTCGCCAATGAGCGCATGGCCAAGGCTCTGGGCGCCAAGGGGTATCCTTACCAGTTTGTCTTTGCGAAGAACGCTGTGCACTGCGACCGCGGCGTGAAGGCACAGACGCTGCCCCTGGCACTGGAGTATATATGGCAGGGATACGCGCCGAAGAAGTGAACCGGTCGCGCGCCGCCACCGGCATAGTCTTTCCATCGAAAAGTGACGTGCTCGCCATCAAATGCCAGCAGCCTGTGATTGGAGGTGGCGACCCGATGTGTATACGACCGAGGTAGCGGAGCACCTGTATCGGGCCGCCGAAGGTGGACTTGCCATACACCACCCAGCCTTGCCGGTGCACTCTCCGCAAGAGCTGATCAAACTGCTTTGGATTCGCCAGGGCGGAAGCCAGCCCCGCACAGAGGACTCGTTTGCGCCGATAGAGGCGTTTCAAACCAGCGCAGAGCTTGCCACAAAACACGCGGCTGAGGACTTTCACTGGCAGAAAGAAAGGATAGCGTGGACGTTTCCAATGGCTGTGGTCCGGAGACAGCCCGCCAGCTGGGCTGGCGCAGTGAACATTCGGATGAAGCAGCAGATTCTGCCCCCAGGTATGCAGAATGCTGATCAGGTCGATCTCTGCGCTCGTGTGTTTCGGGTCAGGCGCCACCGCCACCAAGGTTTGTGCGTCTTCGCGATCAATACTGGACTTCGGCTCGGGGGAAATCCTGTATCTCAAGTGGGAGGAGGTGGAGTTGGAGAGCGGCATTATCAAGATGCCGGTTCGAAAGAACCGGCGCATGCTGGATGCGCCGTTAACTGTGGCCGGGGCTGAAAAAGCCTTGCCAGAACGCGGGCTTAATTAAGGACGTTACCTGGCACACCTTCCGCGATTACGTTCGCGTCCAGGATTAACGGCAACGGAACGGAGCTCGTGACATTGAATGAACTTCTCGGGCATTCCGATATTAAGACGACTCTGCGAAGAAACCGGCATGGCGGACAGCCGTTGCAAGCCTATGGGATATCAGGTACTTTGGAAGTACGGTGAGGTGCGAGAGTGGTTGAATCGGGCGGTCTCGAAAACCGTTGAGCCTTTACGGGTTCCGTGGGTTCGAATCCCACCCTCACCGCAAAACTATTGAAGCTATTATAGTTATGTTGTATATTGCGCATTCTACCTTCTTCGTATGCTTGGATTTCCTTCGTAGGCGGTGAGGGTG
>Ga0210406_10005726_pt1 | contig 12959 bp, 10 predicted proteins | sample IncBWC30MmetaG_FD_155454 | JGI IMG/M metagenome (GOLD analysis project Ga0210406, IMG submission 155454) | Forest soil microbial communities from Barre Woods Harvard Forest LTER site, Petersham, Massachusetts, United States - Inc-BW-C-30-M | ecosystem: Environmental > Terrestrial > Soil >...
CGGAATCGAATGCGCGACCGGAATGAACTCGACGTTGAACGGTCCGATATCGATACGACCTCCCGACGGCACCACCGTGACGGGGATTTTCGGGGCATTGGGCTCAGCCTCGCACTTGGCCTCGAACAGCGCCGCGCTGAACCTGGTCGCGTAGATCGGGCATTGCAGCCTGGGCCAGAGATCGATGATGGCGCCGAAGTGATCTTCATGGGCGTGCGTCAGCACGATCCCCACCAGGTTCTTCCGCTCCTTTTCGAGAAAACCGGTGTCCGGCATGATCAGGTCGATGCCCGGCAGATGCTCCTCGTCGCCGAAGGACACACCGAGATCCACCGCGAGCCAGGCGCGCTGCTGACGATTGCCCAGGCCATAGATCGACAAGTTCATGCCGATCTCACCGACGCCGCCGAGCGGCGCGAAGGTCAGCTCATCCGGCCGCGCCATCAGTCCGCCCCCGTGGAAGCCGCCGAGCCGAAATAGACGTCGCCCGCCGTCACTGGCACGCGCGCACCGGCGGACGTGCGGACGATCAGGCAACCCTGCTCATCGATGGTATCAAAGATCCCTTCGATCAGGGTCTCACCGGACCTGATCGAGACCGGCTCTCCCAGTCCGGCCGCGCATTCCAGCCACAGCCGCCTGATCTCAGGGAAGCCCTGGCCGTTGTCCCAGACGCCGCGAAACTGCGCCCAATGGTCCGAGAGGGTCGAGAACAATTCCTCGGCGGTAACATCGATGCCGAGCGCTCGGAGCGAGGTCGTGGGCGTCGGCGTTCCCATCGGCGCGCCGACGACGTTGGTGCCGATCCCCACCACTACCGCGAGGCCGCCGCCCACCGTTGCCTCGGCCTCCAGCAGGATGCCCGCGAGCTTCTGCCGCCCGGCCAGCACGTCGTTCGGCCATTTCAGCGAGAACATCAGCCCGTCCGACCCCGCCATGCGCAGCGCCGCCTCCACGCTGAGTGTCCGCAGCGCCGCTTCCAGCGCAAGCCCCGCTGCAAATCCGAGCGTTGCCGCCACCGCGGGTGAAACATCCATCACCTCCAATATGCTGCTTGCGAGATTGCCGGGCGGCGCGATCCAGGGCCGGAACCGTCGTCCGCGCCCGGCCGTCTGCTCCGAGGTCACGAACCACATGGGCCCGCACTCGCCGGCGCGAGCGCGCAACATCGCCTCCGCATTGGTCGAGCCGACCTTGTCGAACGCCAGGAGCCGATAGCCTGCCGACGCGGCGCGCGGGCCGAGCGAGAACGGCATCTAGAATAGCGATTTCGCGGCGGCTGATGCCATGCTGACCAGCGGCCCGGGATAGGCGAAGAAAAAGATATTGAAGAGGCCCGCGACCGCCACCACCGTGCGCAATTCCACACGGATCGGGTCGAGCGTGCCGAGCGGCTCGTCGAAATACATCACCTTGACAATCGAGAGATAGTAATAGGCGCCGACCACGCTGGTGAGCACGCCGATCACGGCAAGCGTAAACAGATTGGCCTTGATCGCGGCGACAAAGACGTACCATTTCGCAAAGAAGCCGGCGAGCGGCGGAATGCCGGCGAGCGAGAACAAGAGCATCGCAAAGAAAAAGGCGACCATCGGATTGGTGCGCGAGAGCCCTGCGAAATCGCTGATGTTCTCGAGCGCCTGCCCGTTGCGCTTCATGGTCAGGATCACCGCGAAGCTGCCGAGCGTCATCGCCACATAGATCGTGATATAGACCAGCACGCCCTGTGCGCCTTCCGCAGTTCCCGCCGCCAGGCCGACCAGCGCAAATCCCATATGGCCGATCGACGAATAGGCCATCAGCCGCTTGATGTTTTTCTGTCCGATCGCGGCGAACGACCCGAGCGCCATCGACGCGATGGCGACAAAGACGATGATCTGCTGCCATTGCGCGACGATGCCGGGAAACGCGGTCAGCGCAACGCGGGTGAACACTGCAAGTGCGGCGACCTTCGGCGCAGAAGCGAAGAACGCGGTGACGGGCGTCGGTGCGCCCTCATAGACGTCGGGCGTCCACATGTGGAACGGCACGGCGGAGACTTTGAAACAGAGCCCGGCGAGTAGGAACACCAGGCCGAACACGATGCCGATGCTGCCAGACGTCACGGCTGCGGCGATGCCAGCGAAGTTGATCGTGCCGGTGAAACCATAGATCAGCGAGGCGCCGTACAGGAGCATGCCCGACGACAGCGCGCCCAGCACGAAATATTTCAGACCCGCTTCCGTCGATTTCACATTGTCACGGTTGCTGGCGGCGACCACGTAGAGCGCGAGCGACATCAGCTCCAGCCCGAGATAGAGTGCGATCAGGTCGCCTGCCGAGATCAGCACCATCATGCCAAGCGTGGAGAGCAGCACCAGGATCGCATATTCGAAGATGCGCCCCGACGGGTCGGACAGGAATTCCGCCGACAACACCAGCGTCGCGACCGAGCCGATCAGCGCCACGATCTTCAGGAACCGGGCGAAGTCGTCGACGATGAAGCTGCCGCCAAATGTCGTGAGCTTGCCGGGCGGCAGGGTCAATTCCAGCACGCCGGTGGCGATCAACAGCAGGACGGCGAGCCCGGTCACCAGCGCCGTCGTGCCCTGCCCGCGATAAGCGCCCAGCATCAACAGCGCCATGGCGCCGACGGCGAGCACCATCTCGGGCAATACCGGCAGCAGTTGATAACCCGCTGTCTCAAAGCTCATGGCCTGTTCCTAATCTGGGGCCTCGGTGCTGACCGGGACCCCTCCCCCTATAGCTTGTCGCGCTCAACGAAAACGCGATCTGGTCACTGCACCAGCGCGGCGGCCTTCACGGCCGTCACCGCGCTCGCGTAATTGTTGACGAGTTGCTGAACCGAGGCCGCCGACATGTCGAGCACCGGCTTTGGATAAACACCGAAGAGAATGGTCAGCGCAACCAGCGGGAACAGCGTCAGGCATTCACGGAAAGTCAAATCCTTGATGCTCATCAGCGACGGCTTCACCAGCGCGCCGAAGATCACCTTCCGATAGAGCCACAGCGCATAGGCCGCCGACAGGATCAAGCCCGTCGAGGCAAAGAATGCGGTTGGGATCGAGACCTTGAACGTGCCAAGCAGCGTCATGAACTCGCCGATGAAGCCGCTCGTGCCGGGCAGGCCGACATTGGCCATGGTGAAAACCATGAACGCCATGGCATAGAGCGGCATCCGGTTGACCAGCCCGCCATAGGCGGCGATCTCGCGGGTATGCATGCGGTCGTAGATCACGCCGACGCAGAGGAACAGCGCGCCCGACACGATGCCGTGCGAAATCATCTGGAACACGCCGCCGGCGACGCCCTGCACGGTACCGGCGAAAATGCCCATCGTGACAAAGCCCATATGGGCGACGGAGGAATAGGCGATCAGTTTCTTCACGTCTTCCTGCATCAGCGCCACCAGCGAGGTGTAGATGATGGCAATGACCGAGAGCGAGTAGATCAGCGGCGCGAAGTCGTGCGAGGCCAGCGGGAACATCGGCAGCGAGAAGCGCAGGAAGCCGTAGCCGCCCATCTTCAGCAGGATCGCGGCGAGAATCACCGAACCCGCGGTCGGCGCTTCCACATGCGCGTCCGGCAGCCATGTGTGCACCGGCCACATCGGCATCTTCACCGCAAAGGACGCGAAGAAGGCAAGCCACGCCCAGGTCTGCAAGGACCGCGGCACGGTGGTATGCATCAGCGCCGGGATGTCTGTGGTGGTGCCGTTCCAGTACAGCGCCATGATCGCCAACAGCATCAGCACCGAGCCGAGCAGTGTGTAGAGGAAGAACTTGAAGGAGGCATAGACCCGGCGCGGGCCACCCCAGACGCCGATGATCAGGAACATCGGGATCAGGCCGCCCTCGAAGAACAGATAGAACAGCACGAGGTCAAGCGCGCAGAAAGTGCCGACCATCAGCGTTTCCAGGATCAGGAACGCCATCATGTATTCGCGCACCCGCAACGTCACCGACTTCCAGCTCGCGATGATGCAGATCGGCATCAGTGCGGTGGTCAGGATCACGAATGGCAGCGAGATCCCGTCGACGCCCATGTGATAGGTGATGCCACTGGCCAGCCACGACGCCTTCTCGACGAACTGGAAATCCGTCAGACCGGGATCGAAACGCGCTACCAGCAACAGCGAGATCGCGAAGGTCACCAGCGTGGTCCACAACGCGATCCAACGCGCATTGCGCCGCGCCGCCTCGTCGTCGCCGCGGCTGATATAAATCACCAGCGCGCCGACCAGCGGCAGGAAGGTCACGACGGAGAGAATCGGCCAGGTCGTCATTTACTGGCCTCCAAAGCCGAACATGAACCAGGTGATCAATCCCGCCGCCCCGATCAGCATCGCAAAGGCGTAGTGATAGAGATAACCGGTCTGGATCTTCACGACGTTGCGCGTGACGTCGAGCACGCGGGCCGACACGCCGTCGGGACCGAAGCCGTCGATCAGATAGCCGTCCCCGACCTTCCAGAGCGTGCGCCCGATCCACTTCGTAGTGCGTACAAAAATGAGATCGTAGAGCTCGTCGAAATACCATTTGTTGAGCAGGAACTCGTAGAGCATCGGCTGCTCGGCGGCGAGCCGCTCGGGCAGATAGGGCCGGCGGATATAGAAGAGGTAGGAGACGCCAAGGCCCAGCAGCATCATCACGAAGGGCAGCCAGCCCAACAGATGCGGCATGTGCTCCATGTCCTCGATGATGTGCGGGTTCATCTTCACGGACTCGCGGAAGAACTCCTCGACGCCGGGGCCGGCGAACAGCTCCTTGAACGGAAAGCCCGACAGGATCGAGCCGGCTGCAAGAACGCCGATCGGAACCAGCATCCACATCGGGCTCTCATGCGCCGCCTCGTAATGCTCCTGGTCATGCGGCTCGCCGAAGAAGGTCTTGAACATCAGCCGCCAGGAATAGAACGAGGTCAGGGCCGCCGCGACCACCGTAAGCAGATAGGCATAGGTGCTGACCGGATTGTGCGACGCGTATGCGGATTCGATGATCGCGTCCTTGGAGAAATAGCCGGCGAACAGCGGAAAGCCGGTCAGCGCCAGCGTGCCGACGCACATCACGGCAAACGTATAGGGAATCTTGCGCCACAGCCCGCCCATCATGCGGATGTCCTGCTCGTGATGCATGGCGTAGATCACCGAGCCGGATCCTAAGAAAAGCAGCGCCTTGAAGAAGGCGTGCGTGAACAGATGGAACATGCCGACCGAATAGGCGCCCGCCCCCATCGCCACGAACATGTAGCCGAGCTGCGAGCAGGTCGAGTACGCCACAATGCGCTTGATGTCGTTTTGCACAAGGCCGATGGTCGCGGCGAAGAACGCGGTGGTCGCGCCGAAAAACATCACGACGGATTGCGCGGTCGGCGAGAGCTCGAACAGCGGCGACAGCCGCGCCACCATGAAGACGCCCGCCGTCACCATGGTCGCGGCGTGGATCAGCGCCGAGACTGGCGTCGGGCCTTCCATCGCGTCCGGCAGCCAGGTGTGCAGCAGGAACTGCGCCGACTTGCCCATCGCGCCCATGAACAAGAGCAGGCAAATCAACGTCAGCGCGTCGGCGTTCCAGCCCAGGAAGTCGATGGTCTTGCCGGCGAGACCAGGCGCGCCGGCGAAAATGGTCTCAAAATCGGTCGAGCCGATCATCATGAAGACCGCGAAAATGCCGAGCGCGAAACCGAAATCGCCGACGCGGTTGACGATGAAGGCCTTGATCGCCGCGGCATTCGCCGACGGCTTCTGGTACCAGAAGCCGATCAGGAGATAGCTCATGAGACCCACGCCCTCCCAGCCAAAGAACAGCTGGACCAGGTTGTCCGCGGTCACCAGCGAAAGCATCGCGAAGGTGAACAGCGAGAGATAGCCGAAGAAGCGCGGCCGGTACGGGTCCTCGTCCATGTAGCCGATGGAATAGAGATGGACGAGCGAGGATATCGTCGTCACCACGACCAGCATGATGGCGGTCAACGTGTCGACGCGCAGCGCCCACGACACCTGCAATTCGCCCGACGTGATAAAGGGAAACAGCGCGATCCGCGCGTCGTGATGCATGAAACCGACATCGACCAGCGTCACCCAGGACAGCACCGCGGTGACAAACAGCAGTCCGGTCGTGATCAGCTCGGAGGCGCGCGATCCGGCCGCGGCCGGCTCGGCGGCGTGATGATCGTCGTGGCCGTGGTCGTCGGCCGCGTGATCGTCATGGGCGTGATCATCATGGACAAGCGAGGCGTGGACATCGCCATGCGCGTCGTCATGGTGCTCGACCATGTCGCCGCTCGGGCAGCGCCCATGGGCGCCGACCAATGCGATCACCCCAGCGAGAATGGCGCCCAGCAGCGGCAGGAAAACGATTGCCTGAACCATTAGCACTTTCCCTTGCGCATGATCTCCGCGCAAACGCGTTCCGCGTTTGTCGCGAAGGAAAACCGGTGCCCACTTTTCCGGATCATGCGCGTCAGCCCTTCATCAGATTGACGTCTTCGACCGCGATCGAGCCGCGGTTGCGGAAGTACACGACGAGCACGGCAAGACCGATCGCGGCCTCCGCCGCAGCGACCGTCAGCACCAGCAGCGCGAACACCTGGCCGACGATGTCGCCCAGGAAGGCCGAGAACGCCACGAGATTGATATTGACCGCGAGCAGGATCAGCTCGATCGACATCAGGATGATGATGATGTTCTTGCGGTTCAGGAAGATGCCGAGGATCCCGAGCGTGAACAGGATCGCGCCGACCGCGAGGTAATGTCCAAGCCCGATCGTCATTTCACCCACTCCGCCGCATCCGACTCCAGCAACCCCTGCCCGGATGCCACCTTGCGCACGTTCATCGCAAGCTCGGGCGTGCGCGCGTTCTGCACATTGATGTCCTGCCGCTTGATGTACGCCTTGTGGCGTAGTGTGAGCACGATGGCGCCGATCATCGCGACCAGCAGCACCAGGCCCGCAAGCTGGAAATAGTGGATGTATTTCGTATAGAGCACGAGGCCGAGCGCCTCGGTGTTGCTGACATTGGCAGGAATCGCCGCGGTGATCGATTTCGCCGTGTTCGGATTGATGACCCAGCCTCCGCCGACCAGAAGCAGCTCGGCCAGGAACACGCCGCCGATCACAAGTCCGATCGGCAGATAGTCGATGAAGCCTTCGCGCAACTCGGCGAAATCGACATCGAGCATCATGATCACGAACAGGAACAGCACGGCGACCGCGCCGACATAGACGACGATCAGGATCATCGCCAGGAACTCGGCACCCATCAGCACGAACAGGCCGGAGGCGTTGACGAAGGCCAGGATCAGAAACAGCACGGAATGCACGGGATTGCGCGACACGATCACCATCACGGCGGAGGCCACGCAGACGCCGGCAAACAGATAGAAGAACAGCGCGGGCAGGATCATCGTCGCCCCTCTCCCGTCATTCCGGGATGGTCCCACCGGTTCCGCGCAAGGCGCGGCCAGATGACATGCTCCGGACCAGACCCGGAATCTCGAGATTCCGGGTTCGCGCCTCGCGCGCCCCGGAATGACTTGGAGTTATCGGGAAAGGTCATCCCCTCACCTCACCGGTATGGCGCGTCGAGTTCGATCGCCTTTGCGATCTCGCGCTCCCAGCGGTCGCCATTGGCGAGCAGCTTGGCCTTGTCATAGTAAAGTTCCTCGCGGGTCTCGGTCGCGAATTCGAAATTCGGGCCTTCGACGATCGCGTCCACCGGGCAGGCCTCCTGACAGAGGCCGCAATAGATGCACTTCACCATGTCGATGTCGTACCGCACGGTGCGGCGGGTGCCGTCGTTGCGGCGCGGACCGGCTTCGATGGTGATGGCCTGCGCCGGGCAGATCGCCTCGCAGAGCTTGCAGGCGATGCAGCGCTCCTCCCCATTGGGATAGCGGCGCAGCGCGTGCTCGCCGCGAAAGCGTGGCGAGATCGCGCCTTTCTCGAACGGATAGTTCAGGGTCGGCTTCGGCTGGAAGAAGTAGCGCATGGCCAGAAAGAACGCCGATACGAATTCCGACAGCAGCAGGGAACGGGTGGTGGCGTTGGCATTCATGACGACAACCTCATTGCGGCGCGATGCCGGCGAAATGCAGCACGCCCGCCACCACGACCACCATCGCCAGCGACAGCGGCAGGAACACCTTCCAGCCGAGTCGCATCAGTTGATCGTAGCGGTAGCGTGGCACAATCGCTTTCGCCATCGCAAACAGGAAGAACATGAAGAACAGCTTCAGCGAGAACCAGATTACCCCGGGAATCCAAGTGAAGGGCGGCAGCGCCACGGGCGGCAGCCAGCCGCCCAGGAAGAGGATGGTGGCCATCGCGCACATAGTGGTGATCGCGACATACTCGCCGAGCATGAAAAGCAGGTAAGGCGTCGAGCCGTATTCGACCATGAAGCCGGCGACGAGCTCGGATTCGGCCTCCACCAGGTCGAAGGGAGGCCGGTTGGTTTCCGCCAGCGACGAGACGTAGAACACCACGAACATCGGCAACAGCGGCCAGACATACCAGTTCAGGATCGTGAGCTGCGGCAGGCCGATCAGGCCGGCCAGCCCGCGATTATTCTGCGCCTCGACCACTGCCGAGAGATTCAGCGTGCCCGCACACAGCAGCACCGTGATCATGACGAAGCCGATCGAGACCTCGTAGGACACCATCTGCGCCGCCGAGCGCAGTGCCGCCAGGAACGGATATTTCGAATTGGAAGACCAGCCAGCCATGATGATGCCGTAGATCGACAGCGAGGAAATCGCGAAAATGTAGAGAACGCCGACATTGATGTCGGCGATCGCCCAGCCGAGATTGGTCGGGATCACCGCCCAGGCCGCAAGCGCGAGCACACAGGAGACCAGCGGGGCCAGCAGGAACACGCCCTTGTTGGCGCCGGCCGGAATGATCGGCTCCTTCAGCACGAACTTCAGGAGATCGGCGAAGGACTGCAGGAGCCCCCAGGGACCGACCACATTGGGGCCGCGCCTGATCTGCACCGCGGCCCAGATCTTGCGGTCAGCCAGCAGGATATAGGCGATTGCGATCAAGAGCACGACGAGCAGCAGCACGCTCTCCGCGACCATCACGATCAGCGGCCAGAGGAAGCCGGTCCAGAATGCGCTTGCGAAGAAATCAGCCATCAGGTCACGCTCATTCCGCTGCCGTCAACATGCGCCCGGAGGCGAGGCGCGAACATTCCGCCATCACCGCCGACGCGCGCGCAATCGGGTTGGTGAGATAGAAATCCTCGACCGTCGAGCCGAACGGCGCCTTCTCGGTCGTGCCGCCCTTGCCGGCGAGTGCCTTGATGTCGGCCACGCCGCCCGGCGCGATCTGATCGACCCGGGCCAGATGCGGCACCGCCTTGACGATCGCCTGCCGCAAAGCGGCGAGCGAGTCATAAGGCAGCCTCTTGCCCAGCACGTCCGACAGCGCGCGAATGATCGCCCAGTCCTCCCGCGCATCGCCTGGCGGAAACGCCGCGCGGCCGCCGATCTGCACCCGCCCCTCCGTGTTGACATACATGCCGGACTTTTCGGTATAGGCCGCGCCCGGCAGGATCACGTCGGCACGGTGCGCGCCCTTGTCGCCATGGGTGCCGATGTAAACGACGAAAGTGTCGTCCGGCACCTTGATCTCGTCCGCACCGAGCAGGAACACGATGTCGAGCGTGCCGAACGTCGCCATTTGCGCCGCGGTCAGGCCGGCCGCGCCCGGCGCGAAGCCGATATCGAGCGCACCGACGCGCGAGGCGGTGTCATGGAGCACGGCAAAACCGTTCCAGCCGTCCTTGACCGCGCCGACATCGAGCGCAAGCTTGGCCGCGAGCGACAGGATCGCCGCGCCGTCGTGCCGCGCCGCCGCGCCGGAGCCGACCAGCACGATCGCCTTCTTCGCGCCCTTCAACACTTCCGCGAACGAACCCTTTCCGCGCGCAAGCTCGTCCAGCGAATCCGCGCCGGCGCCAAGATAGTCGTAGTCATAAGTGAGATCGGCCTTGGCGCCGATCACGCCGATCTTGAGCAGGCCCGAGCGCCAGCGCTTGCGGATGCGCGCGTTGAGGACGGCAGCCTCTTTCCGCGGGTTGGAGCCGATGATCAGAAGCGCATCGGCCTGATCGATGCCCGCAATCGCCGGATTGAAGATATAAGAACCACGGCCGGACTTGGCATCAAAGGCGTCACCGCTCTGCACCGCGAGATTGGCGGAGCCGCATTTCGCAAGCAGCTCCTTCAGCGCGAACATCTCTTCCACCGCGGCAAGATCGCCGGCAATCGCGCCGATCCGCTTGCCGTCGATACGGCCGGCTTTCGCCGCGATCGCCTCGAACGCCGCAGACCACGAGGCGGCGCGAAGCTTGCCGTCTTCGCGGATATAGGGTCGATCGAGCCGTTGCGTGCGCAGCCCGTCGACGACATGGCGCGTCTTGTCGGAAATCCACTCCTCGTTCACGGCCTCGTTGATGCGCGGCAGGATCCGCATCACCTCGCGGCCGCGGGTATCGACGCGGATCGCCGAGCCAAGCCCGTCCATCACATCGACCGACTGGGTCTTGCCAAGCTCCCAGGGCCGCGCCGCAAAGGCATAGGGCTTCGAGGTCAGCGCGCCGACCGGGCAGATGTCGACGAGGTTGCCCTGCAGCTCCGAGGTCAGCGCGTGCTCCAGATAGGTCGTGATCTCCATGTCCTCGCCGCGGCCGGTGGCACCCATTTCGGGCGCCCCACAGATCTCGGCGGAGAAGCGGACGCAGCGCGTGCACTGGATGCAGCGGTTCATCGATGTCTTGACCAGCGCGCCCAGATATTTGTCTTCGACCGCGCGCTTGTTCTCGGCGAAGCGGCTGGTGTCGACGCCATAGCCCATCGCCTGGTCCTGCAGATCGCACTCGCCGCCCTGGTCGCAGATCGGGCAATCCAAGGGATGGTTGATCAGCAGGAATTCCATCACGCCCTCGCGCGCCTTCTTCACCATCGGCGAACGCGTCGAGATTTCCGGCGGCTCGCCCTTTGGCCCCGGACGGCAGTCGCGCACGCCCCAGGCGCAGCTTGCGACCGGCTTCGGGCCGCCCTTCACCTCGACCAGGCACATCCGGCAATTGCCGGCGATCGACAGCCGCTCATGGTAGCAGAAGCGCGGGATCTCGGCGCCCGCCGCCTCGCACGCCTGCAACAGCGTATAGTCGGCGGGGACATCGATCTCTTTGCCATCGATGATGAGTTTGGTCATGTCTTTACGTCTTTCCCAGCTTGCAGTCGGGCGGCGTGACGCTGGCGTTTTTCATTGCGGTCTTGACCCATTGCTGAGTGTCGCTGCCGTAGGTCGCAAGATACGCCGGCTCGGCCACGCTCTTGGCGCAGAGGAACGGCAGATGCGGCCTCAGATCGTAATCGCATGACGCCTGCCACTCGCGTCGGTCGGCGAAGGCCGCGATCGCCTCCTCGCATGCATATAGAAAATAGGCGACAAAGCTCTCGTACTGGACCCTCTCGTCGCGGCCGCCGGCCTTGATGCTGTCAAAGTCCGGCTGGGCGAATTTCGGGTTCTTGAAGGCAAGATCGGTATAGCCGAGAAAGGCGGCCCGCGCGCTGGATGCGCGGTTGGTGGCGCGGATCTCGTTGATCTGCAGCAGGATGGCAACAAAGCCGAGCAGCGCCACGGTCGCCTGCGCCACCTGCGCCAGCGTTCCGTATTTCTGCCACCACAAGGCCGGTTGCATCATCACCATCACTCCGCGGCAACCACCATGTGCACGGGATCGCGCACGCCGATATCGTCGATATCGGCCTTGTGCGTATAATGGGCGATACGTTCTTCGATCTCGTGACGGAAATGCGCGATCAAGCCCTGGATTGGCCAGGCCGCCGCGTCGCCGAGCGCACAGATCGTATGGCCTTCGACCTGCTTGGTCACCTCAAGCAGCATGTCGATCTCGCGCTTGTGCGCGCGGCCCTCGGCCATCCGGCTCAATACCCGCCACATCCATCCGGTTCCTTCCCGGCAAGGCGTGCACTGGCCGCAGCTCTCATGCTTGTAGAAATAGGAAATCCGCGCGATCGCCCGGATCAGGTCAGTCGACTTGTCCATCACGATCACGGCGGCGGTTCCAAGTCCGGAGCGCAGCTTGCCGAGACTGTCGAAATCCATCGGCGTGTCGATGATCTGTTCCGCCGGCACCATGCGCACCGACGAGCCGCCGGGAATGACCGCCTTCAGATTGTTCCAGCCGCCGCGGATGCCGCCGCAATGCCGTTCGATCAATTCGCGGAACGGAAGCCCCATCGCCTCTTCGACATTGCAGGGGCGCTCGACATGGCCGGAGACGCAGAACAGCTTGGTGCCGACATTGTTGGGCCGGCCGATGGCGGCGAACCAGGCCGCGCCGCGGCGCAGGATGTCGGGCGCGACCGCGATCGACTCCACATTGTTGACCGTGGTCGGACAACCAAACAGGCCGACATTGGCGGGGAATGGCGGCTTCAGCCGGGGCTGGCCCTTCTTGCCTTCGAGGCTTTCGAGCAGCGCGGTTTCCTCGCCGCAGATATAGGCGCCGGCACCATGGGCGACATGGAGATCGAATGGCCAGCCGTTGACATTGTCCTTGCCGATCAGCTTCGCCTCATAGGCCTGATCGATCGCCGCCTGCAGGTGCTCGCGCTCGCGGATGAACTCGCCGCGCACATAGATGTAGCAGGTGTGCGCGCCCATCGCGAAGCTCGCGAGCAGGCAGCCCTCGACCAAGAGATGCGGATCATGCCGCATAATCTCGCGGTCCTTGCAGGTGCCGGGCTCGGATTCGTCAGCATTGACCACGAGATAGCTCGGCCGGCCGTCGGTCGACTCCTTCGGCATGAACGACCATTTCAGGCCGGTCGGGAAGCCCGCGCCGCCGCGCCCGCGCAGGCCGGACGCCTTCATCTCGGCGATGATCCAGTCGCGGCCCTTGTCGATGATCGCCTTCGTGCC
>Ga0210406_10005727_pt1 | contig 12959 bp, 9 predicted proteins | sample IncBWC30MmetaG_FD_155454 | JGI IMG/M metagenome (GOLD analysis project Ga0210406, IMG submission 155454) | Forest soil microbial communities from Barre Woods Harvard Forest LTER site, Petersham, Massachusetts, United States - Inc-BW-C-30-M | ecosystem: Environmental > Terrestrial > Soil >...
ACGCCGGCGCTGCCGGCAGTGCTGAACAGCAAGTCGCCAGTGCCATGGACACGATTGGGAAGCACATTGAAGTGATCCCACAGCTTTCACACGACCAGATGGCGGAGGTGGAGCGCCAAGTTCATGCCCTTCAGCAAAAAGCGGGATTCACTTCCGACTACGACGCCTGGATTGCCAAGGTGACTCCGCCCGATCTCGAATAGATCGTATTCCTTACAATTCGGATGCGGTTGCGAATTCCAAAATTCATCACACCCTATTCTGCTCACTCTGTGCCCAGCAGCGAACCTGCGAGTTTCGATGAATATCGATCCGGGCATCTTAATGTTTGCAGCTCAGTGGAAATTCGTTGAACCTCGTCGAGATGGCTACAAGTCATCGATTTTTCGTCGAGCCACTCTTAGGGACCGCGGTCCATTTGTGCCTTCCATGAGGAACCTAAGGACTCAGCTGGCTGACTTCCTTTATTCATACCGCAGCGCGACGAGCGGATCTACCCGCGTAGCCGCTCGCGCTGGCAAAAAACACGCCGCCAACCCCACGCCAACCACCAGCGCTACCACTGCCCCAAACGTCCACGGATCCGTCGCCGAAACTCCCCAAATCTGGCTCGCCAGGAATCGCGTTAGCGCATAACTCGCAAACAATCCAACAAAAATCCCCGCTACAAGCAGCGCGAGTCCTTTCCTCAGCACCATCTGCAAAATCTCCCGCTGCTGTGCTCCCAACGCCATCCGAACTCCAATCTCCTGCGTCTGCAACGACACCGTGTACGCCATCACGCTAAACACGCCAATCACCACCAGCAGCAATGCAATCCCCGCCAGCGGCCCCGACAAGCTCACGCCAAACTCCGGCGTCGCATAGGTGTGCTGCTCGAGAGACTCTGCTAGTGGACCGAGCACCCAAAACACTTCGCCGCGGTCCACCGACCACACCGCCTCCTGCACTGCGTGCATCATTGATCCGGGCTCGACCTTCGTTCTCACCTGCAGGATGAAATCTCCCGTAATCATCGGCGGGATGAACGCCATCGGAAACACCGGCGCCTGCGGCCCGGCATTCTTCGTATCGCCCACCACTCCAACAATTTCGAAGACCGCGTTTTCCGGCAGATTCGCGCTTGAATGATTGAACTTACTTTTGAAGCCTTTGACCTCCAGTTGCTTCCCAACAGGACTCGATCCTCCAAACAGTGCGTGCGCTAAGCGCTCATTGACGACCGCCGCAAGCTGTCTCGTTTGAACCTCCGCGCGCGAAAGCCATCTGCCGGCGATCAGCCGCATCTCCAGCGTGTAGAGGCAGTTCTCGTCGCATTCGTCCATTCCTGCTTCCACGTCTCGCGTCTCGCCGGGCACCCCGACTCTCGGACCTCCCGACGGACCGTACCCCGGAATCGTATTGCTCACCGCAACGCTCGCAACTCCCGGCACTTGTCGGATCTTCTCGACCGCTCGCTGGAACCGTGCATGCCCCTCCGGCGAAACCATCAGCGCCCGGTCGGGCAGCTGATCGCTGTTTCGGCTCGGCGCGAATGCGGCCACCAGGATATTCTTCGCGTTGAATCCCAGATCGATGTGCGTGAGCTTGTACAGGCTGCGCGTCATCAACCCCGCTTCAATGAGCAACACAATGGAAAGCGCCACCTGCCCGATCACCAGCGCTGCCCGGACTTTCCCGTGCTGCAGCCCGCCCCCCGCTCCTTTGGCACTCCCCACGAGTTGCGGCTGCAAATCGCGCCTGGTCGCCCGCAACGCCGGAACCAATCCGCAAACCACGGCCGTCAACAACGTAATTCCCGCTGCAAAAAGCAGAACCGGCCCATTCACCCCAACCACGGCCTCTCCGCTCATGTGGGCCCAGGCCTTTTGATGAATCGTTGCGTCCACCGCCTTCATGGCCACCCATGCCACAGCGCATCCTGCCGCGCACGCGCACAACGCCAGAACCAAACTCTCCATCAACAGCTGCCTGGCGATCTGCCAACGTGAAGCGCCCAGAGCGGAGCGCACCGCCATCTCCTTTTCCCGCGCGGTCGTTCGCGCCAGCAGCAGGTTCGCCACGTTGCTGCACGCAATCAACAGCAGCGCCAGCACCGCCGCCAGCAAATCGTACAGAATACTCTTCAAATCAATATTGGAATTGAAAACGGTGGCGGCCCCGGAAGGGCCCATCAAATACTCATTGGCTGCCACCACTCTCGCAGTGAACTTCTTGGGGTAGTCGTCGCTGTCTGGATGCATCGCGGCCAGCCGTTTCACCAGCACATCCATCTCCGCAGATGCTGCGGCAAACGTGACGCCCCGCTTCACGCGCGCCAGCACGTTGACGTGCATTCTCTTTTCGGCCTCCGGCGACCTCTGCTGCTCGCCCACCGGCACCCAGAATTCCTGTGTCGCCCCGAATCCATGAAACCGCTCCGGCATCACGCCGATCAGCGTCGTCGGCTCGCCCTCGATCACAAAACTCTGCCCGATAATCCCTGTCTCTCCGCCAAACTCGCTTTTCCACGTTCGATAACTCATCACAAAAACTGGTGGGGCTTCCGGCTTTCCGTCTTCCCCAACAATCCCGCGCCCGAGGACCGGCGCTACTCCGTAGAAATCGAAAGCATCTGGCGACACGTGGCCATTCTCAAGCTGGTACATTCGCGCGCCATACTGCACCGCCGCAATCCCGCTGTGCGATCCCACCAAGTTCTCAAAAAGTTGATTGTGTTCCCGCAAATATTTCAGGTCGGCCCAGTTGATCCACAACTGGGAGTCGTAGCCCGCATAACCTGGCTTTTGCAGGTCTTCCACGACCGGCACCACCAGCAACTTCGCATCCTTCGCCGCCAGCGCATTGAACAACAAATTGTAAAAAACGCTAAAAACGACGGTGCTCGCCCCAATTCCCAAGGCCAGAGCAAGCACCGCCGCCCCCACAAGCCTCCGGTCCTTGCGCAGACTGCGGATTGCATATAGAAAGTCGCGTTTTGAATTGTCAAGGAAGGACAGGAAGTGCATAACCTAAAACTGTAATGCTTTGTTGTGAGCCGCGCCGTCCAAAGTGAATCAAGAACGCGTATCGGTCAAGTCCGGACTCGGAAAGTTGAAATCCATATGGATGTGCACGGCGTTTCTTAGGCAGTTGACGTATCTCCTGTTCGGACTGTTTTCGCAGTGACGCGCTTGCTTGAAGAGCAAACGTTGTTTGCGTTCCGGGCCATACTCATTTCGATGAAGAAAGCGCTTGTCCGCAGTGTGTTTCTGACTTGTGTTCTCTGAAATTCCTCGTGCTTATCCCTGCCTGAGACGCCCGAACCAGAGAGGGATCGTCGAGCGAATGCGGCGACGGTATTCGGTCAACGCTTCGTTGCGACGTCTTGGTCTCGCCGGGCCGGGATCCAACATTTGGCGGAATCCACCGAAATAGCCTGTGTTTGAAATGAACGGCACGCACGGCGAAGGCGACACGCGGTTGGTCGAAGGGTTAGACGAGATCGTCGACGGTCGGCCGCGTAGGGCCCTTCCAGTTGGCGTCAAACTGTTTGCGGACGAAGCCTGCGTCGTAAGTCCTCTGCTGAGCCTTTAGGGCCTGCTCGAGGCCGAAGAGCGAGCGCGGGTTGCGGGGATTGCGCTCGAGGTCCGCGCGGAAGACTTCCTCGGCCCCGGCATGGTCACCGATTTTCAGCAGCACCGCGCCGAGAGATTCGCGCACCGGATAGAACCAGTCTTGCGGCTCGTCGTACTTCAGCGAATCCTGAACGGCGACGGCGGCGTGCAACTGGTTCACCGCGGCGTCCATATCGTTTTTCTCGAGCGCAATTTTTGCTCCCAGCACATTTTCTGCGATTTTCAGGATGTCCTTGGTCTTGTTGTTGATGGGCATCTGGAAGATCGCATCCGGCGGCGTTTTCTCTTCCGCTTCCGCAACAATCTCGTGCTCGGCTTCGGCTTCGTCCAGTTTTCCCGTCCCGGCAAGGGCCAGGCCGCGGGCAAAATGCCAGAACATTGTAGTGGTGCGCATGGCCGGGTTGGGCGGCGGCGCTTTCAGAATTTCGTTCCACTTGTGAAAGCGCACTTCGACGGCCAGCGGCACGGTCATGAAGCCCTCGAGTGACGGCATGTCTTTCACGTGCGGACCCACGTTGGCCGCGAGCATCTGCGCCCCGCGCCGAGACTCGGGATAATTGCCATTCATAGCCGCGGCCATGGCAATGAAATGCAGATTGTGGCTGTAATACATCATGGAATAGATGCCTTCGGGTGCGCCGGCCTTGATGTATGCCTGATCAGCGAGGGCGGCTTTCTGGTTGGTTTTCAGCGCGGCTTCATAATCGCCGGTGCGGATATAGATATGCGCGGGCATGTGCACGATGTGTCCCGCAGCCGGGGCGAGTTCCGCCAGACGATTCGCGCCGGCCAAAGCGCGTTCCGGTGAAGAAGATGCCTCGACGGAATGAATGTAATAGTGAACCGCGCCGAGATGATTGGGCTCGCGGCGAATCACCGATTCGAGCGTGGCGACAATTTCCTCCGTGCCCTCTTCCGGCGTGCCGTCTGGGCGCCAGAGCCCCCAGGGATGCAGGTTCATTCCGGCCTCGGCGAACAGCGTGGCGGCGTCGAGATCATCGGGGAAGCCCTTCATCACCTCGTGCATCGCGTCGCGATACTGTTCCGCGGAGGCGTGCAAATCGGATTCGGGATCGCCGGGAAAGCGCTGGGCCAGCGCGGCGATGTAGGCTTTATCGCTCTCGGAGGCATCGGCGGCGAGCGTCTGCGCCTTCTCGATGGCAGCGTGGGCTTGCACGAAACGATCTTGGCTTGCGGGATCGTTGTAATTGGGACCCACTGCTTCGGCGATGCCCCAGTACGCCATGGCCAGATTGGGATCGAGTTCGGCAGCACGCTGGAAGGAGCGCATGGCTTCGCTGTGATTGAAGGCGTAGATGAGCCGCAGGCCCTGATCGAAAAATGCCTGCGCCTGCGCGTTCTTGGTGGAGACGGGGTGATGCCAATTGCCGTAGCCGGTCATGAGCGTAGCGGATTTTGCTTTGGCAGGAGCGGGATGCTCCTGCGAGAACGCGGACTCACATAGCGCGAGAGTGGAGATGCCCAGCGCCAGCAGGACGGCGAGCAGAGTTAGCACGCGGCGATGCATTCGGAGCCTCCGGAAAACGATAGAGCGAGTGAACAGACGGCGCCGAGACGTTATTGTTAACTAGTGACTCGGAGTTGCCCTGGTCGCGCGAGTTGTCTAGCTCTTCCTTGGCCAGGCCCGAAATTCGAAATTCCAATTTGGGCACAACAACCGCCTTTGAGAGAGGTATATACCCCCAAATGGAGCCTGATTCAACAAAAACGACGTACCCGTCCGGCGAATACAGATTGTGACTTGATCTTGCTGATGTCGGGCGCCCAGCGATATAGTTACCCCCTGGAGTTTAACATGGAATTTCACAAGATCTGGGAAGAGCAGTGCGCAGCCACGCGCGCGATTCGCGAACGGTTCGGCGTCGAGAACGCGCTCGACTATCTGATCGGCGAGAAGTTGTTGAATTTTGCCAAGGCAGCAGATCAAGACCCCGATTTCGCTGCAGAGCTCCCACGCTTTCAAGCGGCAGTGTGGGAGATCTTCAACCCCTATGAACTCCGCGGCTATGTAGCCAGCCTTAAGCCCGCCGCGAGGAAGAAACTCCAGAAGCTACTTTACGTTTCTTCGTGAGCGTGTGAGACCTTCCGGAAGCGCAGATAAGCATTATGTCGCACGGTTCGTAGCCGAACCAGTAAGTCCCATAAGGCATTACACTTTTCCAGCGTGTTCCACGCGACTTCGAAAGAAGTTCTCCGTGTTCTTGTCTATGAAGTGGACGTAGCAGCCTTTCATGCCCCGCGTCAGAAGAACGCGATAAGTATTTTTTACCATTTGCGTGAATCGGTCGCCGGACCTCTTCACGACAGTGTCAAAGGACTTCGTCTTGTCTCCCTTCCAATCTGCCGCCTCGGGTACGTAGACGAGGTCAGGCCCGAAGATGACGCCCACATAATCGAATTCGAATCCCTGCGCCGTGTAAACACAACCAATTTGATTCACGCCACCCGAGTCGTACGCCCAGAGGCTCTCTTTGGGGATGCCTGGTGCGAGGCTGCCTGAGCCGGATTTGGCGTTCCATGGTCGGACGTAATCGCCGATGACTACGTCATCCACGAGTGTCCCGTTAGACCGGGGCTTGGACCACGGCCAACAAAAGCCCGCTGCCAACCGCGCTGTGGATTTTTCTTCCAGCCTTTTCCTGATTGCGTCCTCCAGGGCTTGGGGAGTGGGCATGATTCTAAAGTCGAACTCGTCGGCTTGATTCCACATCACATGTGGTGTGCGCTGAATTCCGAGGGTATTGTTCACCCAACTGACAAACGCATCTGAACCAGCGCAGCGGAACTGGGCTTCCAATTCAAATTCACAAACGTCGCAGCGGAGTTTTTCAGCTTCAGTCTTAATGTAGCCGGTAGAGCCGATCTCGCCTGGTCTTACGATCTGGTTGTCATCAATGAAAAACACAGATGTGCGACTTGCCTTTAACAATTCGTGGATTTGCGAGAGTTTGCTTTGCTTTACCTTTGGCGTGAATCGGTTGTTGCTAGTCTCTCGAATTCGGTGAGCCTCGTCGGCGATCATGACATCAATCACATTCGCCTCCGCGCCCATATAGCTGTTGAAGTAGCGCACTTGCGCAGCCCCACGGGTGCCTACGATTTCCCGAATCGTGGAGGTGAACGCACGAGAACCAGTGACGTAGTGCGCGTTCAGGCCCATCCCTGAGAGATCACCGAGCAAGTTCATGGCGATGACCGATTTCCCTGTGCCAGGGCCGCCTCGCACGATAATGGCAGCCTTTTTCCTTCCTTTGGCACCATTCTTCGCAGCCTCCACAACCTTGTCATAAACCACTAGCTGCTCGTCGAGTAGCACGTATTCCGGTTTGCCCTTGATCAGTTTGGCGACATGGTCGAGCAGTTTCTTGCTGGGGCGATACTTGCTCTGCTCTACTTTCGCCGAAACCTCACCGCTATCGGCACCATGGATTCGTTCGTCTAGAAACGCCGTGAGACGCGGCACGTGATCGGCGGTGAAGACCGGAGACCGCCCAATCTGCTCTGCAAACTGCGGTAAGAAAAGAGGATCGTCCTCTATCGGGCTGTAGTTGTGCAGATACGAACAGGCATGCGCGCTGATTCCGCCCTGGCCCTGAAACGCAGTATGGCAGTCGGTAAGGTACGTCATGTACTGGCCTACTTGGACCGAAGGATGAAGCACATCCCGGATATTGCCGCCGACAAAAGTGGCCACTTCGTTCTTTCCAGATGCGCCTTGGCATCCGCTCCACTGCTTTAGCTCGATAATGACTGCGTTAGGCGCTTTCTTGCGGTCGTACCCGGTCACAAGGCAGTCAAGCCGCTTGGAGGTGAGTGGGAGTTGAAGTTCCAGCAAAACCCCATGATCGAGCAAGCTTGCTGTTTGAAAAACTTGTGAGATGGCGCGGAGGGAATTGTTCCAGGAATTCACCTCAGCGACTGCTGGCTGGTGCCGAAATTCAAGGAAGAAGGCATCTTTCAATTTCGTGGCAATGCGGTTGTAAGTTGAGTCTTCGATAAGGGATTTTGTGGTGCCGGAATAGAGGCGCATGCGTTATCAGTTCTTAGACCGCGTTGACTCGGTCTAGGCTATGACACCTTGGAGGCTGTGGTCTACCGCCCGCGTCGATGACGAGACGGGCCAAGATAAGAGACTTGCTGTCCACTCCGTACTGCAGGGTCGTACCAAATTCCAAGTTCCAAATCACTCCGTCCAAGTCTGGCTTCTGAAACAGCGCTTTCGGATTTTCCTGCACGTTGGCATTCATTCAAGCAATCATCTAAAATCGTCGTCCATGACGTGCTCCAATTGCGGAAAGGAGATGACCGACTGGACGCTGGACGGACGCTTGGGCGCCCAGGTCACCATCGATGTGTGCACAGGTTGCCAGGCGTTCTGGTTCGATCAGCACAAAAGCCTTCAGCTCTCTCCCGGCTCCACGCTCAAGCTGATGAAGTTTATCGGTGAACACTCGTCAACGGTCAAGCCAACCTTGTCGGAAGTGCTCCGGTGTCCGCGATGCGGAGGCCGGCTGTCCCTGGCGCACGATCTGGTCCGAAACATGCGCTTCAACTATTGGGGATGTGAAAGTGGACACGGGCGCTTCATCGGGTTCTTCGACTTTCTGAAAGAGAAGAATTTCATCCATGCGCTCTCGCCTCAAGAGCTCCAGCAGTTGAAACAGAACGTGCAGAGTGTGAATTGCTCGAACTGTGGGGCCGCCATCGACCTGCAGACCAACTCGGCTTGTCCCTACTGCCATTCCCCCATTTCGATGCTCGACATGAAGCAGCAGCAACAGATGCTGGCGCAACTCAAGGAAGCTGCCGAGCCTCGGCCGGTGGATCCGACGCTACCCTTGAACCTCGCCCTGGCAACCGAGAGAACATCAGCCTTATTTAAAAGGGACGATACCGAGTGGTGGGAGGACACTCGCTCGAGCGACCTAGTGCAGGCTGGTTTGAAGGCGGTCGCCCGATGGATCACCACCAACCTGTAATTGGATCGCCCATTCAGGCGCGGAGAACAAGAAGATGTCCGGTAACGGACTTGGCGCTGGTATCGAGTAAGCACGAAGCCAGAGATAGGCATACGGTAACTCTTCCCTCTTCCCTCTTCCTTCTTCCCTCTTCGCGCCGAGTGTCTTGTTACTGGCAGTCTTGCCACCAAGGGGCACAGTTGCAAGTGATACGACAATGCCGGTTGAAAGCTGTCACGCCACCATTCGAGTGCAGGAGAGGCATCACGCTTGCCCCCGAGATCGATTCGTTTGTCAGCGCTGCCGCGCTGCTGTATCCTGCCTCCAGAATCCTGCATTTGGAGGCTACCATTGACTCAATCCCTCACACCCCTCGACTCGCTGCTCTTTAGCATCGTACTCGGCACACTGGCCATCGGCCTGCCTATTCTCGTGGTGTTGTCCATCCGCTTTCTGTGGGACCGCAACTTGAACCTTGGGCGTTCGAAAGAGCTCGAAAAGCTCATTTGGCAGCTGCACCGTATCGCCACCGCAATGGAGCATCAAATGAATGTGTCATTTCCCGCCGTTCAGCCGGGCACCGAAGAGCCTCGCGATCTCGCCTATCTCCGACAGCTTGCTGCCCAACCAACCACTGCTACCCCGAGCGTTGCGGTTCCCAGTGCTGCGGCTCCGACGCCCGCCACGGATCAGCCTACAGCTTCTGTTCCCGCGCTTGAACGTCGAGAGCCTTCTGCCGAGGTTCCGCGCGCCGGAGTCAACTCCATGTTCGGCATGTAGATTTGGTTTTTCCTCGCCCTAAAACTGAAAAGGTCCTCCGCTACAGCCCACTTCGAATACCCTTCCGGGCTCCCCATGAGGCTGGGGACGAACCAGGAGTTTCAGATTGCTCGGCAATTTGCGTAGAGTGACCGTTCCAGATAACAAGGCCTTCTGACAGAAACGGAGACCTGGTTTTGCGTGATGACGAAGTCATTGATTGTCGGAGTAGCGTTCGTGAGAGCCGATTTTTTCGCCTTAATCTCGCGGACTCGCGTGCGGAGTCTTGGCTCGCTGCGCCTTGCCGCGCTCAGTCAGTCGATAATTCTTGGGGCGTGTCATGTTCTTGATGAAGCTGGCGCGCCGGAAGCGCTTGGCCGACCAATCCTCATCAATCGCCACGAGCCGCACAGGCTCAAAACCTTCATGGCCAAGCACATTCCAGCCGTTGTCCCTGTCGATCAGCGACTTGTATCTCTTCGAGGTCCCTTTAGGATAGGCAAACCATACGACGGCGTCGCCTTCCGCCTTATGGGCAAGCTTGGGTGCCAGGGCATCGATCTGTTCCGGCGCAGTCACGAACGCCAGGGAAAACGTTACCTGTTTCGCTTTCTTCAGATCGCGAATGACTTCGACACCTTCCAGTGCTGCGAGTTCGCTTTCGAAACTGCTCGGTGAGTCGAGGACCACAATCTGTTTATGGTCTTTAAGATTCAGCTTTGCGAATACCGTTGCCATATATTCACCTGGAGCTTGGGCGAGCGCCTGGTCCTTATCAGCCACGGGAAACCGCCAGACTTGACGCCGCGGATTATGTGAACTCCTAACCAGACTCTCCCAAAGTGGATAAAGACGCGGTCCGTCGGCTGGACATTCGTTGCGCTACCGCGCCGCCGATGTATCCTCCCAGGATTCTGAGGACAAAAGAAACGCCATACATGAACCGATCCTCGGGCTTGACAACGAATATAAGGCCACCGGTCAAAACCACTGCGGTGGCACCGACAAGAGTACCATTCGCAAGGAAAGCCGAAGTTAACTTGCGGCCGACCCACAGTGCACCGAAAAAAGTAGCCAGACCAGCAGCGGCGGGAGCGACATAATACCCGGCGAGTTCGCCGAACGCTTCGTATTCTGCCCCTGTCCTGCCTGGTGCGATCAAGAAGCGATACGCGGTCGTAGTGACGATCAGAACGGCCACAACCACCGCCTCGGATAATACGGCCGCTACCACAACGCGGCCCCAGCGAATCTGTGAATCTACTTTCAACGGCACCTCCCGCCTAAATTTTGTTCACTTCTCAGGGGCTTTGCAAGGCCATGGAAGTCGTCCGTCGATAAGGCCGCAGTACTTACAGGAGTTGCACTGCAGTTCCCTGCTAACGATGTCGCTGCTCGCCTCGTCCAAAAGGCGAAAGGCACAATCGCGTCTGCCGCATGACGGGGGCACGCGCTAGGGGGACTCGTGTTGTCTTTCGTCCAAGACCTGCGCTACTCGCTCCGCATGCTGCTTAAGAGCCCCGGGTTTACGATTGTCGCGCTGCTGACTCTTGTACTGGGGATTGGTGCCAACGTCGCCACTTTCAGCGTGGTCTATGCCGTTCTGCTTCGCCCGTTGCCCTTCCCGCACCCTGAGCAACTCGTGCGTGTCTTCGACGACCTTCGTGGCCCGAACGAACAGGATGTAGGTATGTCTGCCCCGGAACTTTGGGATTTACAAGAGCGCTCGGGCGTATTTCAGGGCCTCTCAGCTGTGGGGCCGAGTAGTTCGGCAATAGGCGGTGGAGATCGAACGGTCCGTGCCGAGAGTCTCGTCACGAGTCCCGATTACTTCGCCTTACTGGGAGCGAAGCCAGAACTTGGCCGCGTTTACACACGCCAGGATGCCGTCCCGGGATTCCTGGAGTCGGTCGTTATCAGCGACGGCTTTTGGCGCCGCAATTTCGGTTCGGACCCGAACATCATCGGGCGGAAAATACGGCTCGATAGTGACCTGTACACAATTGTGGGAGTGATGCCTCCAGGCTTTCGTCATCCGGGCCGGACGCTAGATACCGACGTGGAAGTCTGGCTCGCAGCAGGCTTCAATGCTCTTCCGTTTCCGGTTCCAGCTGTAAGGTCATTGAGAATGCTTCCGGGCGCAATCGGGCGCTTGAAGCCCGGCCTAACCGTTCGACAGGCGCAAGGGCAGCTCGATGCCTATATATCGCAACTCAGCCAGCAGTATCCCACCGAGTACGCCGCTGCCGCTGCATGGACAGTACGGCTCGTTCCGGTAAAGGAAGACCTGGTGGGCCCGCAGCGAACGGAGTTGTTCATCCTTCTTGGCGCGGTGGGATTTGTCCTGCTGATCGCGTGCGCGAATATTGCCAATCTTCTTCTGGCGCGCTCTTCCGGACGGCGCCGCGAGATTGCGATTCGCTTGACTATAGGCGCCAGTCGCGCACGCCTGGTGCGTCAACTGTTGACCGAGAGCGCGCTCTTGTCACTCGTTTCCGGCGTAGTCGCCCTGGCTACCGTTCTCTTCTTGAAGAAAGCGATCATAGGCCTCGCTCCCGCGGATATTCCGCGGCTCAACGAGGTGGACGTCAGCGCCAGCGTCCTTTTTTTCACTTTTCTAATCTCGATACTCACGGGCATCCTCTTCGGGCTGGCGCCGGCACTTCAAGCTGCGAATCCTAACCAGCTCGAGAACCTGAGGGAAGGTGGCCGCGGTTCGGGAGCCGGCAGACGCCATACGCGGCTTTCGCGAATTCTTGTGATTGCGGAAGTAGCGCTATCGATTGTCTTGCTGGCAGGCGCGGGGCTTCTACTTAGAAGTTTCTGGCGGGTGCTCGAAGTGCGTCCTGGATTCAATCCCGACCATCTGACCACGGTACAAATCTGGATTCCCATATCCAACAATCCGGCCACTGATCCTTACAGCCTCGAAGAAAAGCGCGCCGCTTTTCTTCTTGAGGTCTTTCGCCGCGTGTCTGCGCTGCCCGGCCTCGAACAGGTTGCGATTTCTGGCAACGACACTCTGCCCATGAACTCTGGGAGAAACTACTCCCCCTTTTCGATTCAAGGGCGTGCAGCCGAATCGGAGCGCGGTCCGATTGCGGACATTGCCGTGGTCGACACGAAATATTTTCGCACGATGGAAGTTCCCTTGATTACCGGACGAAATTTCACAGAGTCCGATACGAATAAGACCCGAGCGGTTGCAGTGATTGACCAGATTCTCGCACGGCGTTATTGGCCGGATGAGGATCCGCTCGGACAACAGGTTAAGTTTGGATTTGGACGAGGTGTGGAAGGGGTCACGATTGTCGGCGTCGTTGGCGATATCAAGTCGGACGGTTTTGAGGCTCCCAGCGTGCCTCATATTTATGTTGCCTTGGGGCAGTTCGCGCCAGTCAACGCAGTGGTTTTTCTCCGCAGCAGGGGCGACGTGGAACATCTCGGCGAGGCCGTTCGACACGAGGTGGAAAGCGTGGATCCCAATGTTCCGGTGCACAGCATCAGCTCCATGGATCAAATCATCGCCAGATCCGTGGCTGACCGGCGCTTTGCTCTCGAGCTTCTGGGTGTTTTTGCAGCAGTGGCGCTGTTGCTTGCCGCC
>Ga0210406_10005728_pt1 | contig 12958 bp, 9 predicted proteins | sample IncBWC30MmetaG_FD_155454 | JGI IMG/M metagenome (GOLD analysis project Ga0210406, IMG submission 155454) | Forest soil microbial communities from Barre Woods Harvard Forest LTER site, Petersham, Massachusetts, United States - Inc-BW-C-30-M | ecosystem: Environmental > Terrestrial > Soil >...
TATGGAGCTTCGCTGGCGTCAATGTTAGGCGGGGCCAGGAGTAGAGGCTCGGCCTTGGCGCGGGCCGCTTCACTGGCAGTGATGGCACCGGTTTCGACCATCGTGTCGAGAACGACATTGCGGCGTTCCATCGCGCGCTCGGGGTGGCGATAGGGGTTGCGGTAGCTCGGGTTCTGGAGTAATCCGGCGAGGGTTGCGCACTGCGCGAGATCCAGTTGCGACAGATTCTTGCCGAAGAACGCCTGCGCCGCTTCGCCCACGCCGTTGATTTCATAGCTGCCGCGGTGGCCGAGGTTCATCTCGTTGGCGTACATCTCGAAGATCTGCTGCTTGTTGAACCGGGCTTCGAGCTGGAAGGTGATCAGCACCTCAATCATCTTTCGCTTCAGGCGCTTTTCTGGCGATAGAAATAGGTTTTTCGCCAACTGCTGCGTGAGCGTCGACCCGCCGCAGGTTTTGTGGTGAGTGACAAGGTCGGCGACGGCACATTTGGCGATGCGAAGATAGTTCACTCCGCCGTGGTTGAAGAAGTCGCGGTCTTCAATCGCTACGATTGCCTGCACCAGGCGCGGAGGAATCTCCTGATAGGTTACGAGGCGCCGTTTGGTGCGGTTCTTGTCTTCCGAGAGAGCGGTGATCAGCTGCGGTTCGAGCTCGTAGGCGCTGAGGGCGACTCCGTTTTCGGCGGTGATGCTTTGCACAACACCGTCGCTCGTATTGATGGTCGCCCCGTCGGTGTTGTGGAAGCTCTCCGCGCCGGGCTTGATGAAGATATTGTCGCCGTTGAGCTGGAAGGTGCCGAGCTTTGGATTAGCGTTGTACCCGGCCTGGCGAAGTTCCGCGGCGATGGCGTTTGCCGTCAGCTTCTGACCGTCGCGGACCTGCGGAGACGCTGCATAAATCTGCGAGACGCTCGCGAAGATCGGGCCGGAGGCGAGGCGGTCGTCGACCACTCGCTGATAGTGATAGTAAAAGTAGCCGAAGACGAGAGAGCCTATAACCAGTACGCCGAGGCACGCAATCAACGTGATACGGAATAGACGGGAATGCAGCACTCCCTTCGACCTGGCTGCGATGCTCGTTTTGGTTCCGTACTTAAGTTTGACTGGCATAAGGTGCAGCGGTTAAAGCCTGTTGATAATCGCAGGTGCGATTGCTATGACATTAGACGAGTTGGATGCCGCATTGTGCACTAGCGCTCGATTCGATCCGTGGGGTCCAGTTTAGCTTGGGCGATCAGATTGGAAAGATAGGGCGCTATCTCATCCAGGGAGTGATCCTGGTTCGTTAACTTTAGACGATCGATCAGTTCGACCTTGCCTTCAACTACTCCGCGGCCAATGTTGATTCGATAAGGGATACCGACGAGGTCAGCGTCCTTGAACTTTACTCCGGCGCGCTCATCGCGGTCGTCCAGGATGACGTCCACGCCGGCTGCTTCGAGGTCCGCCGCGACCTTTTCTCCCGCCGCCAGAAGGGCGGCGTCTCCGATATTGGTGATGGTGACGACGGCCTGGAAGGGTGCGATCGCCGGGTGCAGCGCGTAGCTCGCGCCGTCGTTTGCTGCGGCGGAGGTTTCGATCGCCGCCGTCAGAATGCGCTCGATGCCGATGCCGTAGCAGCCCATGATCGGCATCACCTCTTTGCCTTCGCGATTCAGCACGGTGGCCCCCATGGACTTCGAGTATCTGTAGCCGAGCTTGAAGATGTGGCCTACCTCGACGGCTTTCGCAACCTTCAGAGGCTGGCCGCTGATCGGGCAAGGGTCGCCTTCATTGACGTTGCGGATGTCGGCGACTCGTGTCCACGTGAAATCGCGCCCCGGCACGATGTTGCGGAAGTGGAAGTCCATCTTGTTGGCGCCGGCAACCAGGTTCTTCCGGCCTTCGAGTCCGTGGTCGATGATGACGGTGACAGCGCGCGGGTCGCCTTTGGCTTCAGGCAGAACCTTGAGCCCGACGGGACCGAGATACCCCGCGGGGCCTTCGAAGTAAAGCGCAAGTTCCTCGGCAACCATGGTGCGCAACTCGGACACGTATGCTGCCGCCATCAACTTGGTTTCGTTGACGAAGTGGTCGCCGCGCAGGAAAGCGATGACCGGGACTTCGATGGTTTTCCCCGTGCTATCTCTCTTTTGGCCCATGTAAGCAACGGTCTTGATGTCGGAGGCCGGGGAGATTTTGAAGAACTCGGCAACATCCGCGATCGCAGCCGTGTTCGGTGTGTGGACGAGTTCGGGCATACCGTCGCCGGTCGGCTCCATCTCGGTGACGGGGATGAGCTGTGAGGTGGCCTTCTCGAGATTCGCCGCGTAGCCGCTCTCGGCGCAGCTGACGATGAGGTCTTCGCCGGCTTCGCTGTAGACCATGAACTCCTGCGACTGCGAGCCGCCCATGGCGCCGGAGTCGGCTTCGACTGCGACGAACCGCAACCCGCAGCGAGTAAAGATGCGGCGATAGGTCTCGTCGTGTTTGTTGTAGGAGACGTCGAGGCCGGCCTCGTCGATGTCGAAGGAGTAGGCGTCCTTCATGAGGAACTGGCGAACGCGCAGGAGGCCGGCTTTAGGGCGAGGCTCGTCGCGGAACTTGGTCTGGATCTGGTACCAGATCTGTGGGAGCTGCTTGTAGCTGCGAAGCTCCTTGCGGGCGATGTCGGTGACGATCTCTTCATGAGTCATGGCGAGGCAGAGTTCAGCGCCTTTACGGTCTTTCAGGCGGAACATGTTGTCGCCCATGCCGGACCAGCGGCCGCTCGCCTCCCATATCTCTTTCGGGTTGATCGCCGGCAAGTAGAACTCCTGGCCGATGCGGTCCATCTCCTCGCGCACGATGCCGATGATCTTGTTGATCGAGCGATTGCCGAGGAAGAGATAGCTGTAGATGCCGGCACCGAGCTGGCGAATGTAACCTGCGCGGAGCAGGAGTTTGTGGCTTGCGACTTCGGCGTCTGCGGGTGCTTCGCGAAGAGTAGGGATGAAGAGTTGGGACCAGCGATGCATGGGCAAAAAGGCACTTTCCGGCCCGCGGCCGGATGCGCGCGGACAGCATTCAGGATGAATTCTCATTCTAAACCGGGGAGTGTTGCCGCGTATGTGTCGAATGGAGTACATAGCTTGATGGGACAAGCAATAGGGTTACCCCCAAATCGCGTCCGCTATGTCGTTCATGTGACATACTTTTCCCCCGCAAGAGCGTAGAGTCCTAGCAATCGCATCTACCCGCCCCCCACACAGGGTGGGGCAACCAGTCTTTGCGGCTATGGGAAGGGATTCCCGTGCAGGGGGGCTTAGATGCGCAACAACCACTTTATGTCTGAATCATTACCGCGACCAAGAAATCTCATACTGGCACAGTTGCCGGATGCCGAGTATGAATCGTTGGCCAAGTTCCTCGTGCCTGTCGATCTGCCTCTGGAGATGCGGCTCTCCGAGCCCAACGAGCCCATTGAGTACATTTATTTTCTTAACAGCGGCTTGATCTCCACCGATGCGCTGACCGAGAAGGGCGAATCGGTTGAGGTAGGGGTGATCGGGCGTGAAGGGTTTGCCGGGCTGCCCGCACTTCTGGATCAACCGCAGATGTCGCACTCCGTCCTGATGCAAGGGGTCGGCGAAGGCTTCCGGATCCGATCCTCGATTGTGCGCGATCAGTTTGTAAGAGGTGGAGTGTTGCAGCGTCTCGTCCATACCTTCGCCTATCTGCAGCTGGTGCAAACAACGCAGTCTGTTCTGTGCAACCGAATGCATGAGGTGGAGGCGAGGCTGGCGCGGTGGTTGCTGACCTCTGCGGATCGGATGGAGTCGGAGTCGCTGAATCTGACGCAGGAGTTTCTTGCGCAGATGCTCGGCGTGCAGCGCTCGACGGTAACGGTCGCAGCCGGTGAGTTGCAGCGTGCCGGCTTGATCGGCTACAGCCGCGGCAGGATACATATTCTTGACCGGGCGAACCTGTCCAAAGCCGCGTGTGAGTGCTATCGGATTGTCTGTTCGTCGTACGAGCGCGTATTGCAACTCAATGGAAATAATTCACTTGTGTATGTCGAGTAGGGGACAGACGAGTCGGCCCCTCGCTGTTATTGTGTGTGGATTTACTTTTCCTTTTCTGCCTCTGTTGCATTAAGGTCTGCAAACGTCTGTAGGTCTTTCGCAGGAGATTCGTATGCTCAGAATCCTACTGGCAGGGAGCGATTCTCGTTTGTTGGCGACACGCGCGGCGGTGCTGTCGAAGGCGGGCGCGGCCGTCGTCTTCCATAATGCAATCGAGACATTAGAGGTTCTGGATCAAGACAGGTTCGATCTGGTAGTTCTATGTCACTCCTTGACGGAACTGGAGATGGCTATGATTGCGGACAAGGTTCATCAGAGAATCCCAGAGACAAAAATTCTCATGGTGATGTCAGACCTGGATCGGTATGAGTTTCACAGCGACCGTAAGGTTGACGCTGTCAGCTTGCCAGAACCGGCGAAGCTGATTGCCCGCGTGAAGGAGTTGCTGCAGGTAACGTCGTACGCCTCGGCTGCGAAGCGTTGCGACGGCGTTGACTCTGCGCGCCTGGCGCTGGATTAGCGCGTCTACAAACAGACTTCAAACAGATTTCCCCTGCGGCTTCTCGCTAACTGAGTTGCAGCGTCCAGAGATCGTGGAGATGCACGACGCCCTCGACCCGGCCGCCTGTGGCAATGACGATCAGCGAGGTGATCTTCTTCTCTTCCATCAGAGCCAACGCCGATAGAGCCAAAGCGCTGCCATCGATCGTGATGGGATGCGAGTTCATGATGTCGCCCGCAGTATGTTCGAGAGCGTGGGAGCCATCGCGTTCCAGCAGGCGGCGAAGGTCTCCGTCCGAGATCATGCCGGCGAGATGGCCGTCTTTGAGAACCGTCGTCATGCCGAGCTTCTTGCGCGACATCTCGTAGATGACCTGCGGCATCGGCGTAGAGCCTGCGACCTGCGGCAGTGCGTCGCCGGTATGCATCAGTTCGCGTACGCGGGCGAGCCGCCTGCCGATGCGGCCGCCGGGATGCAGGTCGGCGAAATCCTCTGCCTTCCATCCACGGCGGCGGCTTACTTCGAGTGCAAGCGCGTCTCCCAGCGCAAGCATGACCGTCGTAGACGCGGTGGGTGCGAGGTTGAGGGGACAAGCCTCAGTCGAAACACCCGTATCGAGGAAGATGTCGCTCGCCTGCGCGAGTGTCGAAGTGCTGCAGCCGCTGATAGCGATGAGCTTTGTGTTGAGACGTTTGAGCGTTGGGAGCAGACGCAGCAGTTCTTCCGTCTCGCCGCTGTAGGAGAGCGCCATGACGATATCGCCGGAGGCAAGCATCCCTAAGTCGCCGTGAATCGCCTCGGCTGCATGAAGGAAGTGGGCCTGTGTGCCGGTGGAGCGAAGCGTGGCCGCGATCTTGCGCGCAATAATGCCGCTTTTGCCGATGCCGGTGACGACAATGCGGCCCGAGTTTTCGGCGAACTGGAGCAGCAGATCGGTCGCCTGCGTGAAGGGCATAAGCATCGTGTTGTCGAGACGCGCGGCTAGCTCGTTGAGAGCGGCGGCTTCGATGCGAACGAACTCCGAAGGACGCAGAGGGTTTGACGAACTGGTGACTTTGCTGGGCATAGGTCCGAACCATGTCGATGCTAGCAGAGGTGCGCAAGCTGTTGGTCTGCCGAATCTTCCCAGGAGTGCAGGGCGCAACCACTGTAGAACGAGTTCCTTGTATCGTCTGGGGCCATTTCGCGTCTAATCCGGATAGAATTAACGAGCAAAGTGCGTCGGAAGGATGTTGAACGTGAAGCGGAACGGATTGGTATTGGGTGTGATGGTTGTTGGAATCGCGCTGCTGTTGTGGGCGGGATGGCATAACCTGCGGGAGCGTCGCCTGGCGATGCAGCGGGCGCAGGAGAACCACATTGTTCTCGTGCCGGAAAAGGCGGGATCGGCGGCGTCGGCGGATTCGCAGTCGCCTGAGGCCGAGGCCATGCAGATGCGTGGCAAGGCAGCGCCAGCCTTCACTTTGACGACGTTGGATGGGAAAAAAGTATCGCTGAGTGACTACAAAGGGCGGCCGGTTCTGGTGAACTTCTGGGCGACCTGGTGCGCACCGTGCAAGGTGGAGATGCCCTGGTTCGAGGAGTTCAACAAACAGTACGCCGCGCAGGGGTTTGTCATTCTCGGGCTGGCTGACGATGTCGACTCAGGCAAGGACGCGATCGCCAAGGTCGCGCACAAAACCGGCGTCACCTATCCGATTCTGCTGACCGACGGTAAGGTCCAAAAGTCGTATTCACCGGCAGGAATGGACTATCTGCCGATGTCGTTCTATGTCGATCGCAACGGCGTCATCGTCGAGGAGACAGCCGGTCTGGGCAGCAAGGATGAGATTGAGGCGCATATCAAGAAGACGATCGCTTCAGGATCAACTCAGACTGCAGGTGGGCAGTGATGCGGCTTCGCCTTACGGTCGCGGGCGTGTTTCTCGCCTTGCTGTTAGCTGGAGTGCTGCCGGCATCGCAGGTTGCGAATGCGCAGCAGGTTGGGAATCTTGATGCGCCAGCTCCGAAGCCGAAGTCCTTCGTCGTCTATGCAGCAGAGCAGCAAAACGTCGCGGCGGGGAAGCGCAGCGTGTTGGAGCTGCACTTTCGCGTAGTGGACGGATTTCATGTGAACTCGCACACTCCCAAGTCGGAGCTGCTGATTCCGACACAGATCACGTTGCAGCCGGCGGCGGGCGTCAAAGCGGAGGCGATTCAATATCCTGCAGGCACCTCCTACAGCTTTAGCTTCGATCCGACGGAGAAGCTGGATGTCTACTCCGGCGCGTTCACGGTGAAGCTTCCTGTGGTGGCTGACGCCGGAACCCACACGGTGGATGGAACGCTGCGTTACCAGGCCTGCGATAACGCCGCGTGTTATCCGCCCAGAACCCTGCCCATACAAGTGATCTTCACCGCCCAGTAATGTTCCGTGCGCTACATCTTAGGTCGCAACAAATTACTGTTAGTAGGCTCGGTACGCCTGCCAGCGATTGTGTCGGAGTGGTGGCATTATTGAGAAAACAGGGCACACAGGAGCGGGCAGACAGGGATGGAAGAATTTCGTAGACTGACACGGCTGCCGGCATATGTATTCAACATCACAAGCGAGTTGAAGGCCGCAGCCCGCAAGCGGGGCGAGGACATCATCGACTTCGGGATGGGTAATCCCGATGGCGCGACACCGAAACACATCGTCGACAAGCTGATAGAAGCAGTGCAACGCACGGCGACGCATCGCTATTCGCTATCCCGTGGCATTCCCCGGCTCCGAAGAGCCATCTGCAACTGGTACAAGACGCGGTATGACGTTGACCTGGATCCTGAGTCGGAGGCGATTATTACCATCGGCTCAAAGGAGGGGATCGCGCATCTCTGCCTTGCGGTGCTCGACGACGAAGATACGGTCGCCGTGCCCAATCCAAGTTATCCGATCCACATCTTTGGGCCGGTGATCGCAGGATCGAAGGTACAGAGCATCGCGATGCACGACGGCACGGCAGAGGCGATGCTCGAACGGCTGGAGCATGACCTGCCACGGATGCAGCCGCGACCGAAGCTGCTGATCCTGAACTTTCCCGCCAACCCCACGGCGCAGTGCGTGGAGCTCTCCTTTTTCGAGCGGATCGTTTCGCTTTGCAAGGATCTGGAGATCTACATCATCCACGACCTTGCCTATGCGGATATCGTCTTCGACGGCTATCGTGCGCCGAGTGTGTTGGAAGTTCCTGGAGCGAAGGACATCGCCGTCGAGTTTTTTACGCTCTCGAAGAGCTACAACATGCCGGGCTGGCGCGTCGGATTCATGGTTGGAAATCCCAGGCTGGTGGCGGCGCTGGGCCGGATCAAGAGCTACTTCGACTACGGCACCTTCACGCCGATCCAGGTGGCAGCGATCTCCGCGCTCGAAGGGCCGCAGGAGTGTGTCGCTGAGATTCGCGACATCTACAAAGACCGCCGTGACGTGCTGGTGCCGGGTCTGAACAAGCTGGGATGGCCGGTGGAACTGCCGAAAGCGACGATGTTTGCATGGGCGAAGATTCCGGAACAGTATCGCGCGCTAGGCTCGGTGGAGTTTTCAAAGAAGCTTCTGCTGGAAGCAAAAGTCGCAGTAAGTCCGGGCGTTGGCTTTGGTGAGCATGGGGATGGGCATGTGCGATTCTCCTTAATAGAGAACGAGGAGCGGACACGGCAGGCCCTGCGTGGGATCAAGCAGATGTTCAAAGCTGGCTAGCGATCGCCGGATTCCCCATTGGTCTCATCAGACAAGCCACGGGAGCTGCGACCAAGCAGTACCTACCCCCGCCCCTGACTTAAAGTCCTAAAGTCTTCCGAAAAAACAGGATAAGTCTGGACCAACATACACTTAGGTGCTGATGGTGCGGGCGGGTGAGCGGTGTGGACCAGTATCGGCCCTCCAGGAGGAGCGTTTCTGTCAAGTAAGGGCCTCCTACGCTGAGGCTGGCTATCGACGACAACGAATCATAAAGGCAGAAAAAGCAATCCAAGAAGTAAGAAACGAGGGAGGAGGAAAGTCAGGTATGGCTGATCTAACCCGTCGGAGTTTTTCATCGATAGCCGCCGTGTGTTTTGCCGCACTCGGGACGCTTTCCGGTTTGAACCAGACTGCCGAGGCACAGATCGTTTGGAAGACCTCGCAGTGGAAGCTTGCTTCCTTTGAAGAGTTGCTGGGGGAGAAGGCCAGGGTAAAGCAGCTCTTCGATATCACCCAGGTTGAAGATGGGGCGTCTCTGGCAAAGATAAAAAATTCGTTGAACGGACTTCATTTCGGATTTGGGGTTCCCGTCGACCAGATCCGGATGATCGGCGGCCTACATGGACCGGCCAATCTGCTGAACTACGACGATTCTATGTGGAGCAAGTACAAGATCGGGGCATGGCTGAAGATCAACGATCCCAAGACCCGCGAGCCTGCGGTGAGGAATCCCTTTTACCATAGCGCGCTCAGCGAGGAGACTGCTCGGATTACGGCGAGCACGGATCCCGACGACGAGCGTTCTCCGCTGCAGGACGCGAGCATGCAGGGGCTGCAGCGGCGCGGAGTGCGTTTTCTGAGTTGCCACACGTCGCTGGAGGAGCTGGTACGGCAGCTGATCAAGTACTACAGCCTGAGCGAGGACCCGGAGACGATTGTTCGCGACATGTTGGCGCACACTGTGCCGGGTGTGTTGGTGGTGGCGTCGATGGTATCGGCGATTGCGCTGTTGCAGATCGAAGGCCGGTACAGCTACGTGACGGTCTAGGACTACAAGCAAACCAAAACTCCCCGCTGCGATCGAATACCCTCCCGAGCGCTGGGGCATACGGTTCTTTGTGAATCGGCGAGTGGGTAACCCCACCCTTCGCGCGTTGATGCGGTCAGGATGCGCGAAGGATGGGGCACACGGAGTTGCTGGCAGGCTTAGATGAAGTTGGGGGGTGGGGCGCCAATGGCTGGGTCGGTCATGCTTTCCTCTCCGGTTTCGACGTGGCCCGCGATGCGTTGTTGGAAACTCGTGTCGGTGTTGACCTCGATGATGAAATCGTACCAGCCGTAGGATTTTTTGAGATTCCAGTGCTTCGTTAGTTCTTCACCGGCCTTGAGGGTGTGTGTGATCTCGTCCTTTGAGTAGGAGTCAAAGATGTTCACCTGGCAGGTTTCGCCGAGGTTGGCGATCTCCACCGTGATGCCGAGACCAGACTCGTCGTAGTCAGTTTCGATATTCAGGTTAGTGATGTTCTGGCCGGAGGTGCTGCCCCTGAAGGAGCGCAGGAAACCGTTGGGGCCATAGACGGACAGATCATAGCCGCCGCGAGGGTTAGCCGAGAGCGCCCAGCGATCGGTGATCTCTGCGCCAGGCTGGACGGTGTAGGTCCAGGGACCGGTTTTAGCGTTGCCTGAACGCACGTGGTAGACCGCGGTGGCTTCGCCCGTGTTGCCAAAGTCGATGCGGAAGGCCTGCTGCCCAAGGTCCGCCTTACCAGCGGCGCGGAGCTCGTACGGCACGGGGCGGGCTGGGCGCGTTCCCGGCTCCTGTACCGGCATCGCCTGGTCGGTGGGCGGCGCGGGCACATAGTCGGGGTGACGCTGGTTGTCGGGCGGGAGATAGGAGATCGTGCTGGGGAGTGGCACCTTTGCGGCGTTTGGCGAGACAAAGTTGAAAGCTGACGTCAGGTCTCCGGTGACGGCTCGGCGCCACTTGGTGATGTTGTTTTCTTTGATGCCGGGATGGTGTGGGCCGAACCGCCGTTCGATGAAGCGAATGAGCGAGGTGTGGTCGAAGACCTCTGAGCTGACGTAGCCGCCTTTGCTCCACGGCGAGATGACGACCATGGGGACGCGCTGTCCGAGGCCGTAGGGCCCGGCGGGGTAGGTGGAGTTGCCGGGGAAGATCTCGTTGGTGGTGTCGACCGTCGAGATGCCTTGTGCGCGAGACATTGGCGGGACCGGCGGAGGCACGTGATCGAAGAAACCGTCGTTCTCGTCGTACATCAGGAAGAAGGCGGTCTTGCTCCAGACGTCGGGGTTGGCGGTGAGAATGTCGAGGACCTGCGAGACGTACCAGGCGCCGTAGTTCGCGGGCCAGTTGGGATGCTCGGTGTAGGCTTCGGGGGCGACGAGCCAGGAGACCTGCGGGAGGTTGCCGGAGCTTACGTCCTGCTTGAAGATGTCGAAGAGGGTGCCGGAGGTAAGGATGTTCGTGCCGGTGCGGGCCTTTTCGGCCAGAGGCGAGCCCTGCGGGGCGTTCTGATACTGGTGGAAGTAGAGCAGGGAGTTGTCGCCGTAGTTGCCGATGTAGGGCTTGTCGCCGGTCCATCCCCAGAAGCCGCTGGCGTTGAGGCCTTCGCCGATGTCCTGATAAATCTTCCAGGAGATACCGGCGTTTTCGAGCAGCTCAGGGTAGGTCGACCAATCGTAGCCGGCTTCGGAGTTGTCGATGACTGGGCCGCCGTTTTTGCCGTCGTTGCCGACCCAGCCGGTCCACATGTGGTAGCGGTTGGGGTCGGTGGCGCCGAGCAGCGAGCAGTGATAGGCGTCGCACACGGTGAAGGCGTCGGCGAGGGCGTAGTGGTAGGGGATGTCGCTGCGGGTGAGGTGAGCCATGGTGGTGGCGCCTTTTTGCGGAACCCACTGGTCGTTGTTGCCTTCGTTCCAGGCCGCGTGGGTCGTGGTCCAGTCGTGCGCGAGATCCTCGAGGAACTGAAGGCCGAGGTTGGGTGCCCCGGGATGGAAGGGCAGCACGTAGCTGTTGCCGCCGTTGGGCTGGTACCAGACGGGGTTGCCGGAGGGGAGGGTGACGGCGCGGGGGTCGCCGAAGCCACGCACACCCCGGAGGCTGCCGAAGTAGTGATCGAAGGAGCGATTCTCCTGCATCATGAAGACGATGTGCTCGACGTCGTTGATGCTCCCGGTGCGGTTGTTGGCGGGGATGCTGAGAGCCCGCGCAATGCTGGAGGGGAAGGCGGCGGTGAGGGCGCTGGAGCTTAATAGCTGCAGGAATGTGCGACGGTCGGTAGCCATGGGGGGAGAGCCTCTCTGAAGTCGAAGTGTGACTGCGAAGTGAGGCTAGACGTCGGTTGTTGCAATGACGTGACGGCAGCGTAACAAGTCTGCAACGAAGACCAGTCGTCGCGGAGGAGGATTTCGGATTTCTTTTAATCCGTTTTTTTATTAATCGTGGATTGATCTATTTTTGGCGGGTTGCTTTTTCTGGGCCTCAAGGAAGCGCCGAACGCGATCGAGCGAACGGGCTTTGCCGAAGACGACCATGCTTTCCAGAAGTGGAGGAGACATCGTGCTGCCCGTGAGGATGGCGCGCAGCAGCATGAAGTTTTCCTTCACCGACCAGGAATGTTCTTCGCCTAGTTTTTTGAGGGCCGGTTCGAGCGCCGCAGTGGTCCACTCCGTCGCTTCAAGCACGGTGAGTTGTTCCGTGGCGAAGGCGAGCGTCTCCTCCAGCGTGCGCTTCTTAGGGACTACAACCTCGGCGGTTGGAAGAATGTCGTCGGCGAAGAAGAAGTGCGTCAGATTGCCAAATTCGCCCAGCGTTTCAGTCCGGGTTTGCACAAGCGCAGCGATCTGGCCCAGAAAATCGTCACTGAGAACGGTCGAACGCAGCGCCGCGTAGAAGTTTTCCGGCGAGAGAGCACGGAGATATTCGCCGTTGAGCCACCGGAGTTTGGTCAGGTCGAAGACAGGACCGCCGAGACGAATATTTTCTACCTTGAATCGCTCTACCATCTCTTCGAGCGAGAACTTTTCGGCGACTGGGCCTGTGCCCTCAGGCATGCCACCACCCATCAGGCCGAGGAAGTTGATCACGGCTTCGGGCAGGAAGCCGGCCTGGCGATAATAAATCAGCGAAACCGGATTCTTGCGTTTCGAGATCTTCGACTTGTCGAGATTGCGCAGCAGCGGCATATGCCAGAAGCGCGGTAGCTGCCAGCCGAAGGCACGGTAAAGCAAAACGTGCTTCGGTGTAGACGAGATCCACTCTTCAGCGCGAATCACGTCGGTGATCCGCATCAGGTGATCATCGACGACGTTGGCGAGATGGTAGGTGGGGAAGCCGTCGGACTTCATCAGCACCTGATCGTCGACGTTGTTATGTTCGAAGGTAATGTCGCCGCGAAGTTCGTCGCGAAAGGTTGTCGAGGTGGTTGCGTCTCCAGCGTGCGGAGGCACAACCATGCGGACCACGAAGGGTTTCCCCGCGGCAAGATTAGCTTCTACTGCCGCCGCACTCAGGTGGCGGCAAGTGCCGGGGTAGCGCGGTGGAAGCTTCGCCGCCATCTGCTGTTTGCGTGCAGCCTCCAGTTCTTCGGCAGTACAAAAACAACGGTAGGCAGTGCCGTTGGCAAGCAGAAGGTCGCAGTGCTCGCGATAGATCTCAGTGCGTTCAGACTGACGATACGGGCCGTACGGGCCG
>Ga0210406_10005730_pt1 | contig 12955 bp, 10 predicted proteins | sample IncBWC30MmetaG_FD_155454 | JGI IMG/M metagenome (GOLD analysis project Ga0210406, IMG submission 155454) | Forest soil microbial communities from Barre Woods Harvard Forest LTER site, Petersham, Massachusetts, United States - Inc-BW-C-30-M | ecosystem: Environmental > Terrestrial > Soil >...
TAGAAAGAAAGAAGACAGACCCCCGGTGGTCGGCGTGCCGAGATTTAGGCCAGGAACGCCAAACGTATTCATGGGAGTTGCGTTGGCGTCAGAATAAGCCGTTACCGGGTTGTACTTAAAATACCCGAAGCGGAAGTCCGTGAGCCAGGTTGATCCGATTGCCTTGTTAAAACCCGAAGCGAGACTGTAATTATGAACGGTGGATTCGCCGTTCAGACCGCCTGGACCAAATCCCACGCCGCCGAGAATCCCGAGGGTCCCGAGTCCAGCGAGGTTAAAATAATCGAGGCTGAAGCGACCGAAAACTTGGTAGCCATGCGGCGCGTTGTAATCGACCCGCACATCGAAAGCGTTCTGGTTATAGTTTCCCGAACCCGAGCCCACGAAGTTGTTCGTCAAACCGCCTCTCGTCGGAGCCGGAAACTCGGCAAGGATCGCAGCTGCTTGGGGAGAGATCATACCGATCGGAATCCAATTCGGCTGGGTCGCGCAACCCGCGGGCCCGCAGAATGGGGTTCGCCCAGAGCCATCCAAAGCGGCGCTGGATGTCGGATTGTAGATCAGACCGCTACCGGAAGAGATGGAACCCGTATAGGCACTCAAATTGCAAAATCCCGGCGAACTGCTCCCTGCGTTCGTAGCTGGATTGCATGAGCTGAGCGCCGTCGCGTTTGGGGTGGTTAACTGGTTCGTGAGGCCACTGGTCTGGCGAACGCCTTGGTAGTCGCCGAAAATAAACAACTTGTCTTTTATTATCGGCCCACCGAGCTGGGCACCAAAATCCTTATAACTAGCATTGGGAAGCGCCACGTTCGGCGCATTCGTAAACGGGTTACGCGCCGCTTGACCGCTGCCGTAATAGTCGAAGAAACCACCGCCGTGGAGTTGGTTCGTCCCTGACTTGGTCTGTACCGTGATCACCCCGGCCACGGCCTTGCCAAACTCCGCATCGTAATTCTGCAAGGCGATCTTCGTTTCTTGAATCGCGTCAATATTGGGATTGACGACAATGATTCCAAGAATCGGATCTTGGTTGTCTGTGCCGTCTAGCTGGAACGACGTGCCACTGAAGTGCTGGCCGTCCACGAAAATCTGCTGGCCACCCTGCGGGTTTTCCGTGGCCGCATGGCTCCAGCCTACTAGCTTTTGCGTCCCGGGGGTGAGCAACTCGAGGTTGGTGAAGTTGCGGTTGAGGAGGGGAAGATTTTCGACGTACTTCTGGTCAAATTCGGTAGAGACGTCAGACCGGTCCGTCTTCAGTTGTGGAACCTCGCCGGTAACTTCCACCGACTGCGTTACCTCGCCGACTTGAAGGGTCGCATCTACACGCGCACCCGTGTCGGCGGACACTTGCACGCTGGGAATATTCGTGGCCTTGAAGCCGGTTGCCTCAATCCGGATCTTGTAGCTGTCCGGGATCAAGTGCGTCACCGAGTAGTTGCCGCTCTCGTTGGTAGTGGTCGTCTCGGTGGTACTCTTCGTTATGGAGGTCACCGTGACTTTGGCGCCAGCCACCGCGCTACCCTGTGGATCGGTCACCGTCCCGAGAATGCTTCCGTAGACCGCCTGCGCCGAGGTGCTTGACGTCTTGAGGCCGCAAACAAAACAAAGAACTACCAGTCCCACCCAAATCAATCGCCTTAACATCGCGACCTCCACTAAAAAAAAGCAAATCGTCCGCTAAATTAGAAATTCACACCCTTGGCCCCGGACTGCGGCCACTATCGACTCAATACCGCGGACTCGACAACTGTCAGTTCTTACAGAGCATCGATTGAGGCTTAACCTGCGAGCAGAGGAAGTTTCGACCTCACGTTTGTAGTCGGCACCATCAATCTCTGGAATCGCCTGGCCATCTCGACCCGCGCCGTCCCCGGCCACTACAAGCCAGCCAAAGCCGCCGCCTCCTCTTGACGCGGCGCTGTGGGGAAATCACCCCTCCGAGTCGCCTCGCCTGCTCTTGCGGACGGGCTGCCTTTGTGGCTCTCTTTAGAGGCGCCACCCTTGGACTATGTTGCTGTAAAATAATGACTTACCTACATTGCCCCCGCGTACCGGACGGCTGGCTCGCCGTACCATTGTTGCCGCCCCCTGCCACCTTTACTTTGTGCCTGAACGCCGCTCCCACAAGGGGCCGAGGGCACAATTCGTGGCAGCTCCGCACAATCCGCGCTCGGGCGAATCCCGCCCGCTAACGCTCAGCATCCTGCGCTGGTACGGCCTCGCTTTCCTGGTCTTGGCCGCCCTTTCCGCCGTCGCCGGGTTTGAAGTCGGACACCTCAAGGCCGTCTGGGCCAAACTCAAGCTGGGAGACCTTGCCAACGTAAGCTCCGCCGCCGCAGCATCGCAGCCCACCGCCACCGCCGACGCCGTAAACGCCGAATTCGCCGAGCTAACGCGCCTCGCCCCGCAGCAGCAAGCCGAGCAGCTTCTCGAGCTCGCCATCCGCCGCCAGCCAACCTCGCTCGACCTGATCCGCCAAAATGCGGATAGTTGGCGCGGCCGCCTGCAAAATACCGATCACTTGTTCGACCTTGTTCTCACCGCCATGAAGTCCGACGATCTGCGCGTACGCGCCGCGGCTATCGAGGTCGACCTCGCCGCCAACAATCTCAGCAAATCACCCAAAACCGTGACGCACCTCGTGAAATTGATTCGCAAGGATCCCACCGAACGCCCCTTCGCCCTCTGGCGTCTTGGCGCGCTAGGCAATCGCGGCGTGCAGCCCAAGCTCGTGCTCGCGCACCTGCTGACCTTCGCGCATGATCCCAACGAGCAAACGCGCTTCTGGGCCGTCGAGGGCCTGGCCATGCTCGGTACCGACGGCTCCATCGACCCGCTGCTTGATCGCTTCGCGCACGATCCTTCTCCGCGCGTACGCCAGCGCGCCGCCGTAGGCATCGCTGAATCCGGCATGCTCACCCACGAACAGCGCTTCGCCGCCGTTCCCGATCTCCTGAATTTTCTCGATGACGACGCTCTGGATTCCGACACCCGCGGCTGGGTCTACGGTGCCCTTCGCCTTATCACCGGTGAAGCTCTTGGCAACAGCGCGCAAGCCTGGCAGCAATGGTGGGCCCACCACGACTCCATCAAGAAGTCTCGTTCCCCCAAAGGCGTAATCTTCGCCTAGCCTCTTTCTTCGAACCTCTAACTTCTAACTTTCTAACCTCGGTTGCTGTATATTGACCGCCGCACTAATCAGGAGGCCGCTATGAGCCTGTGGTCACGTCGTAAATTCTTTCTCACCTCGCTCGCCGGCAGCGCCGCCACCGGCGTAACCAATCTCTTCGGCCGCGCAACGCCTGCAGCCGCAGCAAACAATAGCGCGCATGCCGCAACGCCCGCGGCACAAGGCAAGCGCCCGGTCATCATCTCCAGCGCCAACGGAGTCAACGCCCTCGGCCACGGCATGGACATCCTGAAAAAGGGTGGCGACACGCTAGAAGCCGTGGTGGCCGCCGTCACCATCGTCGAGGACGACCCCAACGACGATTCCGTCGGCTACGGCGGCCTCCCCAACGAACAGGGCGAAGTCGAGCTCGACGCGAGCGTCATGCACGGCCCCACGCACCGCGCCGGCTCCGTCGCGAGCGTCCGTCGCATCAAAAACGTCTCGCGCCTCGCCAAAACCGTTATGGAGCGCACCAATCACGTCATGATCGTCGGCGACGGCGCGCGCCGCTTCGCCGTTGATGAAGGTTTCGAGGAGATGAATCTCCTCACCGAACACTCCCGCAAAATCTGGCTCGCCTGGAAAGCCTCCACTTCTTTCAACTGGCGCCCCGGCATCGACAGCCCGGAGTGGAAAGAAAAACTGTCCGCAATCTTCAGCGACACGCCTGCAGACCAGGCTCTGATGGCTTACGCGCAGCGCGTCATCGCCCATCCCCCCACCGGCACCATTCCCTGCATGGCCGTCAACGAAAAAGGCGACATCTCCGCCACCACCACCACTTCCGGCCTCGCCTGGAAAATTCCCGGCCGCGTAGGCGACTCCCCCATCATCGGCGCGGGCTGCTATGTCGATAACGAAGTCGGCGCCGCCGGCTCCACCGGCAAAGGCGAAGAAAACATCAAAATTTGCGGCGCTCACACCATCGTCGAAATGATGCGCAAAGGCATGTCGCCCACCGACGCTTGCCTCGAAGCCATGGCCCGCGTCGCCCGCAACTACAACAACGACAAAAAGAAACTCGCCACCTTCCACATCTTCTTCTACGCGCTGAACAAAGATGGCGCACACGGCGCCGTCTCGCTGTGGAACAACGCATACGACAAGGGCCGCCGCGCCATCTATGCCGTCCACGACGGCACCGAATCGCGTCTAGTCGATTGCAAACCGTACTTCGACGAAACAGCCGTAGGCGATTAGCGGTCGCCACGCAATCAATTCTTTTCGTCCGGCGCCTCTGTGATCTCTGTGCTTCTCTGTGCGCTCTGTGTTAAATCTTTTCTTCCTTTCAAATTTCCGAGGCCGGCTGGTAACCTTTTCACTCCCATGGACCAAGCCAACATCCTAATAATCGGCGGCGGCGTAATCGGCTGCGCCATCGCCCACGCCGTCTCCCAGCGCTCCGGCGACGTCTTCCTCGTCGAGCAAAATCCCAAGCTCGGCATGGCCACCAGCACACGCAACAGTGGCGTCATTCATTCCGGCATCTACTACCCGAAAAATTCCCTCAAAGCGCGCCTCTGCATCGAAGGCAACCGCCTGATGTACGACTTCTGCGCCAAACACCACGTCCCTTTCCGCCACACCGGCAAACTCGTCGTAGCCGCCGACGCCCACGAAGAACCCGCCCTCGCCGCGCTAAAGCAAAATGGCGAGCAGAACGGTGTCGAAGGCCTGCGCCTGATCGGCCCGGACGAAATTCGCGCCCGCGAGCCGCACATCGCCGGCGTCGCCGCGCTCGACGTTCCTTCCACCGGCATCGTCTCCGCCGAAGACCTCGTCCGCACCTACGCCCGCCTCGCCGCCGATCAAGGCGCAAACATCGTCCAGCGCGCCAAAGTAATCTCCCTCGAACCAAGCCCTGGCGCCATCCGCGTAGGCCTGCGCATCGGCGATGAAGAAGACTCGCAGGACGAAACCATCGAAGCCCGTTGCGTCATCAACGCCGCCGGCCTCTACGCCGACGAAGTCGCCGCGCTCCTCGGCAACCTGTCCTGGAAAATTTATCCCGTCCGCGGCGAATACTGCGAAATTCGCGGCCCGCGCCGCACGCTCATCAACAACCTCGTCTACCCGCTCCCCCACGCCGACGCCCTCAGCCTAGGCGTGCATTTTACAAAAACGTTGTGGGGAACGGTCCTTCTGGGGCCAACCGCGAGATACGTCGACGCAAAGGACAATTACGAGCGCGACCGCTTAGCCATCGCCGATTTCGTGCAAGGCGCAAAACCGCTCTTGCCGGAAGTACAAGAATCCGACCTGCAACTCGGCTACTCCGGAATCCGACCCAAGCTCGTCCCGCCAGGAGGCAAAGGCTACGCCGATTTCGTAATCACCCGCGACCCCGCCGTCCCCCAAGCCATCCACCTCGTCGGCATGGAATCTCCCGGCCTAACCGCCGCCCCCGCAATAGCCGCCCACGTAGCCAAAATGGTCGAAGAAATGATGGACTGAGCGGCCATGAGCAAGGCTCACAAAGGAAACCGGGACGCCAGTGTTAACTCAGCAATTCAAGGGTTTCATGACGATCTGAAAAGCCTCGCGTTGACTTGCGCTCCTGTTTTTCCGAAACACGCTACCGGTGGCCTTAAGTTCTTAACGGATGTTACAGACCTTCAAGGAATCGTCGCTAGCTACCATAAACAACTTCTTGTTCGCCTGTTTCAGTCCGCTGGTCAAACCCTGAAGGAGGCGCCATCAATCGTTCCCAACGCCTCTGGCTTCATTGCTCTGTGGGAAGATCGACGAAAGCTACGTAAGAAGGAGAGAAGGTCCGAGAAAGAAATCGACGCTGCAATCAGGAGGCGGATCAAGTCACTGCTGAAAGCAATGTATTTTCTTGGTGAAGATGAGCTGCGCGCATTCACTAGGAACGAGGATATCCCTGGGATGCTCTATTATCTGAGCACGGTGGAAGCTGGCCTCAATTGGTACGCAGGGCGCTATCTTGCGAGGATGACTGGTGAACTCGCAAAAGTTGGCCGCTAAGTGAACGGACCAAGGTGTGTCGGGGCTTACTCAACAACAATGCGCAAGAACTTCTTCTTCCCAAATCGTATCCGATAGGATTTCGCCTGCTCCAAATTCAATTTCGCCGTCGGATCGACGACCGGCAAGCCGTCGATCTCAAAACCACCCTGCTTCATCACCCGTTCCGCTTCGGACGCCGAAGGCACCTGTTCCAGCAACGCCAGGATTTTCGACCATTTTTCCGACCCCTTGGAAAGCGGCAGCGTCATTTGCTCCACAAGGATTCCCGACTGTGGAAAGGTGACATGCACTCCGCCCGTAACGCGCTTCAACCGAATCTCCGGTATTTCCTCCGGCGCCTCGCGATTGCGAAACACGCGCTGGAAATTCTGCTCCGCCTGCTTCGCCGCGTCCCTTCCATGAAACTGGCCAATAATCTCCTGCGCCAGCCGCATCTTCACATCCATGGGATGGGTCGTGCCCTCTTCCACCGTTTTGCGTATCTCTGCAATCCACGCCTCCGTGCGGTCCGTCACCAGTTCCCAATATGTCCACATCAGCTCATCGGAAATCGACATGAGCTTGCCGAACATCTCGTCCGGCGCTTCCGTGATGCCCACATAATTCCCCAGGCTCTTCGACATTTTCCGCTGCCCGTCGGTTCCCACCAGGATCGGCATGGTCACGCACACCTGCGATTCCTGCCCGTATTCCCTCTGGATTTCCCGCCCCATCAGCAAATTAAATTTCTGCTCCGTAGCGCCCAGTTCCACGTCCGCCTTGAGCATCACGGAGTCATACGCCACGATCAGCGGATACAGCAGTTCGTGCATGGAGATGGGCAGCTCGTTTTCCAGCCGGTTGCGGAAATCTTCCCGCTCCAGCATGCGCGCCACGCGATACTTCGCGCACAACCGCACAATGTCGTAGCTCGAAAGCTTGTCCAGCCATTCGCTGTTGCGGCGCACCTCCGTTTTCTTCGGGTCCAAAATCTTGAACACCTGCTCCAAATACGTTTTTGAGTTCGCGTCCACCTGCTCGCGCGAAAGCGGCGGCCGCGTTTCCGACTGACCGGTAGGATCGCCGACCAGCGCCGTGAAATCCCCAATCAGGAACACCGCGGTGTGCCCCATATCCTGAAAATGTTTCAGCTTCCGAATCACCACGGTATGGCCCAGATGCAAATCCGGAGCCGTCGGGTCCACCCCGAGTTTCGCGCGCAACGGCCTCCCCGTTTTCAGCGATTCCTCAAGCTTCGCCCTCAGGTCGGTGTCGCGAATAATCTCCGCCACGCCCTTTTTCAAGTACGCAAACTGCTCGTCCACCGGTTTGAATGTTGTTTTCGTCATTAGTCCTGTTCATCGTCAGGGCACGGCTTCAGCCGCGCCGTAAACCATAACCACTAACGTCATTCCGAACGAAGCGACCCGGCTTTTTCTTGCGCACGGTGTTTGTCCGCCGGGTCGCGTAGAGAGGAATCTCTCCGCCTCTTTTTGCGACCACTTCAGCCCCATACAACCATGGCGAGAAGGTCGCGTGAGCGTTTTTTCACTGCGTCCTCACCACCCGCCGCCCCACGATTTTGTACTTGCCCTCCAACACAATCCGTACCGCCTCCGTATAAATCCGATGCTCCTCCACTAAAATCCGAGCCGAAACCGTCTCCTCCGTATCGTCATCGCGCACCGGCACGGCCGCCTGCAGCACAATCGGTCCCGCATCCAGATTCTCGTCCACAAAGTGCACCGTGCACCCTGCAAACTTCACGCCATACTCCAGCGCCTGCCGCTGCGACTCCAACCCCGGAAACGAAGGCAGCAGCGAAGGGTGAATATTCAGGATGCGATTCGGAAACGCAGCCACAAAAAACGGCGAAAGCAGCCGCATGTACCCGGCCAGGCAAACCAAATCCACTTTGTGCTCGTGCAAAACTGCCACAACTTGCCGGTCGTAAGCCTCGCGCTCCAACCCCTTCGAAGGAATCACCCGCGTCGCAATCCCGCGCTCCTTCGCCTTTTCAATCCCCGGCGCCCCCTCCCGGTTGCTGACCACCACCGCAATCTCCGCACCCGGTAGCCGCCCCGCCGCCACGCTGTCCGCCAGCGCCTCAAAGTTCGACCCGCGCCCGCTCAGCAGCACTCCTATCCGCTTGCCCATAAACAAAGAAACCTAGCACACAAGCTCCACCCGGCAAAATGACCGCCACGCGTTATTTGGAGTGCGGCGGTCTTGCCGCCGCTTTCGCGGATCAGGCCAGGCTGAAGCTGCTATGAATCACTGAAAACGTCCTGCCCTTATCCCGCTTCGCCTTCGAACAGACGTGGACTCTCCTTGAATCGCTCTTGCAAGAAACGTCCGGATTGCAATTGCTTTAAGCATAGACAGCTAGACTTCGAATCATAACTGTCCTCGCCGGGCCTAGAAACCTAAATTGATTTGCATCCGCAGCAGCCAAATCAAAATGGCAATCGGAATCGCCGCCGCCGCAATCACCGCGAATAACAGAACGGCCAGGAACATCCAATCCAGCCGGGTGTTGGCGCCGGGCTGCTCCCTTTCTCGGATCAGCAGCCGATAGTTTCGCCGGTTGGCCTTCCAAACTACATGGAACACGTCGCCCGCCACAGGTATAGCTCCGATGGCAGTTTCCAGGAGCACGTTAGCGATCATGCGAACCAGCGTGACCCCTTTCGCACCGCGACGCCAGGACGCGAACACAATTAAGAACGACGCGATGCCCGTCATCGCATCTCCAATGCCGGGTACCCACCCAATCAAGGCGTCCAGGCCAAAGCGAATCTTGGTTCCGGGGATCCGGAATATATCGTCCAGCAGCGCGGCAACGTAATCGAGGTGTTCGTTTGACGTGAGTTGGCGCGGCATTGAGGGCCAGTTCCCGTAACACTATACAGGCCCGCACGGAGCGGGCGGTGGAGTTGCCGTCACTTCCCCGAACGCGACCCTGACACGGAGGACAAAACGGGATTCTGTCCCGGCGGCTAGCGCGGAGATCGCAAAGAGTTAGGCTCTTGCCTTCTTGGTTCTAGGGTGTTCAGCGCAAAGGTGCGCGGCAAATTCTTTGTCGCGCTGCTGCTCGTAGTACTTCTTCATTTCCTCAAGCGAGTTGCCGGAGGGCGGCCCTTGAGGATTGAACACCCATGCGCATTCGGAGCAGCCGCAGCCCTGAAAACCCGGCTCTTCAATCCATATCAGCCGCACACGCCTTTTGAGCCTTCCTCTTCTTCTCGTACATAGCCTTGTCCGCCTGCGCCAGGAGTTCGCCAAGCGTAATCGCGCGCTTGGGGTCGAACCGCGCCACGCCAACGCAGAGGGACAGGTCGCACCGCAATTCGCTGGCATTCAACTTCTTCAGATTCTTCTCCAATCGCCGCAGCAGGACTTCCTGCGTGTGATCCGACGCCACCTGTGCCAGCACCACAAATTCGTCGCCGCTCAGGCGCGCGATAATATCCGAACCGCGGAAGGTTTTTTCGAGAGCGTCCGCTGCCGTGACAAGGGCCAGATCCCCTTCCCGATGACCGTAGCTATCATTGATCTTCTTCAGGTTGTCCACGTCACAAAACAGCAGCAACAGGCGCTGCGCGTTGCGCTGCGCCAGCTTGAGTTGCTGCGTCGCCGCCGCAAAGAAACCGCGCCGGTTGTACAGGCAGGTTAGATCATCCGTGACCGCCAGATAGCGCAGTTCTCGGTCTAGAAGCGCCTGCTTTACGGCGCCCCAGACGGCCGGGTGAGCTGCAACCCTTATAGTCTTCTCGTCGGTGCGGTCGGTCCTCAGAAGTTTGGATATTTCGTCAACCTCATGCAATATCTGACCAAACTCGGCATCGGAAGCTCGCAACGCAGTGGATAGACTCTCCTCCAGGCCCACTTCCGCCGGACTGTTCTTTCGCTCAATCGATAGAACTCGCCGCCTGGACCTCTGAGGCACAAGATCAGCCCTGAAGGGGCTGGTTTGAGTAGCGGTATTGGGCCGCGATTCGAGGATTCGCATTGCTCCCCCCTGCCGGCAAGAGTGAAAGTCTTCTCACTCGATTGCACATCGTCCCATGGAGCCTGATAGCCGAAAAGCAGGTGAGGACCGCGTTGTCGGTACAGGTGATTCCCTTAGTACCTCCAAGCCATGGCTGCTTGGAACCGAAGCGTTTCCCGCCAGCCCAAATTGGTGCTTGTCGGCTAAGAACGCGAATCCCACAATGACGGGACCATGAAAACCACAACTTCCTCCGCAAAGACAAATTCGCGTCCGCGCGGCTTCCAGACCAATGCGGTTCACGCCGGGGAAGGAAACAAACACGGTGTCGGCGTGGGAGTCGGCACGCCCATCGCGCGCACCAGCACCTTCACATTTTCTTCGACGGAAGAGATGAAGTTGTGGGCGGAGGGAAAAAGCAAAGCGTACATTTACACGCGCTATGGCAATCCCACGCTGGCCATCGCGGAACAAAAAATTGCCGCGCTCGAAGGCGCGGAGGCTGCGGTAGTCACCGCGTCGGGCATGGCCGCGATTTCCAGCGCGCTGCTGGGCGCGTTGAAATGCGGCGACGAATTAATTTCCACCGCGCAACTCTACGGCGGAACGTATCGCCTGATGCGCGACGTATTCTCCGACCTGGGTATCAAGGTCCATCATGTCGGAACCGACCTCGAGGGAATCGAAAAACTGGTGAATTCGCGCACGCGCGTTCTGTATGTGGAAAGCCCCACGAATCCCACCGTGCGCCTGGTGGATGTTGAAAAAGCCGCGCAGTTCGCGAAAAAACATAAACTCATTTCCATCATCGACAACACCTTCGCCACCCCCGTGCTGCAGCAGCCCATCCAACTCGGATACGACATGGTGGTGCACAGCGCAACCAAAGCGCTGGCCGGCCACTCCGATGTGATCGCCGGCGTGGCGGTTGGAAACAAAAAATGGATGGAGCGCGTGCAGCACATGGTGATTTATCTGGGCGGCTCCATGGATCCGGAAGCGGCGTACTTGCTGAATCGCGGAATCAAGACGCTGGGGCTGCGCGTGCGAAAGCAATGCGAGAATGCCATGGCGGTCGCAAAATTCCTGGAGAAACATCCGAAAGTGGGGCGCGTTTTTTATCCCGGGTTGCCTTCGCATCCGGACCACAAATTGGCCAAGAAACAAATGCGCGGATTCGGCTCCATGCTCGCATTCGATCTGAAAGGCGGCTTGCCGGCGGCGCGGCGCGTTTGCGATCGCGTGCAGTTGTTTTTGCTGGCGGCCAGCCTGGGCGGCGTGGAGTCGCTGGTGGTTTTGCCGGCGTATACTTCGCACTACAACATGAGTGAAGAGGAATTGGCGCGCGGCGGCGTGACTCCGGGGATGGTGCGCGTGTCTATTGGCATCGAGGACGCCGAAGATCTCATCGCTGATTTGCAGCAAGCGCTCGCTTAGCTGCCTCACAGGAATTCACGATGTTGGTTGACGCCGTGAAAGCGGCGGATAGACCGCCGCACTCCAAAAAGACCTACGCTTTTGCCGGGACGGGAACGGAGGTGGCGTATTCGTCCTTTACGGGGAGCATGGATTTCACGATGTCTTCGAGTTCGTGGGAGCTTTGCGCGTCGTCCGGATAATTGTGGACGGTGGTCTCGAAGGTGCCGCCGTGCTTGGAGCGGACGCTTTGCAGCTCTTCCTGCAAACGGACGGCGATGCGCTTGGCGCTGAGCGTATCGGTTTCGGGGAGGACCAGGCCGAAAAGATCGGGAGCAAGGTGATAGATGGAATCGGTGGGGCGCAGCTTGCGGGACATGGCTTTGGCGGCGTCGCCGAGGGCGGAGGCATTGTCGCTGGCGGCGGAGGCGGCCCCGACTTTGGCGCGCACCAGCAGCAGGCTGAGATTTTTCTGCATGGTCATGGCGCGGCGATACTCCATGGTGAGGCGATCCCAGAAATGGTTGACGTCCGGCATGGTCTGGAGCAGGTCGGCGCTGGCTTGCAGGCGCAGCTCGATATTGCGCTCGAGCTCTTCGAGGATTTGCTGCTTGAGTTTGCGGACGGTGCGTTGACGCTCGAGCAAATAGCCGATGAAGAGAAGGGTGAGCGCGCAGAAACCGAAAAAGGCGACGCGCAGGGTCCACTTATTGCCGAAGTCCGAGTGGACAAAGACGAGCGGGTACATGAAGACGGCCAGGCCACTGGCCAGCACGAAGACGAAGACGGCGGCCATGATAGTGAGCTGGAGCTCGCGGCGTTCGAGACGATCGAGTTCTTGCCGATTGATAGTTGCCATCGCTGTTTCCACCTGGCGAATTGAGAGACGCGCGGCGCCCGAAAAAGTGATTCGGTGCGCCCGGACAATGTTGGCGGGGAGAGATGCGTGGCGCAATAGGCTCGCGGTACAGGCGTTGCGGAAGCGATAACGGATTCTGGAGGCGCGAAGCTGGACGCTTGAGGCGCCGGGACACAGAAATCCGTTCTTGCCACCGACGTGGTCCCGAGACTTGAGGCAGGGTCGATACCCCCCACCCGGGTGTTTTCGGAAAAGAGGCTGCAAACGATTGAAAACAAAGGAAACGAGCGTAGAAAAGAGCAAAAAGAGAGGGCAAAGAGGCTCCAGGCCGATACAAACAAAAGAGTTGGCAGGCTTGAGCACCCGAGGGCTGGGAAAAGCGCAACACAGAGGGCGCGGAGTGAGGAGCACAGAGGTCGCAGAGGGTACACCCCTGTGGTGATAGAAAGAGTGCGCAAGTTCTTGGAAGGGCAGGGGATAACGGCGCGCCGTTGCGCAAAACAGTGCGTAATCGCATGAAACTGCTGGGGTTGCAGGGATGTGA
>Ga0210406_10005731_pt1 | contig 12953 bp, 9 predicted proteins | sample IncBWC30MmetaG_FD_155454 | JGI IMG/M metagenome (GOLD analysis project Ga0210406, IMG submission 155454) | Forest soil microbial communities from Barre Woods Harvard Forest LTER site, Petersham, Massachusetts, United States - Inc-BW-C-30-M | ecosystem: Environmental > Terrestrial > Soil >...
AGCCCGTGGTATCAGGCGTCCCTTCCGTGAAGTAGAGATGGACGCCATCGGTCACCGGCGGATTTATCGGGTTCTTCGCCTTTCCGTCGTTGGTGATTTGAACGATATTCGTGACTGTTGGCGGCTGGGGCTGGCTGCGCCAGAAGGCCACGCAAATCAGCGCCAGAACTACAACACCGGCGATAACGACAGTACGCTTCAAAAGGTTTTTTCCTGCGAATGATTCCGGAGGGCTGCTCGGACCGGAAATTCTACTCTCCTCGCCGACTGGCCTTTCGACAGTTGCTATAAATCTGTAGCCCCGGCGGGGGAGAGTCTCGATAAAGCGCGGATTATCGGAATCGTCTCCCAGCGCCTGGCGAAGCTTCTTGATTGCGCTGTTCAGGCTATGATCAAAATCGACGAAAGTGTCCGCAGGCCAGAGCCTCTGCCGCAATTCTTCCCTGGTTATTACCTCCCCCGGGCGCTCCAGCAGCAGGGCTAAGATTTGGAATGGTTGCTCTTGCAGCTTGATTCTAAGGCCCGATTTGCGCAGCTCGCCGGCTTGAAGATGAACTTCGAAGATTCCAAACTGCATGACCTTCGCATTCTGAGTTGTTCCCGGCACGACGTTCCTCAGGGCTTGGAGTGTAACACGGATTAATAGTTGTCAGGTCAGGTCACCCAGGCACTAAAGCCCTGGATTATCAGCAACTTAGACAGTCACATGCACATCCCTTCCAGAACACCCGCAGTGCATTGCCAGCGGTGAGGGTGGGAGGCGATAGTGTGCTCGCAAGACGCCGATTGGGCCGGCCAAAACCCAAATCTGAGAATGAAAGAGGATGACAATGAGAACTCTACGGACTATCGCAGCAGTTGTTTTGATGTTGGGCTTCGTCGTCGGATCAACTTACGGCCAGTGGGGCGCCCCTAAAATGAAGGTGACCGTCCCATTTCAATTCTCGATTGGGGGGGCCACTTTCTCCGCTGGTCAATACTTGATTACTTCTTTAAACGACAGGGTGTTGGTTCAAGAAGTGGGCGGCCGAAACAATGCCATAACGTTCGCTGGCAGGCGCGATGGGAAAGTCAGCGAACAGAACAGCAGAGCCATCTTCGATTGCTATTTTGGCGAGTGCTTTCTGTCACAGGTCTGGTTTTCTGGCCAGGAAGCCGGATACACATTGCCTCAATCGAAGCGTCAAATCCAACTAGCGAAAACGAGCACGGGACAGCAGTTCGCCCTGTTGGGTGCGACGAAACCACAGTCGTAAAGTCGGATTACTGCGCCGGATACCGGGGCGGACCATATCCGCCCCGACTTCCGCATTGCCGCGTTGAACGCCAACGGCCTTGGTGCGAAAGAGTCGGAACTGTCGAAAGAGTTGGAAGCACCAATGCAGAGATCTAGAGTCTGGGACACCGAGGCGGAAATAGTGTTGTCACGCATAGTCAATCCGTCCGGCAACGGGGATCTTCGCGCTAGTTTGTTCGCGTGAAATCCCAGATGAGCCCCCAAAGAGTCCCCTCGTCGAAAATCAGAAAATCGATCAGCGCTTGCCGATTGCGAACGGATGACGGGCTATCTCTAACGAGGCCGGCCGTTGTCAAGAGTTTCTTGCATCTTTCTTAAGCTCTTGAATTTCTCTTTCCTTCTTAGACACACCCGCGCGCTTGCGCAAGAGCGCCTTGTTCCCAGACCGATCCATTCGAGTCGTCGCTCTCTGATTCGCGTCACCCTACTCGCTCGGTCCCGTGTCGCTTCATCACTTCAGTGTTGCCCACCAACCATCTCTTCGATCATTGTGGACCATGATGAAATATTCGATCTCCCTGCGATTCAGGATCCAGGGAGGTGGGTAGCCTCATCACCCGGACGGTGACTTTTCGCACCATTGCCCGTCTCAGGCATCCCCACCACAGGCCTCACTGTTTTCTGTTGTATCTGTCCGCGACGACAGAACTCTTGATAATCAATCTCATCCCGCAACATGATCCACAGCCGGATTCCCAGCTTGCGTGCCACCGCCACGCGCACCTTGCCCAGACCTTTCTGAACCAGTTTGCGGCGGTAGAAACGCTTCAACTCTGGATCGCGGCGTGCCGCATGTGCACCTGCCTCACCCCAGAGAAACCGCAACAGGAGACTGCCCTGTTTGGTCACTCCGCTGAGCCGCTGATGCTCTCCACTGGAGTATTCCCGCGGGATGATGCCCACATAACTCGCCAGCGTCTTGCTACCAGTGAAACGCTGCGGATCGCCCAGGAATACTTCTGTCGCCAGTGCCGTCACCGGCTCCACGCCGGGATGGGTCATCAATAGCCGTGCTCCGCAACGATTTCCAGCTTGCTCCGCTACTCGCCGAGTGAGGTTCTCGATCTCCGATTGCATGTTCTTGTACATCGCCTGCAACGCGCTCCGCCGATAAGCGGCGTGTGGCAGCAACGGCAAGATCGCGATCTTCGCTTGTCCGTCGTAGCTCCACAGCGCGGGACCGCGCCGTAAACCATTCGCCAAGGCAATGGCCTGCAGCGCGTTTTGCATGCGTACGCGCATGCGCACCCACTGATGACGGTGTAGCAACAAGGCCCGCAGATCGAGCAGCTCCTTGGACGGCAGCCAGATCGCTGGAAAACGGTTTTGCGCCAGCAGTTTCAGAATCGAGTCCGCGTCGCGTCGGTCATGTTTCTGTTTGCGGGGTTCCGCCGCGCGAATCTAGGCGGGATGGCCAACCCGGCATTCGATTCCCAACTCTTCCATCAAGTTCAGAAACCAGTACATTGATCCGGTGGCTTCAATGCCTACAAGCACTGGCCGCGGGAGCTTCGAATAAAACTCCCGCACGTTGACTGCGGTCTTCTCGGTTGTCGCAATGGAACTGTCAGCTTTGAATGCGATGAACATCCTTACCATTTTTTGATTAATACATACATATTTGTTGTCATTGGATGCCTTTCGCGATAGATTCTGACTACTTGGCTGGTTCCGCGAAGTTGGCCCTAAAAAAAACTAATTCGACGCCAAAAAGCGTTGTAGATCCGGCTTGATCGATCAGAGATTCTAAATAATTTCTTGTCGGGCCGTGCGCATGAAAACTCAATGCGACGAAGGGATGGCTCTACGCGAAAGATTTTTGCATTTCGCGCACTGATTTGCCTGGTGCTGTTGATACTGGCGGTTCCGGGGATTACGCGCGCACAACTGGTAACGGCTGCTCTGCGTGGCGCGGTAACCGATCCTCAAGGCGCTGCAGTCCCCGATGCCGAAGTCACGATCACGGACACGGCGACCGGCTTCACGCGTACCGTAACGACGAGCTCGGACGGAGTCTACAACTTTCCTGATCTTCCGCTGGGCAGTTACCGTTTGCGGGTGTCTCACCCTGGGTTCAAGGCTGCGGAGCGGACAGCTATCGTTCTGCACGTGGCCGATAGCGTGGTTATCAACGTGAAGCTGGAAGTCGGGCCGGTCAGCGAGCAGGTAACCGTTGAGGCCTCGACGATCCAAGTGGAAACCACCTCAGGCGCCCTGACCGGATTGGTTCAGGGGAATCAAGTGCAACAGTTGCCACTGAACGGACGCAACTTTATGGAACTGGTGACGCTAATACCGGGCGTGGCGCCCGGTGAGGCATTCAGTGCCCAAGCGAAGGGCGTGAAAGGCGGCGCTGATCTTTCCATCAGTGGCGGCGCGGTGGACGCAAACCTGTGGCTCGTCGATGGCGCACACAATAATGACGTCGGATCGAATCGCACGATTCTAGTCTTCCCCTCGGTGGATGCCATTGATGAGTTCAAAATCGAGCGGAACAGCTACAGTGCGGAATTCGGGCAGTCCGCCGGAGGTCAGATCAGCATCGTGACCAAACGCGGCTCGGATAAGTTCCATGGAAACGTCTACTATTTTGGTCGCAACGACAAACTGAACACCTTCAATACGTTCACGAAATCCGGTTGCTTGGCAGCAGGCGCACCTTGCGAGAAGAACAAGCTCCGCCGGAATGATTTCGGATATACCTTCGGCGGCCCGATTAAGAAAGACAAGATCTTCTTCTTTTGGTCGCAAGAGTGGAACAGGATGATCGAAGGAGAAACGACCACTGCCCGAGTACCCACCGTTGCCGAAAAGGGCGGCGATTTCCGAGACATCGCGGCGTGCTCCAATGCGTCGACGTTTGGTTTTCCGGGCAATGGGTTGCAAGATCCAGCGAACGGTGACGCGCCATTCACAATTCCAAACGTCATTCCTGCGGTGCGCCTAAGCCCGGCCGCTCAGGTGGTGCTAAAGGCCTACCCGGACCCCACAAACCCGAACCCGTGCGCGTCGAACAATTTCACGAAAACCTTCGATGTGCCGACCGAATGGCGTGAAGAGAATATTCGCGGCGACATCAACCTGACGAAGACCCTCACGGCAATGATGCGTTTTACGAATGACTCCTGGACGCTCGGCCCGCCGGACGGCGGCTTTGGCTGGGGCAACAACAACCTCGGCCCCATCGGGCAATCTTGGGATTCGCCAGGGCGCGTGGCGGTCGGCAAATTGAGCAAGACCATTGGTCCGACCGCTGTTAACAACTTTACCTTTTCTTACTCGGCAAACCGCGGCACCATCATTCCAGCTGGCACGAATCCGGGGCTTGTCCAACAGTTAAACGACACCATTCCGACGTTCTTTCCACTTTCAAGCAAAACGTACGGTGACAAGGGGCCGGCTGCGTGGATCTTCTGCTGCGGTCTTCCCAGTGTTTGGACCATCGCCCCGTGGCAGAATCAAATGGATCTGTACACTTGGCAGGATGACTTTTCCTTCGTCAAGGGCCATCACACGATCAAAATGGGCGGCCTCTACAGCCGGAATTACAAGGCCGAACAGGGCAATAACCCGGAATTCGGCGTGATCGGTGAACCGGTCGGCTTCAACGGCTTCAAGGGCGCGGCCAACTCAACATTGTACGGCGTTTCGGATCTGGAACTCCTGAACATGGCTCTTGGATGGAGCGAAAGTCTGAATCTCTTCAAGGCACGAACTGTCTGGCATGACGTGGAATGGTACGTCACCGACAATTGGCGCTTGACGCCGCGCCTCACCATCGAATACGGCTTCCGGTGGTCTTTCCTGCGGCCGCCATATCTCTCCGACGACCGCTACACCCTATTCAATCCCGCAGCTTTTAATCCGGCACTCGGCAACGCATCTTGCAACGGCTTGCTGTATTCGCCCGGTCTGGCATCGAATCCATGCCCAGCAGGTCAGGGCGGCGTGAGAGGGTCCACTCGAGCGCTCATGGATCGCAACAATCATACGATTGCGCCGCGAGTTGGCATTGCGTGGGATCCTACGGGCAGCGGAAAGTGGGCCATCCGTCTGGGTGGCGGTCAGTTCTTTAATCGAGACCGCTTGTGGACTGTGCAGCTGGCGGGCAATAACGCTCCTTTCAATCCGGCGTTCAGCAGCGTGAACGGAAACGGGCGTTTCCTTGACAGTACCAGTCAACTGCCGGCTTGCACTCCGAATTGCTTTGGCACCGCCCTTGGAACCCCGAGCACTGGTCAGGAGTCCAGCAATAATGTTCCGAACAGTTGGCAATGGAACGTGTCCGTGCAGCGCGAGGTTTTCGAAAACTCGAAACTTGAGCTGGCCTATGTGGGCAACAAGAACCTGCATTGGGAGGCCATCACCGACGTCAACGCCGTGCTCCCGGCGAACCGTTTGACCTACGTTCAGAACGAGAACACCGGTTCTTCGACGTTCCTTTCCGCTCTCCGTCCGTTCGGTGCCGGCGTGGGTAATAACTCCATTCAGTACTACTCACATGCCAGCAGCTCGGATTACCAGTCGCTGCAAGCGTTGTATAACATGCGCGTCCGCAACAGCATCACGTTCCAGGCCGCGTACACGTACTCGAAACTGCTGGCTAACTCGCAGCGTCTCGACACGCCGCCTTTCAACGTCGATGCATACAACCTACGTGCGAGTTGGGGGCCAGATATTTTGAATCACCCGCATATCTTTTCGGCTAATCTGGTGTATGTCCTGCCTATCTTGGAGGGCCAGAACGCCTTTGTCCGCGGTACCCTCGGTTCGTGGCAAACAAGCACGATCGTAAGCGCCTCCAGCGGACCGTCCATTTCAACGTTATTAAACGGTGTCCAGGGCCTGGGTGATCCTGCGGGCGTGGGGACCGGAAGTGCTGCGTCAGAGGATCGTCCGAACCGCGTGGCTGGCCAGCCCTGCCGCACCGCTGGCATGGACGCCACCCAGTTCATCAACCCCAATATGTTTACGGTGAACGGCTACCAGTTGGGTCATGTCGGCAACGCTGGCATTGGCACTTGCCTGGGGCCCGGCAACACCAACGTCGACTTTGGCGTGGACAAGAACTTCAAGATCAGCGAGCGCATCAAGGCGCAATTCCGCTTTGAGTTCTTCAACCTCTTCAATCATCCGTCCTACAGCGCGCAGGGTGTGATCATCAACCAGACCATCGGATTTAACAACATTGTGTATGGAGATTCGAGCGGAAAGGCCGTACCGCTGACGAGCGCGACACAGATCCTGTCGGCGACGCCAGCGCCAGGATCCAACTTTGGCAGAGCACAGAGAATACGTGAGAACGGTTACCGTCAGTTGCAATATGCACTGAAGTTTACGTTCTAAGGCGACCCAGCTTCGGCGACCAATCCATAGAAGATCTCCTCACAGTACTTCCGTATCATTAAGAATTACTTTGGACTGCGATACAAATCAGGGCGTCGCGACCAAATTTTCTTCTCTGTCAATCACTTCCGCAAACCCTGCAACCATCCGAATTTGTATGCTGCAGCGGAGATTCGAGAGCGTTGCGTCTAGGGACGACGCGTAGTCAAAACGGGATTGCTCCTGTCCCACCACAAAAAGGGGCCGAACTCTCGGCCATGAATGAGAAAGACAAGTCCCGCAGGAGCAAAACTAATGATTGCAAGCAATAGGCTCAGACGAGAGAAGAACCACGATGCAGCAAGCAAATGATGAATTCCAACCCACACAGTTCCGACGACGACGGAAACCAGCATCACCTTGTATTGATGCTTGACCATGAACGCCCGAAAGGCAAGGCGTTGGTTCTGTGGATGAATTGCAGTCATGGATTCGCGCCTATCAGAGAAATATCACAAGAACTTGGACCGCTACAATCCAACAGTCCTGGTAAGTTCGCCATCGTAGTCGGCGATCGCAACGCCAAGAGCCTTTCCCTTTTTAGCGATAAATCCTGCGCGTTCGCTAGCGTTTTCGAATGTGCCGTCACCGCGATTCCGGTAGAGAAGACACGTGGTGGCCGGAAACGCGCTCGGCGGACAATAAGTGTGCCAGTCACCACCACAAATTTTATTGTGATCGGCGTCCCACTCCATGTAGCGGGTCACAAATAAATCGAGAAGGCCGTCGTTGTTGTAATCGAAGAAGCCTGCGGAAGCGGACCAGCCGCCGCCTGCCACGCCCGCTTTGGCAGTAACATCAGTGAATGTGCCATCGCCATTGTTGCGGTACAGAACGTTCTTGCCATAACTGGTGACGAAGAGATCGGGACAGCCGACATTGTCGTAGTCACCAACCGCGACACCCATTCCGTAATTACCATTCCCAGCGCCGGCCAGGCCGGCGGCCTGAGTGACATCGGTAAAGCTGCCATCGCGGTTCTGGCGGTAGAGGCGATTCCAGTAGCGAGGATTCTCGCGATCAAAATTTTCAGGAACATGGAGCGCTTCAATTTAGAAACAATTTGCGTGGAAACAGGCTAACACGAAGCCAAGGTGGGGCGCTGGAACGGAAAGAGGAACCGGAATAGGAAACCTTCTCAGGAAGAGAGGAAGCAAGCGCGTCAGGGCGGATGCCTGGCCAGCATCCACCCCGAATCGTTGTGAGGTTTAGAACAGGAACTTCAAGGCGAACTGAATGAGCCTCGGCGTGTTCAACTGGCTGTTCACAATTCCGAAGCTCGCGTTATTTGATGTACAGCAAGCAGTGTTTGGCGGACCAAACTGGACGCGATTGAAAGTGTTGAAGAACTCGGTCCGAAATTGCAGGCCGAGCTTGTCCTCGGGGCCGAAGTTGGTGGTCTTAAATAGCGCGATGTCCCAGTTATTAATCCCTTGGCCTCGAAGAGTGGGATCGACGCGCGACTCGTCGCCGAAACCCCAATCGGGGGGAGCCGTAAAGCAGTTCGGATTGAACCAGGCGATTCCTCCCGACAACGACACATGTGGTGTGCTCTTGTTGCATCCTGCCACATAATCCGGACGCAGAACACCGATTCCCAGGTTCGCCGATGACAGTGGCGTGGATGCGCCATAGCTGATGGGCAAGGGGAAGCCCTTCTGGAAAGTGGTGACACCATCGACGCCCCAGCCGGAAACGATCTTGCTCACAATGCCGGAACTGTCCGAGACGAACCTCTTGCCGCGACCGATGGGTAGGTCATAGACGTAACTGAGCACCAGGCGCTGGGGTACATCTTGCGAGGAGAGCGACCTCTCCCCCTTAAGGTTGTTCCAGTCTTGTACTTCGCCGACGCCAGTCTCCAGCCAAGTTGTAAGCGTGTCGGCGTTGCTTATCAACTTAGAATTCGTGTACGCAGCCAGGAAGGAGCCGCCGCTCTGGAATCGCTTCGTGACCGTGAGTTGAAAGGAGTTGTAGTTGCTGTTGCAGCAGCCGTCCCCGGCCAGGCTGAGGTTCGTATACTGGGGGTATGGACGGAGCAACTGACCGGCATTAACCGTGGGGTTGGTTGTCGGATTTAGTGGGCTAACGGTGGTAATCCCGATGAATGGGTTTGGAACCTGCGCAACCAAGCCGCCTTGCAGTGCTAAGTCTTGGTCGGGGATCTGGTCGATTCTAGTCTGAGTCGGATTCGGCAAATGCACGCCGCGGGAGCCGGCGAAGGCGGCATCAACGAAGATGCCCCCAGGCAACTGTCTCTGGATATCGAAGTTGAACTGCTGTACATATCCCGGATGATAATTCCTATAGGGCGCTTCGAATTCGGGGCCCTGACCGGCGTCAAAAGCCGAAACATTGCCTCTACCAAGCGGACCGTTGACCGTCGGACCGAATGGCCCATTCGTCGGACAATTCAGCGTTCCTGAGGGTGAGCCTGCTGTGAACGTGCAGTTGGTCGCGGTGAGCGTGCTGCTGGGTGAGATTCCGCCATTTGCGCTTGCGACCCACAGAGTCGAGGCGGTATTGATGGGGTCGTTGCTGGGGTTGAGGCCGAAGAAGACCCAGTTCGGGATGAAGAACACGCCATAACCGGCCCGAATGACAGTCTTCTGGTCCCAGCTATAAGCGAGCCCCAAACGCGGCATAAATTCCTTCTTGGGCAGAGGTACGGCGGTCCGACCGGAATTAACGCCGTCCCGAACGAGGAAAACGTCGCCCGGGCATGGGCTGCCGGGAACGCCGGTGCCCGTCGTCGCATTCAAGATGCAACCCGTAACAGAACGGTTCGTCGCAGCCGGATCCCAGTAAGTAGAAAAGTCGTGACGCACGGAAAAGGCTCCGGGCAAGTCATAGCGCAGACCGTAGGTAATTGTCAGCTTGCGGTTAACTCTCCAGGTATCTCCAAAGTAGAAGCCTCGATAGGTCTCTTTTTGCGCTACCAGCCCGGGGACCTGCGCTTCACCGAAATTGTGGTTGAACACGCTCGACTGATTTAGGCCGTACCCCAGCAGGAAATCGGCAAAGGAGATCCCGCCTGTGCCGCCAGAAACGGCGTTGCTGTTCGTCCAGCTGCCATTGAAAGCGAAAGCGCCGCTGGCGATGTTCGTCTGAGCATAGTTGTCGTAGGTTTCTATCAGTTGGCCGCCGAACTGAAAGGTGTGACGTCCCTTGATCCAGGTCATGTTCGGCTGAAAGGCGAACTGCGTATCGTGGTCGGTGATGAAGCTTTGGCCTTGCGAACAAGTAACGGTAGGATCCTGCGGCGTGAAGCAGGGCGTGAACGGAGAACGCCCGGCAGCCGGAATCAGAGTGTTGTAACTTGAAGGCCAACCATACTGAGTCAAGTCAAAACTGGAGTTGGTCGGCGACCGCAGGTAGTGGAAGCGACTGCCGCTGCCGTTGATGTTCAGAATCAGATCAGGGCGAATCGTATTGCTGTAGTCTATAACCGCTGCGTTAGTCTGATAGGTCTCCGAACACCTGTCAGCGCACAATCCCGTTCTGAAAGGATCTGTCGGTAGATCCAGCAGATTGAAGAAGTTGTAGCGCGCAAAAATATGCTGGCCCGACCAGAGGTTCTGGTCTACACGGCCTACGTACTGATTGGTATTTCCGCCCGAGGCCGCCGCCGAGGTGAAGTTATTGATTTCAGCGCCGTTCGTGGGCATCGGAATGAACTTTAGTTCCAAAGCCGCCGCGGGGTTAATTAGACCCGTGGGAATCGAGTTGTTGGCGAACTGCGTGCGGTTGCAGGCAGCCGCCGTATGGGTTGCTGGGCACGCAGCGCTGATGCTGAGCGGATCGTAAATCGGAGTATCCGCGGGAAACACGCCGCCTCTCTCTGCAACCGTCGGCACTGTGGTAGTAAATACCGACGCGGCCCGCTGACGGTATCCGTCATAAGCGAAGAAGAAGAAGGTCTTGTCTTTGATGACCGGTCCACCGACAGTGCCACCGAACTGGTTCTGCACATAAGGCGGATTAGTGCTCGAGAAAAACGGCTTCGCGTTTAAATCTTTATTGCGCAAATACTCGTACGCTACGCCATGATATTGGTTCGATCCGCTCTTGGTGCTCAGGTTGACAATGCCCCCGGCAAACTTGCCCCATTCCGGGCCTAGGTTGTTGTACTGCACTTTGAATTCTGCGATCGAGTCCTGGTCCGGAATCAGAACCGGCAAGTTGATGTACCCGATGTTGACAGGCTGACCGTCGATGTATTCGGCGCTCTCGTTGCCGAACGAGCCTCCAACCTGGTAATTGCCCCAGCTGAATGGGTTCTGGCCGACCTGCGACCCGCCAGAACCGCCCTGCGCGACGGCTGCGGGAGAAAGGGTGATTAGATTGAAAACGTTGCGGCCATTCAGAGGAATCTCGTTGGTCTTGCGTTCGTCGATGACCTGACCGAGGGAGGCAGAGTCACTCTGCAAGAGCGGCGTCTCACTCGTCACTTCAACCGTCTGTGTAACATCACCCACCTGGAGAGTCAGATTGATGTTGGGAGTCTGCTGGACTTGGACCACCACTTCCGCTTGAGTAGTGCGTTTGAATCCAGTCTTCTCTACATCTATCCGATAGCGGCCGGGAAGTAAGTTAGAGAACTGATACAGCCCATCGGAGCCGGTGGTTTGGGTCAACTTGGCATCGGTCTCCTGGTTTGTGAGGGTGACCTGCGCGCCCTCCAAGGCTCCGCCAGATGCATCCGAAACTGTACCTGTAATGTTACCAAACGTCGTCTGTGCGGCTGCCCCTGGAGTATACGTTACGACCAGACAGAAGCACAAAACCACAATCATGATCTCCATGCCCGTGACCAGCAAGTTCTTCATTGTTCAAGCTCCTACTTATCCGATTCGGTTTGAGACGCAGACAAACCACGACCTCCACAGGAATTCCGCACACTTCACAAACTCCTGCTGAGTCAGAACTAAGGGAGCATGTGGTGTTCCACGTTAACAACAATTACATAAGACAACAGGCCCAACACTTCAGAGTTCGAAAACAAATGGCGGACTGACAAAATCCTGGGACGATCCCAAGACGGCTAGAGCGACTGTTTCTCCAACTTCTCATACACATAGGCGAGAGGTTATGAAATTCGAGAACGTCAGCAGCCAAAAGTCAGGCCGCTCAATTGTGATTGATTTCAGATGATTTAACATGCATACTGGTTGGTATGTTGGGAGCACGCAGGAGTCCGAAACGTAGAGCGACTAGGCTGCGCGATTCTGAGCGCACGCGGGAGCGCTTGCTGCAGGCGGCATCCCGCGAGATCTACAGATCGGGTTTGCAGAGTGCCAGCCTGGACACCATTCTGGCCGTAGCTGGGGTTACCAAGGGCGCATTGTACTACCACTTTGACAGCAAGGAAGCCTTGGGACACGCCGTCGTCGATGAGGTCATCGCCCCCAACGTCCGCGGCAAGTGGGTGCGCCCTCTACAGAGCGGCAAGGACCCTATCGACGCTTTGATCGGCGCTGTTCAAGGTATATCCGTTCGGCCCGCGGATGTACGAGGCGGCTGTCAACTGAACAATCTGGCGCAGGAAATGTCTCCTCTTGACGCGGGACTCCGGAAGCGGCTGGCGATAATCTTCGATGCCTGGCGGGAGGCCGTTGCCTCCGTTTTGCGAGAGGGCCAGACCCACGGAAGCGTTCGCCGCGACGTGGAACCCGCTGACGCCGCCGGCTTACTGATCGCGATGGTCGAAGGCTATGGGTCGCTGGCAAAGAATGCTCAGGATCCGAAAGTGATGAAAGCGGGGATCAGAAACATCGTGTGCTGGCTGCGGTCCCTGCGCGCGCCGGGCAACCGCAAGCGAGGTTGATCGCATCGGTGTCTCAAGGAGCAGTTTGGCACTGTTACATACCAACCGGTTCGGCGCGCAATCCAGCTTTCCGTCAGCAGTGAGCACTGGGCAGAAGTAACCTACGGACCTGGAAGGTAAGGCGTGGGGTGCCGATCTGCCTAAATCACCGGTAATGCTGAATCCACAATTCAAAGGCGCTCAGCCAATCGACGTGTTTATCGTTCCCGTGGGCAGGTGGACAGACGGATCCGCTGCTCCGGTTATGTTGGACTATTACATCTAGAAGGAATGTACTCGTCAATCTCACTTCGGGTACCAGGAAGTCGAAACGAGATAGCAAGGGGTTCCATCATGAGCGCCCGCGAAATTCAGGATCAGAAGGCCATTGCACGTGAGATGTTTGTTCAACAAGCTGCTCACGCTAATGCGGACGTTTCGGCTAGCCCACTGCGGGGAGCTACG
>Ga0210406_10005733_pt1 | contig 12951 bp, 10 predicted proteins | sample IncBWC30MmetaG_FD_155454 | JGI IMG/M metagenome (GOLD analysis project Ga0210406, IMG submission 155454) | Forest soil microbial communities from Barre Woods Harvard Forest LTER site, Petersham, Massachusetts, United States - Inc-BW-C-30-M | ecosystem: Environmental > Terrestrial > Soil >...
TACTCAAGGGCGCGAGGCCCTCCGATCTGCCGGTGTTGCAATCGACAAAGTTCGAGTTTTTCATCAATTTGCAAACGGCACGAACGCTCGGCATCGAGGTGCCGCCGGCAGTGCTTTCCATCGCCGATGAGGTAGTTGAATGAAGAGCCGGATGTCAGCTTCGGGTCATTCGCGACCAGGTCGAGCCTGCAACAAGGGTGACCATGTCTGCTGTGCCCGGAAAGCGACCGGACTTCGCAGCGCAGGGAAATGTCGCGATGGGCCAATGGCGGACTCGCTCAATCCCTCAACGAGCAAACAGCATCAGCCGGCACGGCGGTGAGCCCCCGGGATTCCATGGCTGCTGCGCTCAAACAGGGAATTCGCCGTGAGCAGATCACCTACTGCTGAGTCGCTTGCGCAGCTTAGTGACATCCTCGGGTTGGACTGCCGACGCAGCATTTCCCCACGTATTGCGCACATATGTGAGGACGTCCGCAACCTCGGTGTCATTGAGATTCCAACCGAAGGCAGGCATGGCGGGCGCGGTCGGCGCAGCTGAAGTGGCAACGGCGCGATTTCCGATCAGAACAACTCGGATCAAGGATGTGGGATCAGCAGACTGGACCAAGGGCGCGCTCGCCAGCCGCGGAAATAGGGTCGGAACGCCCGCACCACTGTGACTGTGGCATGCCGCGCAACGGTCTTCATATATTGCTTTGCCCGCGACCATGCGCGGATTGTCGGCGGCCAGCTCGGTGGCTGCTCTTCCGCTCCGAGGCGCGCGGTCTTTCAGATAGGTCGCGATCGCCCGAAGATCGGCTTCGGTCATTTTAGACGTCGAGTTCGAGACAGCTTCGGCCATCGGCCCCGATGCAATATCGTAAGAGTTGGCACCAGTCTTGAGATAGCGGACGATGTCTTCGATGGACCAACTGCCGATCCCGGTACGGGGATCTTCGGTCAGGTCGGGCGCGTACCAGTCCTGTAATAGCGCACCCTGCAGGGCTTCGCTGCCGCGGTCGCCGCCGGTGATGTTCTTCGGTGTATGACAGGTTCCGCAATGACCAAGACCTTCGACCAGATAGGCGCCGCGATTCCACACATCCGACTTTGCTGGATCGGGTTGAAACACACCGGGCTTGAAATTGATCAAATCCCAGGCGGACGTGGCCGGCCGGCGAACGTTAAACGGGAACCTCAGCTGGTTTGGCTGAATCTCGTTGCGCACCGGATCCAAGGTGCGCAGATAGGCCCAGATCGCCGAAACATCGTCGCGAGTGACCTTGGTGTAGGCGGGATAGGGCATCGCCGGATAGAGGCGCGCGCCATCCCTGCCGATGCCCTCATGCATGGCCCGACGGAAATCCTCCTCAGACCAGGCACCGATACCGGTCGCGACATCGGGAGTGATGTTTGGACCGACCAATGCTCCGAATGGCGTCTCCAGCGCAGCGCCGCCAGCAAAGGGCTTGCCGCCCGGCGCAGTGTGGCAGCCGACACAATCACCCAGCACGGCAAGGTAACGGCCGCGCTCGATCTTCTCGAACGCCTGGCCGTCTTCCGCAGTCCGCGCGGCGATTGAGCCGGTCGTGCAGGCCGCGAGCGCGAGAGTCATCAGATTGCGCATTTTCATGCCGATACCTCTGCGGCATTAGCTGTCAGATCTGTACGAGTGGGCCAGGACTCTTCAGGTACCGGTTTTTGATCGCGTCCGCTGCCCAATAGGCGAGTGCGCCGACAGTATCAGTGGGATTATATCCGGCGTTTTGCGGGAAGGCGGTGGCCCCCATTACGAACAGGTTGGATACATCCCAGCTCTGCAGATAGCGATTCAACGCGCTGCTCTTGGGATCAGCGCCCATGATCGCACCGCCGCAGGTATGTGTCGTCTGGTACACCGTACTGTCATAGGGGCCGCTGCGGGGCTTCTTCTCGAGCTGCCGCGGTCCCATCTTTTGGACGACCTCGGCCAAGCGGTCCGTCAGGTATTGCGACATCTTGAGTTCGTTCTCGTGGAAATCGAACGTGATCCGCATGAGCTTGCGGCCAAACCGGTCAGTGTAGGTCGGATCGAGGTCGCAGTAGGCGTCACGGTAACTGCAGCAGCCGCCATGGGTGACCGCCTCGTAGCTGGTCAAATAATTCTTCGCCACCGCTTCCTTCCACTCAAGACCCCATTGCGGAGTTCCCTTCGGCGTCCTTGTGGTCTGGAGCGGCCGACCGTTGGTCTGCACCGCGCCCATATAGCCGCCACCAACGAAGCCAAGCGGCCCGTGATCGAAATTGTCGCCGTTGAACTCATCGATGCACATCCCGATAGCGCCCGAGGCGATAAACGGGTTGAAGATCTTGTTGTCGAAAAAGGCGTCTACGCTGGATGTGACCTGATAGGAATAATTGCGCCCGATCACGCCCTCGCTGGCGCGCGGATCGTATGGCTTGCCGATTCCGGAAATCAGAAGCAGGTGCACATTAAAGAGCTGGAACGCGCAGAGGAGTATGAGGTCGGCCGGCTGCTCCCATTCGTTGCCGCTGGTATCGATATAGGTGACGCCGGTGGCGCGTTTTCCTGAGTTGTCCAGGTTGATCTTCAACACCTCGCACTGAGTGCGCGCCTCGAAGTTGGGTTGGCGGACGAGTGCTGGCAGGATCGTGGTCTGCGGGCTGGCCTTCGAGTAGTTGCCACAACCGAACCATTCGCAAAACCCGCAATACGTACAAGGCCCGAGAGTGACCCCGAGCGGGTTGGTGTAAGCATGTGACAGATTTCCGGATGGCTGCGGGAATGGCTTATAGCCCATCTCTTTGGCTGCTTGCGCGAACAGCGTAGGTCCGTAGGGCTGCTTCTGCGGCGGTGTCGGATACTCCCGTGCGCGGGCCCCCTCGAAAGGATTGCCGCCCGCCTGTATCTGGCCCTTAATGTTGCCAGCTTTGCCCGATGTGCCGCAGAGATACTCGAACTTGTCGTAGCAGAGCTCGAGTTCGTCATAGGTGACGCCCCAATCCTGGATCGTCATGTCCGCGGGCAGGAATTTTTCGCCGTAGCGCTCGGTGAGGTGCGTTTTCATCTGGAAATCGCTTGGCAGAAAGCGCCAGGTCTCCGCGTTCCAGTGTACGCCCCCGCCCCCGACGCCGTTCGGCGGCATGAAGGATCCCCAGCTGCGCATCGGCAGGGCCGTCCCGTTGACGCCATTGCGGACAGTCATGGTGAGCTGCGCTGGTCGAAGGAACAGGTCGTGGCGGATGTGGTAGCGCAACTCGTCTTGGGCATACGCGGGCGGGAAATCGGTGGCCGTGTCGCGCCAGGGACCGCGCTCAATCGCCACTATATTCAGCCCACTTCCTGCTAGTTCATGTGCCAGGATCGAACCGGTCCATCCCAGACCCACAATCACGACGTCGGTTGCTGGCAGCTTGCGTGCCATTGTCGGGCCCTTGTCACGAAGTTTAATCTGCCTTCCGAACCCATTCCGGCCGGCCACTGATGCCAACCGGAGGCAGGGGATAGCGTTCGTTGTGCCGCTCAACCCAATCCCGGTAGTCGTAGCGCGAGCCGGGATATCCGATCATCTTCCAGCCGACCATGTTGCGGTTGCCACCGTATACGGGGTCAGCGAAAAATCCTTCCCGCGTGTTCTGCAGCAGTAGCTCGAAGAACGCCCGGCCATTCGCGCCTTCCAGATGCATCTGGCCCTTCTCGAGTCCTGAGAGCAATTTGTCCTTCTCATTGTCGGGAATCTGCGTGAAAGACTTTCCCGCGTAGGTTGCGCGGCAATACTTGTCGAGCGCAGCCAGCGCCTCCCGATACCGTAGCGCCGGGGTTAATGGAGACTGATTGCCCTGTTGTGGCGTTCCCTCAGCAAAGGGCCCGCGCATATATAGTTCTTCGGCGGTGCCATACGGTCCCGCAAGTTGCCGGTCGATGAAAACCGCACAGCCCGCATCCTTGCCTCCCGGCGTCTGCGGGTCCGGTGGGATCAATCGGTCAACGAGCGCCTCGACAGCAGCGCCCTCTTCCGCAGTAAAGTACGTCCAGGGCCCGGGTCTCACTTCGACAGGCGGAGCGCCCGCATCTTGCTCCCAGGGCAAGCTGCCTTGGACAACGCCTGCTAGGACGGAGTTCGTAGAAAATAACAATGTCGTAGCCGTGGTCAGCATTAGCTCACGGCGGCGAATGCCCGACTGAAATCGCGGCGGATGGGACATACCGCTCCCGACATCATCGGGTGAACCGAGCGGTGGCTTATTGGTAATCATTGGGCTCCTCGATTTCAAAGGAACACCTATGAAGTGTTGTTATGTTAGCACGCATCGGATTTTGAGGATAGAAGTCATCTTGTTGGGGTCTTGGTCGAGCCCCCGCTGGACTTTCTCCAGCACAGCCTCCCGCTTTGGATGAAGCATATCTTTCACGCTTACGACGAGCTAATGCGGCGGCTACCGCTTCGGGTCATTCGCGTCACTTTGACCGCGCGCCGTTTACTTCCGGTCTTCCGCGATTAGCGGACATCCCCAGCATTATTCGGCATGTCTCAAAAGTGCCATTAAGCGACAAAGTGCATCGCAACTTTCGGCCGCACGTCGATGATTTCTGGTCCACCGCCGAAAGCCAACATGCGGACGCGCGCCGTAGACAATTTTACTTTCATGTAACCTTCCAAAAAAATGCCTTGGGGGTTTATCGGGGCCCCGATCGAAGCGGGTGGGTGCCGGCCTGTCCAGTATAGGGGGTGGGTCGGCCAAATTTCGTTCCCCTGGACCTTCAATGGGTGAGTGTGACCAACGCCTCCCCCCGCTCGCGACGGTCAGGCCGACATTGGCCTGGTGGCTTGGCTACCCGACAACGCGCAAGGGCTGGGCTAGAGCCAGCCAGCATCCCGTGTGCAGTGTGTATGGCGCGGCATGGGTGCAGAGCGCTCTCCCCGACACGGCACGATGTCGGCAGCAGGCAGCGACACGGCATGAGCCGGGCTCTAGGGCGGGGACCACAAACCATCAAACCATCTGACTATCGAAGAGCGATGAGGCGGTAAGCTAGACACAATCGCTTGTGGGGGCGACCCGACCCGCGACATCATCAAACTTGGCTGGACCCCAGTTCGATCGCGGCACGTGACAAGCCGCGGTCGTGCGGCACGCGTGCGGGGATATGCTCGAATGCGGGTACCCGTCGAACCCCGAATCGAACCGTAACACCATCGGAGGGCCTACGGTTACTCCGGAAGTAACTTTTCCCGCGGTTTGCCCAAGACCGACAAGTAACTTCGTAGTTTAACTCTTGGTCTGATGCTGCGCCAGCTTGGTGTTCCGACGCCGACGCACAGCTTGATTTATGCGATGCTGAAGCCCTACATCATGGGTCCGCCTAACTGAGCAGTCCTGCTGCCACCGTCGACCAAAGCGAGGGACCGTTGAGCGTTGACGGTCAAGTGAAGCCGACCCTAGATAGCGACTTCTTTCATTTCGGGTGACAATAAATGTTAATTGGCGCGCCAAAAGAAATCAAAGACAGCGAATTTCGTGTCGGCTTGACGCCTGCCACAGTTGCCGAGCTCACGCATCACGGCCACGGGGTTATTGTTGAGAAGTCCGCTGGCATCGGCTCGGGCCTGACAGATGACGAATATCGGACTGCCGGAGCTAAAATCGTCGACACACCCCAGGAAATATTTGCTCGCGCTGAAATGGTCGTAAAAGTGAAAGAGCCGCAGGACGGCGAGCGCAAGATGTTGCGGCCAGGTCAAATTTTGTTCACTTATCTGCATCTCGCACCTGATTTGGTGCAGACACAGGACTTGGTCTCCAGCGGCTCTGTCTGTATCGCGTACGAGACCGTCACCGCCTCGTCGGGAGGGCTTCCGCTCCTCACGCCGATGTCGGAAGTCGCTGGGCGCCTCGCGCCGCAAGTCGGCGCCCACGCGCTGGAAAAAGAGTCGGGTGGGCGCGGTGTTCTCCTGGGCGGCGTCCCCGGCGCTCCGGCAGCAGATGTGCTGATCATAGGCGGCGGCGTCTCCGGCACTAACGCCGCGACGATCGCGCTCGGCATGGGCGCTCAGGTGACGATTCTCGACCGATCGCTCGAGGTTCTGCGTCGCCTTGCGACCCAGTTCGACGGCCGCGCGCGCACGATCTTCTCGACACGCGCTGTGATCGCTGACCTCGTCACTAAAGCTGATCTCGTAATCGGCGCAGTGCTCGTGCCAGGGGCCTCCGCGCCAAAACTCATTACTCGCACAATGCTAAAGACGATGAAGCAGGGCTCCGTGTTCGTCGACATCGCCATCGACCAGGGCGGATGTGCCGAAACGTCGAGGCCGACGACGCATTCCAATCCGACCTTTGTGGTCGATGGTGTGGTTCATTATTGCGTTGCCAATATGCCGGGAGCGGTGGCGCGCACATCGACCTTTGCGCTCAACAACGCAACCCTGCCCTTCACGTTGCAGCTTGCCGACAAGGGTTGGCGCCAAGCTTTGAAGGACGACATCCATCTGCGTAACGGCCTCAATGTCTGCGACGGCAGGATCACCTGCAAGCCGGTGGCGGAGGCGCACGGACTTGAGTTTACGCCGGCGGAGACGTTCATCGACTGAAGGACTGCCGTTGGAGAATCGCGTTTCCGCCCGCGACTAAAATGCGGACCTCAAATATGAGGAGCGGTCCTGCTGAGGTAAACAGGAATGATAGAATGATTATTCGAGGGTGGCGTTCCCGAACGTCATGTTCTCCATGCGAAACATTTGCTCGTCCGGACACAAACTATTTGTCGACGTTGGAGAAAGCCGTTTCGACGACATCACCGATCGGTTGCCACGTCCGGCCGTCGAACTGAACCAATCGCATATGTCTGATCGGCCGAAAGTTGAAAGGTCCAGTGCTGATTTTTACCCCAGGTAGCAAAGCGGAGTTTTGGTAGTCTTTGAGGGCCGCTGCTTGCTTCATGACGTTCTCGCGAGACAGATCATTGCCGCACTGTTTGAGCACTTGCACCAGGGTCTCGGCGGCCGCATAGCCGAAGACGGCCGCGCCGTCGTCTTTGCCTCCCGCCCGACTGTATTTGTCAAGAAATGCCTGCCAGTGCTTTGTGGCTTGTTCGTCTTTCCAGGCCGGATCATTTGCATCCTTCAAGAAGGCGGCCGTAATCACACCAACGGCATTTTCCGGGCCAGCCGGCTTTAGCGCCGTCGCAATCGATGAAGCCATGTGGTCCAGGACGAACACAGGGTGCCAATTCAGCTTCGCCGCGTCCTGGATTACTTTCGCCGCGTTTGCCGGCAGTCCCGCAAACACAAAAATCTCGGCTCCCGATTGCTTCAAGATCGATACATGCGTGTCCAGATGCTCGTCTGCGACATCGTAGGCGATGTCGACCCTGATGTTACGGGCGACGTCTCCCAGCCCGTCTTCCAACCCCTTGAATATTTCTCGGCCGACTTGATCGTTCTGCCAAAGAGCGACGATCCGCCGGCTAGGGTAGGTCGCTTGTATGTAGTTGGCGTAGATGCGCCCCTCTTCCCGAAACGAGGGCTGCCAACCCATTGTCCACGGGAACAACGATGGATCGAACAGGTGATCGTCTCCGGAAGCGACAAAAAGCTGTGGAATTTGCCTTTCGTTCAAGTATTTGCGTACGGCAAAGTTGCCCGGGGTTCCAAAAGAGCCGAACATCAACAGGACGTTGTCATTCTCAACAAGACCGCGCGTAAGATTCAGGGCGGTTACTGGATCGGATTTGTCATCATAGGAGATAAAGCTGATCTTGCGGCCGTCGATCCCGCCGCGCTCATTTAGCATCTCAAAATACGCTGCTTCGGCTTTCCCGATAGCGCCGAAGGCCTCCAGAGTTCCACTGTAAGGCATGAGATTGCCGATACGAATTTCGGTGTCGGTCACGCCCTGGTCGCGCACTCGCTCGGAGATCGCGCTCAAACTCGTAAGCGCCAAGACGATGGCAATGAGCGTTCGTACCCGCGTTTGCATTCGTATGAGCTCAACCACAAAACCGTGCGGCAAGATTTCGAGACGTATTGAGGGCAGTCAGCTTGATTTAGATCAAGCTCCAGGAATTGGTCAAAATGACGATGTGATCGAACAACAAGGCATTGCTGCGGTGCATGAGTCTGCTGTGGCACCAAACTGACATGGCGGGCCTGGCTGATGATGTCCGTTCCTGAGGGGGAAGCGGAAGTCTCGGTTGATCGGGCCGAGGTCCGTTGATGACCCAAAGGCGACATCAGAACTCGCTCCAGCCGCAGTTTACAATCGCGCAACTACTTCGATCCTGCACGATCTGTCTTGACCGGAGGCGACAACGCGACGGCGGCCTCGGTCGTGAGCAGGAGGAAGGTCAACGTCTCCTGAAGATAGAGGCGCACGACATTATCCGTGTGACCCAAATACCCGATCGAGACGTCCTGACCGATGTGTAGGGCGAAATCGCCGCCACGGGTGGTGAGCACGAAGGCACCGGCAAGCGAAGGCGCCCAGATGATCCCATCCTTGACGAGCTTCTTGATGTGCTCCAGCACAGGATACCCGTTGTCGCTGGTTTCGGCGAGAGCAGTATAGGCGTCGGCACCGAGCAGCACAGCATAAGGCCCGTTGACGCCGACGAGGCGCAGCTGGCTCAAGGCTTGGGCGATGGCATCCGGATATTGGCGCACGTCGGCCGGCAGCGTCTGAATCGGGTTGCTGGTACCCTGCCGAATGCCGCCGATGCCGGCTGCAGCATACCCCTCGAAGATGGCGCGGTCCTCGGCGTAGGCGATCTTTTGGGCGGCGTCCTTCGCCGGTTGCCAGTCGGAATCGGCCGAACCGCGTTCCACGTCGTCGATCTGCTGGCGATCGAGCTCGAAGGGGACTCGAACCTCGACCAGCGCTTTGACCTCGCGCTGGCGGGCGAGGACGCCATCGCCTGGGGCTTCGATCGCCTTGAGGTGGCCGGTGCCGACCGCGGAAAGGCCGACGCCACCCGGCCCGTGGACGTCAACCACGCAGCGTCCGGCGAGATAGCGCTTCAGGGTGCGCGTGGTCTCCTCTTCGAGGTCTGCCCACGCCGCTTCGGAAATCGGGGCAAGCTCGCGATGAAGATTATTCATGACGGTTCTCTCCTTTGAGGGAGCCAACTCTGAGCGAGCGATCGCCCGTCGAGGTTGTAGAGGGTTCGACGGTTGACACGTCGGGCTTCGCTGCCTTGGGTTCGCCATCGTTCACAGCGTCCAGAAATGTCGCTGATGGAACGAAGAACAGGATTCCGGTCACCGCGCGGCTGAAATCGAGCAGCCGGTCGTAGTTGCCGGGCGGGCGGCCAACGAACATGTTCTCGATCATCTGCTCTGTCACCCGCGGGGTGCGGCAATAGCCGATGAAATAGGTGCCAAATTCACCGTTGCCGGCTCGGCCAAAGGGCATGTTGTCGCGCACGATCTGAAACTCTTGGCCGTTCTCGGTTATCGTGGTCAGCGCGTTGTGCGCCGAGGTCGGCTTGATCGAGTCGTCCAGCTCGATGTCGGATAATTTGGTGCGCCCGATGATGCGCTCCTGTGCCTCCGTGGACAGCCCGTTCCAACCGTCCAGATCGTGCAGATATTTCTGCACGATCACGTAACTGCCGCCTGCGAAAGCGGAATCCTCCTCCCCGATTAGCGCGGCTTTGATCACCGCTTCGCCACGCGGATTCTCCGTGCCGTCGACAAACCCCAGAAGGTCGCGATCATCGAAATAGCGAAAGCCGTGCACCTCGTCGACCACAGAGACTGCGTCGCCGAGACGTGCCATGATCTGCATCGCCATCTCGAAGCAGAGGTCCGTGCGCTTCGCGCGGATATGGAAAAGTAGGTCCCCAGGGGTCGATACCGCATGGCGCGATCCGGCCTGGATCTCCCGGAACGGATGGAGTTCGGCCGGGCGCGGGTTTCCGAACAGCCTGTCCCACGCCCCGGACCCTATTCCCATCACGCACGAGAGGCCAGCTTCAAGATCGCGAAAATCAACCGCGCGTATCAACGCCGAAAGGTCTGCGCAGAAGGACCGCACGGCGGCGCGGTTATCCGGGCCAGAATTTATCGTCACGACGAGGAAGATCGCAGCGCGTGTGAGCGGCGCCGATACGGGCTGTGGAACCGCTCCCGGTTCAACCGCGGCGTTTGGAGTCATGGAAATCGCAACTCCATTGTGCGGCATCTCGCAAGTGGTACCAGACTGAACTCGGGCAATTCAAGTTGCGCGAACCGTTTGCAAACTAGGCTGCAAAACCTCGTTGCCCGTTACGCAAGTGCTGCAGTTCTTCTCGAACGCGGAATAAGCCGCGTTCGGGAGAAGATGACGACCTCGGAGATCGTCAATAAACATAGGCGGGAGGCACGTACTCATACGGGTACAACCTAACGCGGCCTCTCGGTCGCATGCGAATGAAACTCTCCGAATCCTGGCAAATTACGCGCAATAGCATGTTCGCATGCTATTCGCGACCGCAGGTTCGTCATTTTAGAGTCTCGAGATACGCAATGACGTTCTGACGATCTTCGGCGTTAGGAACGGTGATGAACATCTTCGTGCCGTGAACGTCGCCCATCGGGCTCTGGAGCCACTGATCGAGCGTCTTGTCGTCCCACGTGATGTTTGCCGCCTTGAGGGCGGCTGAATAGGTGTAGCCCGGTGCGGACCCGCTCTTGCGGCCGACAACGCCGGCGAGGGAGGGGCCGATCTTGTTCACGCCTGCCTCCGTCGAGTGACAGGGGGTGCAGTGTTTGGCGAAAAACTCCTGACCGGCTGCGCGATCTCCGGCCGCAAGGGCCGCCGACGAGCCGAGTGTGATCGTCGCTACCGCACTCAGCAAATTTACAAGAGCCGTCCGTGTCTTTGAGAGGCGAAGTGTTTTCGTTGCCATGGTCCCACCTTTTCTATCAAGTTGGTCAATACCGATCGGCCGAGCGCCAAACGAGCAGCCGCGGCCTGCCGACCGCGGGGGGTGAACCGGTCTTGGGACCACTCTAATGCGCATTCGGCCGGTTAGCGAGGTGGGATCCGCTGACAATAAGTGGTGCTCGAACGTCCGATGCTGGCCACTTCTCGACGAAAAGCAGCGGTCGTCTACACGTCGGCTGTTAGGGGCTGACCGGAAACGGCGGATGTGCGGCCAAATCGAAGTTGATGATCGGCCGTACGGCAGTCGGTCCCCCGGGGTTCCAAAAGGTAACAAGAATGCATTCAAGCACGGACGATACTTTGCGGAGGCCGTAGCGCGCCGTCGGCTCATCTCGCGTCTAAAAAAAAGCGGCTCGCAACCTTGCGCGATGAGAATGTCTGCCAATGACCCAACTCGGGCATGGGACATTAGGAACCGTTCAAGATCACTCTCGAAGAAAGGTCATCTCGCTGGTGGCACGTGGCGCCCCGGCTCAGCGTGGCCAAGCGCTCGGGACGCTCAGGCATTGCCGTAGTGCACCTCGTGCGCAATGTCCTTATTGGTTTTGTCGGGGAGCAGCAAGGCCGCGCAGATGCTGATCGCCGCGCAGACAGAGACGTAGAGGCCGATCGGAAGCGAGGAATGATATGTCGAGAACGACCGAGGCCGCCGTCGCGTTGTCGCGCCAAGCGCACCAGAAAATTGGTCGACGCCGGATAGGACTTTTTCAACAGAATCGGCCCTTTTCGGACGTGACTGGTCTAGCTGACGATGTCCGTTTACGGGGGCAGAACAGACGTCACGGTTGCCGCCGCTGAGGTCCGAAAATGACCCCAAAGCGGAAGTCGAGCGTGCATCGCAGCAGTCGGAAGCGATGAAGATTGACGCCGCAGGGGAGATGTTCAGCTTGTCGGCCCGGCATTTATCCGAGTGGCGAGGTCCTCATCCCGACCTTGTCGGTGGTTTCGAGCGGGACTCGGCACCCATTCAAAAACAGGCTGAGCATATTGAACCAGCCGATCATAAGCACAATCTTGCGAGAGATCGTCTCACCGTACTTATCTAGAAGTTCGCGCACGGTCTCATCGCGCAATGTTCCGCTCTTTGACAACTCATCGGTCGCTTTGCACACGAGAACATACTCCGGATTAATACCAGATACCGGACCATCGGTGGCGACAGCGTCGATCTCCGCGGCAGACAGGCCTGCGTTCTTGGCCATCACCACGTTGGCTTGCGCCTCGTATGGCGCATTTAACACCTTTGCCGCGCGCAGGATGATCGTCTCGCGTATCTTGGGATCAATGCCTTTCGTCGAAAACATTGCTTTGACTATGCCGATCGTCGCCTCGAACATGTCCTCAGTTCCAGCGAACATCTTGAGGACGTTTAGGGTCTTTTCCGGCTGATAGGATTTGCCCATTATCTGCTGAACAGTTTGTTCCGAGGGCAATGGGATCGCGACGGTGGAGCTGTAGGCTGTGGGGTAAGCCATGGTATTCTCCTGTTGTTTGAAGCGGGCAGCGCACTCTTAATTTTTATGCTTATGTTCATGGAACAAAGCCCCACCAAATTAGTTCCGGCAGCGCCATAACAAGCGTTTCACACTTCGACTTCATCGTGCTGATTGTTCTAGCAATTCGATAATTCTGCCAACGGGCTGCGAAAGGGTCGCCATGGTAGAGACCATTCTGAGCGCACTGGCTCCGATCGTCTTTACGCTGCTCCTCGGTTTCGTGGCTGCTTGGCGCCACGACTTCGGGCCGAAGGAAGCGTCGGTCCTCAATCGCATGGTGCTATGGTTCAATTTACTCAGCCGGTTCCTGAACGGCTGCCGGGTCCCACTCGAAACCACGGATAAGATTGGAACCGGGACCTCGCCACTCGAGAACAGGACGCCATGAGTGGATTTTTCCATATGAGCGAAATCGCCCGTAGTTCGAATAACAGGAGACTATGATGAATCGCCGAACATTGATCGGGGCTTTCGCCGCTGGCGCAGCCCTTCCCTTGCTCAACCAAGTCGCCAGCTCCCAGCCATCGCCGAAGACGAAGAATGTCGT
>Ga0210406_10005735_pt1 | contig 12950 bp, 16 predicted proteins | sample IncBWC30MmetaG_FD_155454 | JGI IMG/M metagenome (GOLD analysis project Ga0210406, IMG submission 155454) | Forest soil microbial communities from Barre Woods Harvard Forest LTER site, Petersham, Massachusetts, United States - Inc-BW-C-30-M | ecosystem: Environmental > Terrestrial > Soil >...
CAAATGCCAAGGCTAGTGCTTCTCCGCCGAATTCCCAGCCTTTAGCGTCCAAAACGCGGACGCAAACCTGGGGCACGTGCAGACCCGCGAAGTTCCGGGCGACCTACCCTGGAGAGTTTTCGCGCCTGCACTCGGATGGCTAAATGCCAAGTGCTAATTGCCAAGTGCTAATTGCTTAGTGCTAATTCTGCATGCTGCCCTTCAAGCTCGTTTACAGCGACGACTATTACCTGCCTATCGGATCCCACGTCTTCCCTGCCGAGAAGTACCAGCGTATTCACAAACGGCTGATCGAGACGGGTGTCGCCGAGGCTGCGGATTTCATGACGCCGCATCCGGCTTCGGATCAGGACATCCTGCTGGTGCATACGCCGCAATATGTGCAGAAGCTGAAGACGGGAACGCTCTCCGCGCACGAAGAGCTTGAGATGGAGATTCCCTATTCGCCGGAACTAGTTCGGGCGTTCTGGCTGGCGGCCGGAGGATCGATTCTGGCGGCGGATCACGCGTTGAACGATGGCATTGCGTTCAACATCGGCGGCGGATTTCATCACGCCTTTCCCGATCACGGGGAGGGCTTCTGCATGATTCACGATGTGGCGGTGGCGATCCGGCGGATGCAGCGGGACGACAAGATCCGGACGGCCATGACAGTAGATTGCGATGTCCACCAGGGGAATGGGACGGCCGCGATCTTTGCCGGAGTGCGGGTGCCGAGCGATCCGTTGCCATCGGCGGGGGCAGTGACGATCCCAGCTTCGCGCCCGGCGAAGTTGCGGAAGGCGCATGCGGGGGATGTGTTCACGATCTCGCTGCACCAGGAGCACAACTATCCGGCGTGGAAGCCACCCTCGTCGATTGATGTGGACTTGCCGGACGAGATTGGCGACGACGATTACCTGGCATGGTTGGATAACGCGCTGAGTTCCGGCTTGCGCCAGTTTGAGCCGGAGTTGCTGTGCTATATCGCGGGAGCCGATCCGTATCGCGAGGATCAGTTGGGTGGATTGAGTCTGACGATTGAGGGCTTGAGGCGCCGGGATGAACTGGTGTTCCACGTGGCGCGGGCCCGGGGGATTCCCGTGATGGTGACATATGCTGGAGGTTACGCGCGCAAGGTGGATGACACGGTAACCATTCATTGCAATACGGTGGTCGCGGCGAAGGAGGTGTTTGGTGAAAGGACGTCGCATTCCTAGCCAAACCCGTTAACCAGAGAGGACACAGAGGGGCGCAGAGAAATTCAGCCCTACGGGCCTGCATGGGGTCCTTCGACTTCGTTCGGCTGGCGCCTCACTTCGCTCAGGATGACTGTGAGTTTTGCTACGAAGACGATGAGAACGTACCGTCTGCACGGCTGTCGACCTACATATTAGCGATCGGCCATTAGCCATCGACTATCCGCTATCAGCCATCGATCACCTTCCGGCTGTTAAAATAAGCTCTTACGCCTATGTTTGAAAATCTTCAGGAAAAACTTCAGCGCGCTTTTAAGACTTTGCGCGGGCAGGGCACGCTTACCGAGGAGAACATCCAAGAGGCACTGCGGCAGATTCGCATGGCGCTGCTTGAGGCCGACGTCAACTTCAAGGTCGTGAAGCAGCTCATTGATCAGATCCAGGCCAAGGCAATCGGGCAGGAAGTCGCGACCGCGCTCTCTCCGGGCGAACAGGTCATCAAGATTGTTCGCGACGAAATGGTCGCGGTGCTGGGCAAAGACACTGCCAAGATGAAGTTCGCCTCGCAGCCGCCGACGGTTGTACTGATGGCGGGGCTGCAGGGCTCGGGCAAGACGACGACCTCGGGCAAGCTGGCTAACTGGCTGAAGAAAGGCGGGCACCGGCCGCTACTGGTGTCGGTGGACGTTTACCGTCCAGCGGCCCGGCAGCAGTTGAAGGTGGTGGCCGACGCCATCAAGGCCAATATCTACGAAGGGGAAGTCAGCGAGGCGAACACGGCCACGGTCGAGCGACTGGTGAAGGAGGCTCGGCGCGAGGCTATCAATACCGGGAGCGATGTGCTCATCGTCGATACGGCAGGCCGGTTGCACATTGACGATCAGCTGATGGAGGAGATGCAGTCTCTGAAGAAGCTGCTGAATCCGTCGGAGATTTTGTTTGTTGCCGATGCGATGACTGGGCAAGACGCGGTGCGCTCGGCGGATGAGTTCCACAAGAAGCTTACGCTGACAGGCGTGGTGCTCACCAAGATGGATGGCGATGCACGCGGTGGCGCGGCTTTGTCGATCCGACAGGTAACCGGGCAGCCGATCAAGTTCATCGGCGTGGGCGAAAAGTATGATGCGCTGGAGCCGTTCCACCCGGACCGCATCGTGTCGCGAATTCTGGGCATGGGCGATATCCTGTCGCTGATTGAAAAGGCCGAGCAGCAGGTCGACAAGAAGAAAGCCGAAGACATGGCCAGCCGGATGCTGGCTGGTGATGGATTCTCGCTCGAGGATTTCCGCGATCAACTGCGGCAGGTACGCAAGATGGGATCGATTCAGAGCCTCATGGGAATGTTGCCGTCGATCGGACCATTCAGCGGGTTACAGAAAGCCGCCGACAAGGTGGACGAAAAGCAGATCAACCGCGTGGAGGCCATCATTAATTCGATGACCGTGCACGAACGGCATCATCACGACGTAATCAACGGCAGCCGGCGCAAACGTATTGCGCGCGGATCGGGGACGAGTGTGCAGGAAGTGAATAACCTGCTTCGGCAGTACGCGCAGATGAAGAAGATGTTCAAGCAGATGGGGAAGCCGAGTTTTGCGCGGCGGCTGGCTGGGATGAAGATGCCTGGTGGCTTTTAGCTGATCGCCGGTGGCCGATGGCGGAGTCGTCGGTCGCCAGTCGTCGGCCAGGTCAGGGGTCGCTCAATACTGGCGCGTGGGTCTGGGCCGAAAAAGCGGTTTGCTTTTGACTGACGCCACCTTCCCTCCACGGTTTCTTCAAGCCTTCGGCTTACCTTATTCCCGCCTCGACATCTGTCCAATGTTTCTAAGACAATTACTCACTAGAATCGAGGATCCCATGCATCGATCTTTTTGGCCTGGATTGCTGGCGCTGGCTTGCGGGTTCGGCTTGCAGATTGGGGCATTTGCGCAGGACAAGACGGCGGTCGTGGCGCCTTCGTCTGGGCCGCGCGCAGAGTTTCTCAACGAACTGAAGGATGAGTCGGACAAGTTTATCCGGTTGGCTGAGGCCATCCCGGCCGATAAATACACGTGGCGGCCCGGGCCCGACGTGCGTTCGATTGCTGAAGTCTATCTGCACGTGGCGGCCGCCCACTTTAACCTCCCGCGCCTGATCGGCACGCCCCCTCCGGAAGGCTTTCAGGCGAAGGGCTTTGACAAGTCAACGACCGACAAGGCAAAGGTAATTCAGGCGCTGCAGGATTCCTTCGCGCACCTGCGTGACGCAGTGATCAAGATGCCGGATGCCGATCTGGACAAGCAGCAGGACTTCCGCGGCGGCAAGAACACGGAGCGCGGGATCCTGCTTTTTATCATGCGGCACATGGCCGAGCATCTCGGACAATCGATTGCGTATGCGCGCATGATTGGCGTGGTTCCGCCGTGGACGGAAGATCAGCAGAAAGCGGCGAAGCCGGACGCCAAGCCCAAGCAGTAGTGGTGGGTGAGTGCGGGCTGTCGGGGTCGGGGCATCCCTTATACTGGCGGTCCCGATGAAATGGCGCTCGCTCAAGGAATCGACTCCGGGTAAGGACGTCCGGCCTCTCCGCGACGTCTTTGCCGAGCGCAAGGAGTTGATTGCGAAGTACGTGCCGGCAGCGGCTCTCGACGTGCATGCCCGGACGGTTGCTGCCTTGAACGCCCAGGGACTGGCGGCTAAGTCACTGGCCGTGGGCGCGCGGGCCCCTGAGTTTTCCCTTCCCGATCAGAACGGAAAGATAGTTTCATCTGCGGAATTGCTGCTCGGTGGGCGTCTCGTTGTGTGCTTCTTTCGCGGACGCTGGGATCCTTTCTGTTGTGGGCAGATGGAGGCGATGAACCGTGTGCTCCCCGCGATCGAGGAGGCGGGAGCTTCGTTGGTGGCGATTTCTCCGCAGACAATAAAACAGTCGTTCTTCATGGCCGATCAGCATCGGCTGGGCTTTCCTCTTTTGAGCGATGCCGGGAATCAGGTGGCACGGCAGTTTGGCTTGGTCTACCGGGTGCCGTCTGAGCAGGAAAGCATTTATCGGCGGGCGTTCATCAACCTGCCGTTGGCCAATGGCGATGAGAGCTGGGAGTTGCCGATTCCGGCGGCTTATGTTGCGGAGCGCGACGGGACCGTGCTGTTCGCTTACGCGAATGAGGACTATTCGGAGCGGCCGGAGCCCGGGGAGATCGTGGAGCGGCTTGGTTGAGCTATGGGGGCGGGACTTTTCGCGAGAGCTTTTGTTCGACGACTCCTGCAATCCCAAACATAAGGGCGAGAGAGCCGGGCAAAGTTACTGTCGGCGTGAGATCCCTCGCTAGACTCAGGCCCGCTACCCGGCTCAACTTGCCAATCCCGCTAACTTCCGCGATAATAATGGTTTGTCTTACCCCTCCCGGAAGGACTAGGAAAGGAAACCAAGTTCCGTGTTAATGATTCGACTCGCGCGCACGGGTGCGCGCAAACAGCCGCAGTATCGCGTGGTGGTCATCGAGAAGGAACGGGCGCGCAATGGGCGTTCCGTCGAGGTCGTGGGAACCTACAATCCCCGGGGCGCTGCTGCCCATATCAATCTGAAACGCGACCGTATTGATTATTGGGTCTCGAAGGGCGCGAAGATGTCGGAGCGCGTGAGCAAGCTGTTCGCGAAGCCTGTACCGGCTGCGGCCGGACCTGCCGCCTAGAGTATTTCCGTGCGCTTTTACGCGCATTTCACTCCCAAAGTCAGGAGTTGCAGATGAGCGAGCAGAACGGCGACGCTAAGGCTCTTATCGAGCACGTCACCAAGGTGCTGGTAGACGCGCCGGATCAGGTGTCGGTTACTGACGTAGAGGAAGAAGGCGAGACGGTGCTCGAGCTCACGGTCGCCGAAAGCGATCTGGGCAAAGTGATTGGGAAATCGGGACGCACGGCGCGAGCGCTGCGCACCCTGCTGAGCGCGGCGGGCATGAAGTCGGGCAAGCGGTACGCGCTCGAAATCCTCGAATAGATTGCCGGATTCAGGCCTGCAGAATTCCCGCACAGGGGCGACGATGGGCGAGGACTACATCAGCCTGGCGCGCGTCCTGAAAACGCAAGGACGGCGCGGCGAGGTCGCCGTGGAAGTGCACTCGGATATTCCCGACCGTTTCGTCGAAGGCATGCGAGTGTTCGCCCTCGATGCGGCGGGCGGGCGCCGGCAACTCAAGATCGAGGAACTCTGGCCCCACAAAGGCCACCTGGTTCTGAAGTTCGAAGGCATCGACTCGATCTCGGACGCGGAAACGCTGTTGCGGTGCGAATTGCAGGTGCCGCGGGCCGAACGCGCAGAACTTGAGCCGGGCTGGACATATGTCAGCGATCTGAACGGCTGCACGGTGTTTGACGGCGATCGCGAGATTGGAACCGTGCAAGGGGTGGAATTTGGCGCAGGCGAAGCGCCGCTGCTGATCGTGCAGGGCAAGACGAAGTTACCGTACGAGATTCCGTTCGCCGAAGCGTACCTTGCGGGCGTGGATCTGGCAGCAAAGCAGATCCGGATGAAGTTGCCGGAAGGAATGCTGGATGTAAATGCACCGCTGAGTGAGGAAGAGAAGCGGGAGCAAAACAAGATTGAGTAATTGGGAAATTTGGTAATTGGGGAATTGAAACGCGTGGTGCCGAGGTCTTTCGGTCTTCAAATTACACAATTACCAAATTACCCAATTACCCAATGCTGGTTGATCTGCTAACGATTTTCCCCGACTTTTTCCGTGGGCCCCTGGATTTTGGGATTTTGCGGCGGGCGCGGGAAACGGGACTGGTAGACGTTAACATCCACGACCTGCGGGAGTTTACGCGGGACAAGCATCGCACGGTGGATGACCGCCCATTTGGTGGCGGCGAAGGCATGGTACTGAAGCCGGAACCGATCTTTGAATGTATTGAGAAGCTGCAAGTGCCGCCGCGCGAAGAACGCGTGTCGCAACGAGCACGGGAGTCGGTGATTCTGCTTTCGGCGCAAGGCGCTCGATTGAATCAGACAATCGGGCAGGAGTTGGCCGCGCTGGATCGCATCGTGCTGATCTGTGGACGATACGAGGGCGTGGATGAGCGCGTCAGCGAACACCTGGCTGATCGAGAGATTTCGATTGGGGACTACGTCCTCAGTGGCGGCGAACTGGGCGCGGCGGTGATTGTGGATGTGGTCACGCGGCTGATTCCGGGCGCGGTTGGGAATGAAGCTTCCACGCGGCAGGAGTCATTCACGGCGGCCGACGCCGAGATCGTTGGCGATGGACCGAGTTCAACTTGCGTTTCGGGCGGGTTGCTGGACTATCCGCACTATACGCGGCCCGCGGAGTTTCGCGGCATGGCGGTGCCGGAAGTGCTGGTGAACGGCAACCATGACGAGATCCGGAAGTGGCGGCGCAAGAGGGCACTAGCGAAAACGCTGCGCAACCGGCCAGATTTGATCGATCGGGCGGCGTTGAGCGAAGAAGACCGCCGGCTGCTGGCGGAGCTCGAGCGGTAGTGTCCTGTTACTTCTGTGGAATCCCACCCTGGCGCACAGAAGCGCGCTAGGATGGGACACCCTCGGTTGATGGTGGCGCAAGCGAAGTGCATAGGTCATTCGCTTCGCTCAGAATGACAAGATTTTGTGCTCGCGCAGGATGACGAGATTTTTTGCTTAGGATTACAAGAGATTCACTGCTGAGAATTTAACGAAGGAAACCAACATGTCGAACCTCATCATTGAAAAATTGCTGGCGAAAACCAAACGGACCGATTTGCCGGAATTTGCTCCGGGCGACACTATTCGCGTGCATGTGAAGATTCGCGAAGGCGACAAGGAACGGGTGCAGGCGTTCGAGGGCGTCGTGATTTCGCAGTCCAGGGGGCCGCAGGCCAGCTTCACGGTGCGCAAGATCAGCTTCGGACAGGGCGTGGAGCGCATTTTCCCGGTCAGTTCGAAGGTGATTGACCGCGTGGAAGTGCTGCGCTCGTCGAAAGTGCGGCGCGCGAAGCTGTATTATCTGCGCGCGTTGAAGGGCAAGGCCGCACGGTTGAAGGACGTGGACCGCGAGCACGCGACCGCGGGAGCTGCCACCACCAAGTAGTTCCATGTAAACGGGACAATCGCTCGCAGCGATGATGGTCTCTCAAACGAGAGAGCCAGAGGCGGCGGTTTTCCGAAAATCAGTTTTGCGAACCGGCCGAACTAGCCTTGTGCTTGTCGGCCTTTTCTTTTGCTCGGCGGCGATGTTCGAACTGGTTCATCAAATGCTGCAGGATAGCGCGATCGCCCTTGCGCACCTCGCGAAATTCAATTCCGACGCCAACGTCAATCGCCGCGTGGCGGACTTGTCCTTTGAATGCCAGGTCGTAGTTGGAAACTTTCAGGACCAGTTTCAGATCCGTTCCAGGCAGGATCAGGCTCTTGGTGGTTACGAGGCAACCGACTTCCGAAACGTCTTTCAATATCCCCTCGAGATGGACGGGGCCTGCGCCTTTCTGCAGCAACGCTACGTCACCTATGGCTCCGAACCTCTGAAAAAGGCGCCGATTCCCCACCTGGCCGGACCCTTGCAGCACGCGACGACGATCGCGGACCATCGAGTCATACACCTGCTCCATATCGCCCAATTCAGCGGTCCAGAGCGTCTTCTCAGCTTCGACACACTGGATACCGACCTGGCCCTGCAAGTGAGAATTCGACTCGCCGACCCAGACGATGCGGCAGAAGGCTTTGCTGCGGCCACGTTCGATGGTGACAATCTCCCCGGCTTCCTTAACGCAGCGCAAACCAGTCAGGCGTGCCCCATGCGAGGAGATGTCATAGGTGCAGGCCATTTCGAGCCGAGGTTTGGATTCGGCGTCGTAGTAGGTCACGCGGACGGGCAGGGCGACGGAAATGCGTTTGTCCGTTCGGTCGACGGCTTCTTTTGTCAATGATGGAGTCAATGAAGAATTCCCCGCGGGCTAATGTCAGGGGCTGCTCACGCCCTCTGGGGGATTGAGGTGAGAGTACCAAGTACTCGCAGCATCTTCAATTTACGGCGGTACCCTTACTACGCATTACCGTTGCGCTACTCGCAGCGCCGGAAGGTGCTACGGGGATGTAGCTCTTTCTTCCGGTTCCTTAGCCTCGATTCGAGGTCGATTTTTGAGCTTTCGCTTGCACTTCCACAGTCCGGTCGGCGAACATCTGAGGAAGACCTTCCCGTGCCGGTAAAAACCAAGTCCGCAAAATTGTCTGCCTCGGCGGCGAAGCTGCGCCTGCTCAAGACGCTTCGTTGCACGCTGCGCTACGAGAAGAAGGCTTGGGCGTCGGGAGCGCGGCTGGTAGCGGGCGTCGACGAGGTGGGGCGCGGATCGCTCTTTGGCGCGGTGGTCGCAGGCGCAGTGATTCTCGATCCCACGTACCGGATTCGTGGGCTGCGAGACTCGAAGCTGCTTCCTCGTGAGCGGCGCGAAGTTCTGGCGGAACGGATCCGGGAGCACGCGATTGCGTGGGCCGTGGCGGCCGTGGACGCGGCGCGCATCGACCAGATCAACATCTACCAGGCATCGCGGCTGGCGATGCGCATGGCCGTGTCGCAACTCACGCCTGCGGCCGATTATCTGCTGATCGATGCGTTACGGTTGGATTGCGAGCAAGCGCAGAAGGCTTTGATTCACGGAGACGCTCTTTCGGCGTCGATCGCGGCGGCGTCTATTCTTGCCAAGGTCGAGCGCGACCGCATGATCAGCACATGGGATCCAGTCTTCCCGGTCTATGGGTTGGCATCGAACAAAGGCTACAGCACGCCTCGGCACCTGGCCGCGCTGCGCGAGCATGGACCTTCACCGCTCCACCGGCAGTCGTTTGCGCCGGTCTGGAACGCGCCCGTGCCGCAGGAAGTGCTCAGCTTCATGCTGGAAGAGGACAATGGCGAGCTACGAGCTGCGAGTTTGATGGAGAGCTGATGGCTGATAGCTGATGGCTAGCAGCTCGCGGCTCGTAGCCAGCTTCGTAGCTTAGAATCTCCTCATGCCTCGCATACTTTGCGTGACTGCTCATCCGGACGACGAAGCGGCAGCTTTTGGTGGAACGCTGCGGCTTTACCATGATCGCGGCGCCGAAATCTATCTGATCTGCCTCACTCCGGGGCAGGCGGCTACTCATCGCGGGTCCGCAAAAACCGATCATGAGCTTGCCAGCATCCGGCGCAAGGAACTGGCCGCGTCCTGCGAAATCCTTGGGATCGATCGCTGGATCGTGCTCGACTATGCCGATGGGCAATTGCATCGCGTGGACCTGCAGAAAGTGGTAGGAGACCTGGTCCGGCACATTCGCGAGTTTCGTCCACATATCTTGCTGACGTTCGGCCCGGAAGGAGCTGTGACGGGTCATACCGATCACTCGATGGCGTCGGTATTTGCAACGCTGGCGTTTGAGTGGGCCGCGCGCCAGAAGCGCTACGCCGATCAGTTGATTGATGGGCTGGAGGTTCACACGACGCAGAAGCTATATTATGCGACGGCGAACTTCGCGTTGCCGGATCGGCCGCCGACTTCGCCTCCGCCGATCACGGCCACAATTGAAATTGGCGACCGGGTGCAGACCAAGGTCGATGCGTTTGCCGCGCATACGACGCAGGCTCCGGCGTTTCCGTGGGTGCGGGATACGATTCTGGCCCGCGGGCGGGAGGAGTGGTTTCATCTGGCTGCAAGGTCAAAACCTGGGATGGTGAGTCTTGAGACGGATTTATTGTCCGGAATCGAGGAGTGAGTTTCAGGTTGCGTGGAGGGTCTTCAACGCAGAGGGCGCAGACAAATCCGCAGTCGCAGAAAAAAATCTCTAGTCCTCGGCAGCATTGGAATCCCACCCTAGCGCACAGAACGCGATAGGATGGGGCACCCTCGGTTCGCAGAGCTTCGAGCGTCAGATTCCCTTCTACACAAACCACAGATTCAGTGCCCCCGACGGCCCGCTCTATTTTGCTTTCAAAATGTCGGCCATCAAATCAGGCTTGCTTTCATCGCGCACGAGCCGCGGGTACTTCTCTCCCTCGTGGTAATCGAGCTTGTAGGTCTTGAAGTAGTCGGTATTCTCGACCAGCAATTCGATGGGCTGGTTCCCGCCCTTTGCCGCCTTGATGGCGTCATGCAACATGTCGGCGGAGAAACGTCGGCCGTTGACCGCCACGACTTTCATCCCGGGCCCGATGCCAGCCTTCGCGGCCATCATGCCTTCGATCGTATCGATAACGGCTCCGTCTTCGCGAAGCCGAAGGCCGACGGTATAAACCTCCAGCACCTCTCCTTCTTCGTGTTCTTCACTGCGGTAGTAGTCGGTGGGCGTTTCGTCGTAGACCAGCTTCCAGCCAGTCTCCTGAATTCCTGTGAGGGGAGCGCCGGGACCATGATTCGTGAGACGCTCGGTCCAGAAGCCAGCCCAGTCATACGGGGCCACCTGGTTCAGTGTCTTCACGACATCTTCGAACGTGTAGGTCTTCACTGTCGGCGGACCGCTGGGCGCCCCGTGGAACGCTTTGCAGAAGTCGTCGAGTGATTTTCCGCCCTTGGATTGCTGGCGAATGATCGCGTCTACCCACATCCAGTTCAGCGTGTCTTCGTCATAGAAGTCGGTGGAACGCCGCCAGGAATACCAGGAATGCGGGGCAAAGTAGAGTTGGGGCGCGGCGTCGGCCGTGTCTTGCAGATTGCGCCAGGTGCGTCCGGGAAGATGGTCGAGATCGGCGGCGACTTCGGCCAGGTACTCGCGATATTGATCCGCCGTCCACAGTCCGCTGCGTGCCGTGAGGATGCTTCCCAGGTATTCGGTCAGGCCTTCATACACCCAAAGCAGATCGTCCTGCATGGGCACCTGGTAGTCAGGCGTGGCAAGGCCGGCGGGACGGCGATACTTGCCATTCCACGAGTGCACATATTCGTGAGGCAAAAGTGACGCGTCAAGCTTGCGATCGTTCTCGTCGACGAGGCCGCGCTCGCCGACGCGGCTGTCGTCGGATTCGTGATGCTCGAGTCCGAAATGCGCAACATGGTCGCTCAGCGTATAGAGAAAGTGATAGTGCTGGTAATGCTGCGCGCCGAAGAGGACGCCCGCCTGCGCCACCAGATTCTTGTAACGATCCCAGACTTCCTGCGGCGGCTCAAGCGCCGCTGCGCTATCGGCGGCAACGTCGAGTTCGGCGGACGGCTGTCCGGTCGTAAGCGGGACAGCCTTCAGATACTGGCCGGTCAGCACCGGGGAGTCGACCAGCATGGTCAGGGATACGGGACTGAAATGCAGATCGCTTCCGTTCGCGTTGCTCACGGGAAGCGAGGTGGCGTATTTCCATCCGTCGGGAATTTTGAGGCTGGCGGAGTAGGTAATGTCGTCGCTCTTCCATCCCTTGGGATAGAGCACCACCTGGTTCCAACTGAGGATGAGCAGTTTGTCGGTCGCCGAAGAGCCGGCGGAGAAGCCTCCCACCAGGTTGGCAGGCTCGAGATAATCAAGGTCGGCGAGGACTTCGTTCTGGCCGGCGGGAACATCCACGTTGATGGTCCATCCATCCTTCAAATCGCGCCGCCAGTTCAGTGGCTTGCCGCCGGCCGAAAACCTCAGGCCAGTGAGGTCGATGACGGGGCCGTCGGGCGCGTGTTCTCCCGGAATCCACTTCGGATAGTAAAGCGTCAGTGTTCCGGCGGCCGCCGGGATCCGCAGTTTGGCATGGATAATTTTGCGCGGCGCCTCGGTAGCGTCGACTGCAATGGAGATATTGGGGCCAGCGGCGAATGACGACAGGGTGCACAACGAAAGGATTGCGAGGACAGACACAACACGACCTCGGAAACAGAACATGAACAAGGCTCCTTGTGACCCCAAGCGAAGATCGGCGGAATCGCCGTGCAAAGCGAAGAATATAGCAGGTGTTGGGTGTTAGGTCTTGGGTGTAGGGGGGCAGTCACAGGTGATCCAGGTCAGATTTCAGATTTTTGATGTCTGATCTTTTTGAGTTGTTATTTGTTTTTGTGGGTCTCTGGTTTGTTGGTTTTACCGCTGCTTTGTTGGCATACTGGTATTGGACGATAGAATCGAGTGCATGCGAGCACTTTGTGTTTTTTGTGGGGCGAATTTTGGGCGCCGCCTGGCTTATCGTCTGGCGGCGGAGCGGGTCGGCAGTTTGCTGGCGCAGCGGGGCATCACGCTGGTCTATGGCGGTGGCAAGGTTGGGTTGATGGGAGCGCTGGCGGATGCGGCTCTGGCTGGCGGCGGGCGCGTGGTGGGCGTGATCCCGCGAGCGCTGGCGGAGAAGGAGATCGCTCATACCGGGTTGAGCGAGATGCATGTAGTCGTGTCCATGCATGAGCGCAAGGCGCAGATGGCCGATTTGGCCGACGCTTTTCTCTCGCTTCCCGGGGGATTCGGCACGTGGGACGAATTTTGCGAGGCGCTGACCTGGTCGCAGTTGGGTCTGCAGAAGAAGGCTTGCGCCTTTTTGAATGTCGAGGGGTATTACGATGCTTTGCTGGCCTTGACCGAGCGTGCGGCAGAGGATGGCTTTATTCGCGAAGAGCATCGGAAGCTGTTGCTGGTCGACGGGGAGGCCGAGAGGCTGCTCGACCGGTTAGAGAACTACGATGTGCCCTTTGCGCCGAAGTGGGTGGGGCGGGAGGAGCGGTAGAGACGGCGTTTCGGCAGCACGGGCTGGCACGCTCGCGCGCCAACAGATCGGCCTAAGACCTGAGACCTAACACCTGATTTATCATCCATCCGTGTCCTCTCCTCGCGGTAAGTTCATCACGTTTGAAGGGCTCGACGGAACCGGCAAGAGC
>Ga0210406_10005737_pt1 | contig 12946 bp, 10 predicted proteins | sample IncBWC30MmetaG_FD_155454 | JGI IMG/M metagenome (GOLD analysis project Ga0210406, IMG submission 155454) | Forest soil microbial communities from Barre Woods Harvard Forest LTER site, Petersham, Massachusetts, United States - Inc-BW-C-30-M | ecosystem: Environmental > Terrestrial > Soil >...
TAGACATCGAATCCCCTCCACGGATACGCGTATTCTGCAGGCAACAGACCTTAGTGGACGTGGCTGGGTTGACGACGAATACGCGCTCGCTCAGCTCATGTCAAGTGGATTTTTGTGGAGCCATATTAGCAGCGTCGGATGCCGAGCAGTAAGCCGTCGTCAGCGTTAACGCGGTCTCGGGTTCCTCCTCTCGCCATGGAACTTTCAACCCGTCTTAGAGTGGCCTCTTTCAGCATCCCCTTTTCTTTTGGCGTGAGCTCTGCGGCCTCGTCTTTGTTGTAAAGGGTCATCAACCGAATCTGCTGCTCCGTGAGAAAGAAGTCGTAGACAATTCGCAGCCCGCTTCTTCGCCTTTACCATGCGTCCGATCCGGGTCTTTTTAATCTTCATCCCAAAACGGCGGCTAGGATGGGCTTTTCTATTCACTCTCCTCTTACCTAAACGCAACATCGCCGTCATGTACGTAGTTCACGCTCTCCACGCCTTACTCCCGCGCGCCTAGCACATCCGTTCGACAAAGGAGAATGAATGTTATTGAAGAATGTAGTTTCAACATGTTCAAATGGCCTTCGAGTTGGGTTCATCGCTTTGACGGTTTTCCAATTTAGCCTGGGTGGACCGCTGACAACATCTCTTCAGGCTCAAGAGAAACCGCACACTCGTACGCCCATCAAGCACGTGATCGTACTCATAGGTGAGAACCGCACTTTTGATCACCTCTTCGCCACCTACGTCCCCAGGGGCAGCGAATCCGTTAAAAATCTACTGTCGGAAGGAATTATCAACGCGGATGGCACTCCTGGCAGGCAATTCAAGAAGGCGCAGCAATTTCAAGCCGTACCGCCGTTTAAAACCACCTACTACATCAGTCTCGATGGCGACGATAAGACTCCATATGACCTACTTCCCGCACCAACCCTAAACTTTTCCCCCAGCCCCGCCACAGGCGAGCCGCCTCCGTTCCCGGCGGGCACGCCGACCGCCTTGCTGGCCTCAATCGAGCCCTCGCTTGAAAATGGCGATCTCAGCCTGCTGACCACCGGCGCCTCTGGGGCCCCACAAACTGCCGAACTCCCCGATTTCGATTCGCGAGTAGACAATTTCGATAATTTGCCGAACGGACCATTTCCGCTGAAGGGCGCGGACCTCCCCTACGATTCCTATACTGGAGACACCACACACCGGCTCTTCGAGATGTGGCAACAATCGGATTGCAATATCCGCAATGCTACACGACGGAATCCCTCGGGTTGCCTGAACGACCTGTATCCGTTTGTCATCACGACCTATACGAGCGAACTTGATCCCAACAGCTTTCCCATTGCCCACCAAGTGGATGACAATGGCGGCGGTAACTCTATGGCCTTCTATAACATGCAGAAGGGAGATGTCCCGTTCCTGAAGAGCCTCGCCGACCAATACTCGATGAGCGACAATTTTCATCAATCGTTCATGGGAGGCACCGGAGCTAACCACGTCATGCTGGGCAGCGGCGACGCCATCTTCTGGAGCGATGGCCGGGGGAATCCGATCACTCCGCCCTCCCACATTGCCAATCCTAACCCATTGCCGGATTCGAACAACCAGTACACTGTGGACCTCAATTTCGACGGCAACTTCGCCGAATGCGCCGATCCCAAAAAGCCAGGCATCAAGCCCATTCGCGATTATCTCGAGTCCCTACCGTACGACCCGAAGCCGAACTGCGAGCCTGGTCGCTTCTACATGGTCAATAACGACAACCCGGGCTTTTTGCCGGACGGTACCGTGGACACCAAGGGAATTGCAAGCGGTGGCTCCGTCCCACCCTCCAACGTCCGTACCATCGGTGAAGCCCTTAATGAAAAGGGCATCTCCTGGGCGTATTACGGTGGGGCGTACAACGCGGCGGTGGAACTGACGAAGGTCAAGGAGGCAGGTGGGACTACCGCCGATCCGACGGTGTTAATTGGCGCGGCCTACTGCAATATCTGCAACTTTGAGTCCTATACCAACGCGATTATGGGCGACCAAGCGCAGCGGACCGCTCACATCAAGGACGCAACGGATTTCTTCGCCGCCGTTGACGACGGCAGTCTGCCCGCCGTCTCCTTCGTGAAGCCCGACGGTCTGCTGGACGGCCACCCCGCATCTTCTAAAGTGGACCTCTTAGAGGGCATGGTCAAGAAAATCACTGACCATCTCACCGCTAATAAGGAACTGTTTGAATCAACCGTTTTGTTTGTCACCATGGACGAAGGTGGAGGCTACTACGACTCCGGCTATATTCAGCCGATCGACTTCTTCGGCGACGGTCCGCGCATCCCCTTGATCGCCGTTTCACCGTTCACCCGGGGCGGCCACATCAGCCACGCTTACACCGACCACGTCTCGATTCTCAAGTTCATCGAGAGGAATTGGAATTTGAAGCCGCTCACCCATCGCAGCCGCGACAATTTCCCGAACCCCGTCGCCGAGAAAGGCAACCCCTATGTGCCGCTCAATTCCCCGGCCATCGGCGACCTCTTTGATTTGTTCGACTTCGGACATCACGACGGTGATCACGACGGTGATGATAACGGCGGCAACCACTGAGAATCGCTGCATCCCAACCAGGAAAAGGGCGGCCCTGCGGCCGCCTTTTCCATTTGCCAGCGGACTCTCCATGAAATCTATGTGATCGACTCCCTCCATTACCGCCACTTCTTAGGGACGGGCAGAGTGCGCGGAAACTTCACAGGACTGGCTAGTACAGACTACTTGGCCCGGCAGTCCCTCTTGCCACGCCGATTGTCGTGACTAAAGTCTTTCTCAATTTGCTACTTGCTGGTTTCTTCGTGCACTCTTTCTATTCGGCGGATACTGCCCCGTGGCGAGAGCTGATGGCATCGTCAATCTTGTTTGGAACACCGACCAAGCCTGCAACGGCGTTCGAGCTTTGGTCGCCCAGTATGACTGGTGCTCTCAGGTTCACCCAAATCGAGGGCGTGGACTCTTCAGGCCAACCAAACGTAGTGACTTATTCTGTCTCCGTGGAGATTACGGTCACCGCCGCCAGTTCTACTGGAATGATTTCGATTATTGACATGCTCTGCATATCCGCCACCTGCGTCGTCGATCCAATGACGGACTTCCGCACAATCTACGAACAGCCCCTGTTCAGCGATGCAAATGGAGTCTTTACCTTCATACCCGGGTCCTATCTGCCAGCCGACGATGTCCCGAACCAGTTTGGCGTCCCGATGAGCACTACGGAGGTGGAAACGCCGGAGCCACCCACGGCGACTCTTCTGCTCGCTACAGAATTGACAAATCTGACAGATTTGCCTGGACTCTGCCGTCATCCATCCCATGTTGCCCGTTCTCGTTCGGCATTTTGGCCAGTTCCAGGGGCACTGTCGCACTTGTGTGCTTGCGTTGCACTGCGCCTTTCTCTTTCTGTGCCCCCAGAATGCGCCTAGCAGGCCGCGCTTTGTGGCCTAAAAGAAGTCCGCTCCCAGCGCTAATGTACTGCTCGGTGGCATCGGCTGTAATCTCTCAGGAAAATGAAGCTTGCACTTCCTTGACAACCAGCCTGGGTATGAAGTTCTGGCCAAATCCAGGCCTCAGTAGTTCAGGCTTTGACGGGCTTGCCTCTGAAGAGCAATACGTCTTTCGACACTCCGCCGTACCGCGAGTGATGGGTTCTTGGTCTGCATGGTAGCTTGAAAATAGCAGAACAGAACCGCGCGCTCTTGGCTCTCGTCACTCATTCTCAGAGAATTTAGCTAGAGGTAGGTTTCCGTGTACAGAGGCATGCGACTCAGGACGAAGTTTCTCCTTTCCTTGCTGGCGATCTCTGCTGGGTTGACCGCAGCCACTCTGTTCGTGGTGAGTTATAGCGTGGAGCGACGAGTGAGGGAATCGCTTCGCGATGAACTGCGCAACTCTGTAAAGATATACGAAACGTTTGACCAGCAGCGAGAAGCAGCGCTCTCCCGGTCTGCCAAGCTGGTTGCCAATCTCCCAATCGTTCGTGCGTTGATGACCACGGAGGATGCGGCAACCATTCAAGATGGATCGGAAAGCATCTGGAAGCTTTCCGGCGGCGAGATCCTGATTCTCGGGAATCGATCTGGAGAGGTCCTGGGACTCCAATCCAAATCGAAGGGGCTCACTAGAGAGGAGGCGCAAGAGTTGATACGCGGCGCAGTACAGCGCAACGAGGCGCGGAACTGGTGGTACGTAAAAGGGCGCCTCTATCAAGTTTGGCTCCAGCCGATTTACTTTGGAGCGGTCGGGCAAGGCACAGTGATTGGCGTCTTGGGCGTAGGGTATGAAATTGGAACAAATGCGGCACACGATTTCAGTAATGTAGTCTCGAGCGAAATTGCCTTTGAATGCGGCGACGCCATAGTTGCCAGTACGCTTCCTGCTGAAGAACAGAGCGGGCTCTTGGCAACGAGCAAAACCGCAACTGCTGCCCCTTCGGCAGCGCCACAGGAGTTGCAAATAGGGAGCGAGCGGTATCTAGGAATGACCCTCAGTCTAACTTCAATTGGCGAGATTCCCGTTTCGCTGGTTGTTCTGAAATCCCTAGACAAAGCAACGGAGTTCCTCAACCGACTGAATGGCATCCTACTCGGATTGGGTTTGATCAGTGTGTTTGCTGGCGGGGCCCTCGTTTTCCTGATCTCTCATACCTTTACCAAGCCGCTATCTAACCTCGTGGCGGGGGTGCGCGCATTGGCTGAAGGGAACTACGAGTACCCACTCGATAAAAGCGGCGGCGATGAAGTGGGCGAAGTTGCCGGTGCTTTCGACAGGATGCGTGCCAATCTGCGCGCCACGCTTGCCGAGCAGGAGCAGCTTGAGGACAGACTGCGTCAAGCCCACAAGATGGAAGCAGTCGGGCGGTTGGCGGGCGGCGTTGCTCATGATTTCAATAACCTATTAACTGTGATTCGCGGCAACAGCGACTTGCTGTTGGATCGCGGTGGTGTGGATCAGTCGCAAGTGAAGTATTTAGGGCAGATTCAACAGGCGGCAGACAGGGCGGTTTCAATGACACGTCAATTGTTGGCGTTTAGCCGCATGCAGGTGTTGCAACCCCGCCTACTTGATCTGAACACGACGATCTCCGAAATGAACAAGATGATTCCGCGGCTCATCGGAGAGCACATACAGTTTAGCTTCACTCCCGAGTCGAAACTTGGCACCATACTTGCTGATCCCGGACAGGTCGAGCAAGTGTTGTTGAACCTCGCGGTGAATGCACGCGACGCAATGCCGAATGGCGGGGAGCTAACAGTAAGGACAAGCAACGTAACGATAAATGAGAATGACGCCCGGAAACGGCCGCCGATGTCCCCGGGAGAGTATGTACTACTCGCCGTTTCTGACACGGGACATGGTATGGATGCGGAAACTAAGGCGCGCATCTTCGAGCCTTTCTTCACGACGAAAGAGGTAGGAAAAGGAACGGGTCTTGGGCTTGCAACAGTCTATGGAGTCGTTAAGCAGAGCGGCGGTTTCATTTGGGTAGATAGCGCTCCGGGCAAAGGAGCAACGTTTGAGATTTATCTGCCCCGCTCGGCAAAGCCCGCCTCCAGCACGGAGGTTGAAGGCATGGTCGGACCGTTCACGGGCGGAAAAGAGACAATAATTGTCGTCGAAGATGAAACTGGTGTCCGCGAACTGGCGTCAGAGTTCTTAAGAGCTGGGGGATACTCGGTGCTTGAGGCCAGCGATGGAGCAGAAGCGTTAGAGATTGCCGCGCATCATAAGGGTTCAATTGACTTGTTGCTGACTGACATCGTGATGCCGCGAATGGACGGAATCGACTTGGCACAAAAGGTCAGGGAAACCCTGCCGAGAGTTCGCGTTGCGTTTATGACCGGTTATACGGAATTTTCCGACAAAAACGGGCAGAAGGTGCTGATAGATGCCAGCATCCTGCAGAAGCCATTTTCCCGGTCGACCCTCCTTGAACAGGTTCGCAATGTTTTGAACACTGCTCCCCGCCGGGCTGAAGAATCGAAGATAGGCTAACCCCTTTGAATCTCAGTCAGCGTGCGCAGGAGTACACCTGCCACGCAGGCGACATGGATGGCGATCATTTGCTCCGGTTTTTCCAGCCTGCGAAACAAATTCCCAATCGTAGCTCGTAGGGTGAATCAACCGCTCGGCGTCTATTGCACCGTGGCGCGGACGACGGTGATGGACTTCAGCATTCTGACCCAACGCGCCGGGCGCTTCTCGTGCGGTGCTACAAGTCGAAATGGGCCCTGTTTGGGAGCGAGCGGTGCGCCGTCCATTGTGTCCGCTACGATTACGTCAGATTCGATAATTCCTGAATCGAGTTCCGCCAGAGAGAAAACCACGCGATAATCATCCTCCGCTGCGGCGATGACATACGTGGCCATCGAAGGTCCTCGAAGTTGTTCCCCGTGTGGGACTCCGGCTCTCTTAAGTACGTCTTCGAGAAGGACTCCCTCATATGTTTCGGTCTTTTTATCATGGGGATTAACAACCGAGAGGGTCTTCCGCGACATTTTCTTCAAGTCTGCCACAGTTAGAACCAGAGGGGTGGAAACGTCGCCGCCGACTCGAAGTTCTACAACGCTCGCTGTCGCTTGCGGACGCGCATTTGGTGCCCGTGCAAGAAGTAGGCCATACCCGGCGGCCAACAATATGGGAACCAAGGCTCGAGCGTTACGATGCATTGTCGGGACTCTTCCTTGGGTCTGTGGGCTTGAGCTAAGCTCAATCCTTTTCCAACATCACTTCGGTGGATTTAATCACCGCTGAAACTTTATCGCCCACCTTGAGTTTCAGTTCGTCCGCGCTACGCTTGGTGATCACGCTCTCGATGAGATTTTCACCGACGCGCATAACAACATGTGCCATTACGCCGCCAAGGTGGAGTTCGACGATTTCCCCTTCGAGGCGATTCCTAGCGGATAGAGTCATGCCACAAAGAGTACGCCTCCAGGTTCCGGGAGTCCAGAGTGGGTTGTTTTCCTTGCGAATTGACTACGAGCATTCACATGGGTAAGATTCGCAGGAACGCAGTGATTCACCACATGAAGAGGCTCCGACTACTGACCCCTCGAGAAGCCGCAGAAATTCTGGGCATCAGCTTTCCGACCATCAAGAAGTGGATCTACAGGGGAAAGTTGCGGACAGTGAGGACCCCGGGCGGGCATCATCGCATACCCGAGGCGGACATTGCGAAATATCTGCGAGCGACGCTAGGTAATGAAAGTCGCGACAATTGGACGATAAGCTCGCGGATGATCAGTGAGAGTAATCAGTTGGCGGGTCGAATCCTTGGAATCCAGGTCGATGGCGTGGTCGCCCAAGTGACGATGTCAGTCGGACGATACCGGCTAACTTCCATTATTTCATCTGAATTGGCGTCCGATCTTCATCTCAAGACTGGGGATAATGTAGTAGCTCTGGTGAAATCTTCCCAAGTGATGATCTTGCGGAATCAGGTTTAAGCATTTCTCACTGCTAAGGTTCCCTGCCAAACGATTCTATAGATTGCGATTCGTATAGTTTCACCCATGGGCTATTCGGATTAAGTCGGTTTGACATAACGTTACGAACCATATTGAATTGTCGTGTGTTGCGGGTAACCTTGCTTGAGGTCTGAGCGCGGCCTGGCGCGCGTGTAATCAAAGGGGTTGCAAATATGGCTTCAGGTGCGATGTCTGTTGCCTGGTTCAATTCTGCTGGTCGGATTCGATCGGAGTTTCGCGGGCCTGATCGGCAGCGTATTTGCCGGCCCCTGCTTGCCGTCTTCTTGCTATGGATGTGCATCTCTCCAGCCCGTGCGCAAGTGTCGGCCAGCATTTCCGGAGTCGTAACCGATCCATCGGGCGCTGCCGTTCCTTCCGCCAACGTGACCGCCAAGAATTTAGAGACCGGCGTCCTGCGCAGTTCCCTGACAGATAACGCCGGCCACTATCTGATTCTTGCCTTGCCCGTTGGTGAATACGAAGTCCGCACTTCAAAAACCGGCTTTCAAGATTCCACCCGCACAGGCATCCAGTTGAACCTTAACCAGGAGGCGACGATCGACCTGCGCCTGCAGGTGAGTTCCGTGAAAGCGGCCGTCAGCGTCACCGAAGACGCTCCGATTGTCAGCACCACCACAAGCGATATCTCCGGCCTGGTCGGCGCGAAGGAAATCAAGCAGCTGCCGCTGAACGGCCGCAGCTACGACCTCCTGCTCACTCTCAATCCCGGAATCGTCAATTTCACTTCGCAAAAGACCGGCGGTACCGGTATCTCCAATTCCACCACCGCCAACAACTTCTCAGTCTCCGGAAATCGCCCGCAACAGAACATCTTCCTGCTAAATGGCGTGGAGTACACAGGAGCGGCGGAGAACAACATGACCCCCGGCGGGGCAAGCGGAATGCTGCTGGGCGTAGACGCCGTTCGCGAGTTCAATGTGCAGCGTGACTCGTATGGTGCGGAGTATGGCAAGCACCCGGGCGGCCAGGTCATCATGGTTACGCAATCAGGCAGCAATGAATGGCACGGTTCGCTGTACGAATTCGTGCGCAATAATGCGCTGGACGCCGCTAACTTTTTTGATGTGGGTTCGGCGCCACCATTCCAGCGCAACCAGTTTGGCGCTGCGTCCGGCGGAGCGCTTCGCAAGGACAAGACGTTTCTTTTCGGCAACTATGAGGGATTTCGCCAGGACCTGAACCAGACGTCTGTGGCATTCGTTCCAGGGCTGGCGGCCCGCGCCGCGGCAGCTCCGAGTGTCCAACCGCTTTTGAATCTTTGGATCACGCCACCGGCTGGAACCCCGGAGCTTAACGTTCCAGGCCAGCCGTTTGGCATTTCCCAGGTATTCAGCAGTCCGTTGCAGACGATTCGGGAGGATTTCGGGACCTTGCGTGTGGATCAGACGTTTTCACCTTCGGACTCGCTGGCGGCGATCTATACCATCGATGACGGAGGCGATGTTACGGCCACTCCCGCCAATCCTTACAGCACAGACATTCTGAACCTGCGCGAGCAAGTCCTGAGCGTGGAGGAGACTCACATCTTTACTCCTTCCGTCCTGAACACTGCCCGCTTCGGTTTTTCGCGCGCCGGATACTTCTTCACGGGCGAACCGACTCCTGGAACACCCGCGGCCAGCGTTCCCGGGTTTCTCTCGGGCTTGCAGGTAGGCGCTGTGGTAGTCGGTGGAAGTGCCGCTTCCAATCCGCAGGCGCAAATCGGCCTCGCGGGCAGCAACAATGGCAGCAATCTTCCCATCGCGAGGAATATCTTCACCTACGAAGATCGCCTTACCCTTACGCGCGGGCGTCACCAGTTCAGTTTCGGCGCGTGGTTCCAGCAATTTCAGTCCAATGAAAAAATTGCGCTGAGTCAATATGGTCAGGCCACCTTCCCCAGCGTCGCGCAATTCATCAACACCGGCGTCACCAGTTCTTTCCTCTATGACCCTGCTCCCACGGCAATGAACTGGCGTTCGCTCTTCAGCGCGTTCTACGCCGAAGATGTGATTCGTCTCGATCCGCGCCTCACTCTCTCGCTCGGCTTCCGCGCAGAAATCTCGACTGGCTGGAACGAGGCGCACGGGCGCGCTGCCAACTACACATATCCTAATGGTGTGATCTCCTCAGATCCCCATATCGGTAGCAACTTTTTTACGGTGAACAATGCAAAGTTCCTGCCGCAACCCCGCCTTGCTCTTGCCTGGAGCCCACTTGGACCGAAGACTGTCTTGCGCGCCGGATTCGGCATGTACAACGATCTTCAAGACGCACTCGGCTATCGTGCCGACCAGAATGCCCCGTTCAATCCCGTGTACAGCTTGTCTAACTATCCGGTGTCTAAACTTCCGATTGATACCGCCGCTCCACTTCCGGCTGGCGCGAAGCTCGTCCCCGGCGGCGTGCAACCCGATATGCAGACTCCCACGCTGATCTCCTGGACACTTCGAGTACAGCGCGAGCTTTCTCCCAACACTGTCCTGACCGTCGGCTATGTCGGCTCTCATGGTTATCACGAACTCATCGGCGTCGATGCAAATGAACCTGTACCCGTGATTTGTCCGGCCGCGCCGTGCCCATCGGTGTACCCGACCTGGGATCCCGGCCAGCCGACAAGTGCCACGAATTCCCCAACGATTGGTTTCCCTATTGGCTCGCCCCTCGCCGGCGCACCTGTTCCCGCGGGAACGTACTACATCCCGTTCATTGCACCTTCCACGCCCAGAGCGAATCCAGCGATTGCCAACACCTGGACCTGGTTCTCCGAAGGCACCACTTCCTACAACGCTTTGCAGGTGGACGTGTCCCGGCGCTTCAGCCATGGCCTTTCTTTCCGGGGCGTTTACACATTCTCGAAGACTCTCGACGATGGTGACTCAATGAATCAGACTACCGCCGGTAATGCTCCCGGCCTCGTATCGAATCCTTACAATCTGCGCGCAGATAAAGGGCTCGCGACGTTCAACGCTACGAATCTGGGCGTCTTGAATGCGGTCTACTCGCTGCCCTTCGGGCACGGCGAAAAATATGCCAGCGATCTCGAGGGTTGGAAGGGGCAACTCGCCAGCGGTTGGTCGCTCACCAGCATTGTCACGCTGCAATCGGGCTTTCCGCTGACTCCCCAGCTGAGTTACAACCCCTCTAACAATGGCGATACGCGCAATCCGGTCCGTCCTTTTCTCAACCCGGATTTCAAAGGCCCCGTCGTTCTGGGAAAGCCGAATCAGTGGTTCAATCCCGCGGCGTTTATTGCTCCTCCCTCCAATAGCGGGTTTTACGGCAACGCAGGACGAAGTTCCGTGCCCGGACCCGGACTTGCCACCTGGGATTTCTCTGTCCTGAAAAACACAACGATCCACGAGCGCTTGCAACTTCAGTTTCGCCTGGAAATCTTCAACCTATTGAACAGAGCCAATTTCAACACGCCAAACCTGATCGTCTTCACGCCGCCGACTGCTACCAATGCGTCGGGACTTTCCGGAACCGCCGGCGCCATCACCGGAACTTCGACAACCGCACGCCAAATTCAGTTCGGTCTGAAACTTCTCTGGTAGGAGAAAAATGTCCCCAGCTTCGGCCCTAACGTAAACCTAAATAACTCCAGCTCTATTTTGCAGCCACGCCGAGCCTATGCTCCAGCGGCAATTCAAAGAGAGGTAAACATGAGCGACAGAGCAACTGACCTAATGCGCCTCTGTGTTGAAAAGGTCGACTTGGAGGGAGAAGACGCGTTTTTCCTCCAGAACGTGATGAATGCCCTTTTGGAGACCCGCCATGAATCGGAATGTCGCGCACGACTTGAGGAGGCACGAGTGTGGTTCGATAAATGGTGTTCGCGAGAGATGCAAGACCTCGGATGGGCGTCCGAGAGAGTATCGATGCTGCAGGAAATGGTCGAACACAAAGGTCTGGTGATTTACATGACCAACGAAATGGCCGACACAATTTGCAATCTTGGCGAGAACGATCCGAGTGTGCCATCAATCGAGGCAAAGTATGGGGGAATATCCCTGGTTAACTTGAAACAAATGGCCCGTACGGTTAGAGCTATACCCGGACGAAAAGACGGAGATGACTCGTAGTGCCTCGGCCCACCTCCTCAAATATTATGTAAGAACATGAAACTAAAAAGGAAGAATGGCTCCCCAAGATGACATACAAACCAGTAGTCCCAGAATGAGAGAGACCTTTTACGACTGCAGTGTTTAGCGCCGACGTCTTATTATTAAGGTCAGCGCAGATCCGCATGACCGGCGGGGTCGCTTGCGGGCAATGACACCGAAGGGGAAGCGCTTGCTAGCGAGCGCTGTCCCCACCTGGGAGAGGAAGCACAAGGAAATCGAGGGTCTCCTTCGGGATGGAGATCCGACCCGCCTTCGCAGTGATTTGCGAGTTCTCTCAGGTGGCGGACAGAGCCCGGGCTAAGCCTTTACAGACTTTAGGCGAGGATTTTGATCCGCTACCGCGAAACAATCACAGAATGCCGTTCACAAGCAGTAGCGGTGCGCGATACTCATTAACAGAAGACGGAAGTGGGACGAGACAGGGAGCCCAATGGCCAAGCTTCGCGTTCACGGTTTTGCGATGTCCCTGGACGGCTACGGCGCCGGCCCAAGGCAAAGCCTCGACAACCCGCTCGGAGCCGGAGGGCTTGCGCTGCACGAATGGGCCTTCAATACGCGCACGTTTCACGCCATGCACGGCAAAGATGGCGGATCATCTGGCGTTGACGATGACTTCGTCGCGCGTGGCTTCGACAACATCGGCGCGTGGATCATCGGGCGAAACATGTTTGGACCCGTACGCGGCCCCTGGCCCGACGACACTTGGAAGGGGTGGTGGGGCGACGATCCCCCGTATCACGCTCCTGCCTTCGTGCTTACACATCATCCGCGCCGTTCCTTGACCATGCAGGGTGGTACTACGTTCCACTTCGTTACGGACGGCATCCATGCTGCACTTCGGCGCGCTCGAGAGGCTTCGCAAGAAAAAGATATCCGGTTGGGCGGCGGGGTTGCCACAATCCGGGAATTCCTCCGAGATGGACTTGTCGATGAGATGCACTTGGCCTACGCGCCTGTTCTTCTTGGCTCCGGCGAGTGCCTCTTGGCAGGCATGGATCTGTCGGCGCTCGGATATCACGTTATTTCACACGTCACCACGGTCAGTGTCATGCATGTGTTGATCGCGAAGAAGAATCCGTAAGCGCGCCACTGTACTTCGAAAGAAGAATTGCAAGTCCTGATTCGCTACATGTGCTTTCGAGCGGGCCTGATTGGTGGGCCGGAAACCTGTTACTGAATCTGTGAATCGTTGTTGCGCAGCTCTGAAAGCCGGGCGAAAACGGCGTGAACGACGCGATCGCAACGAGCACCCATGAAAGGGAACGCAGTCTTTGCTTCTGTACCAGCGCGAGCATAAAGCCAGCCGCGCATCATGGCCCTCCCGCGGTGCAGCCG
>Ga0210406_10005739_pt1 | contig 12946 bp, 12 predicted proteins | sample IncBWC30MmetaG_FD_155454 | JGI IMG/M metagenome (GOLD analysis project Ga0210406, IMG submission 155454) | Forest soil microbial communities from Barre Woods Harvard Forest LTER site, Petersham, Massachusetts, United States - Inc-BW-C-30-M | ecosystem: Environmental > Terrestrial > Soil >...
AGCCCCATCTCAGCCCCTCCGCATGCTGAAAAGTGAGTCTTCTCAATTATATGATTCTTCTCAGCAAAGGGCGCGACACTCTGACTCAGTAAGATTAGTACGGGTGCGCATTTATAAGAAAGAACAGGGCATCTTGCGCCGTTTGGTTATGCGCAAGAACCTTGGAAAGCAGAAGAACGAGGTGAAGCGTGCCGACATTATCCGCCAACTAATCAAAGAGGCATGAGAAAGCTATCCATCGAACGTGTTCGTCTTTCCGCTCTTAATGCTTGGGAGAAGCAGAACGGCCCCTATACCTCTAAAGCTCTCCGTAATGAATGCAAAGAAAAGCGATGCAAGCGTCCGCGCCAGAACGGTTCGAGCCGCTGCGCCAAACACAAACTATGAAATGCTGCTTGCACTGCAAAGCTGTTCGCGACTTCATTAAGAAATACATCGGCGATAGTGCCTATTATCAGATTATCTGCACGATCTGTAATCGCGTGGCGTGGGTCGGCTGCTAACCGTGGTCACTATCTTTTGGGGTCCAGTCAGAGATTGTCCGGCGTTTTTAGTTCGTGCCGTATGCGCTCTTCCGCTAACTGGCGCTCGGCATCAAGCCAGAATTGTTCTTCTTTTCCTACTGGCTTTCCTGCCTGCTCCCAAAGTTTGTGCGCGCGTTCGCGTATGGCTTGCTGATCTTCGTGCATCTTTTGCAGCCGCTCTTTTAAGGGCGTCTACGGATCAGCAGATCATCCAGGAACGATAGTGGATTGGGAATCGCCGGACTGCTCTTGCAAATCGCGCTCCGCCAGACGCAAAAACACGTCTTCCTGACCTTTAGGACTTCCGGCTTGCTCCCAAAGTTCGAGCGCACGAGCCAATATCTGTTCGTGGCTTGGCTTTTCCATGTTCCCCTCCAATAAGCACGGCCATATGGGATTGGCCCAACGATTCAAGTAAGCGGTGACAGTAAGTTCCTACTCCCTGGCCGTATCCCCGCACGCCCCGACCTTATCCAAATATTCATGAAATAATTAGTAGCGGCCTTAGTTCCTTACATAGGAGGTCGCAATGCGCGAGTTGCCTACGTTCCCAAAGCGTTCGGTCTTAACGCCACGCCAGCCGGCTGGGTACAAGAAACACCGTCGCGTTAATCCGCATGGTGTACCAGTTAGGGGGCAGCCATGAAGCTTAGATGCTTTCAATGTGCCGGTCCGTTTGGTCTTACCTATCGTTGTCATTTGGGCCGTAAGTTCTGTAGTCAAAAATGCGTTGATGACTACAAGTTAGGCCGCCCAAGGAAGGAAGAACTTCCCGGCAAAAAACCGCCTGAGGTGGATAAATGTTTCGATGTTTGCTGAACCTCCGCTTGAGCCCCGGCCACACAGAAACGGCAACTTGTGGTACGCTCTAAATGCAGCCTTCTCTCCGGAGACTGCATACCTACCGACCCCTTCAACTTGGAAGGGGTCGCTTTTTGTCAGTGCCTAGGCAGGGCAGCCGATGAGGTATCAGCCGGCCGCGAGCAGGCCCGAGGAACGGCGCATTGATTTTGCTTGTTTTTTTGGCCACACCAACTACAGGGCTGGCGCGCTACCCCCGTCTCTTGGCTCGGGAAGGGGTACACGGACGGTCTAACCGGGCGAAGCAGCGCGAAGAGAGCCCAGTCTCGGCGGGACGTTGGAAGTTAGCGATAACCGGACGTTCCGTAGCTGCGCCTCACAGACTGAACCTTCGGCAGGGCCGCTGGCCAGCGCCCATTCAAACGACCGTGCCGAGCTACCGTCTAGGGCGCGCCTGCATGCAAAACGTGCCATTCAGGGAAAATCCGGGTAGAGTCAGCTGCGGCATTGCGAAGGGTTCAGCTCTGTCAGAACGAGAACCGTCGGTCGCCCGCGAATGCAGCAGATTGCTGACTGGCTCAACAAAATTCGCCTCGGAGCATTATGCGCTGCGTGTTGTCGATAACGCGTTGATGCAAGCGTCATGAGCGATCTGACCGACCAGCACCTCGAAAACATCGGCGCGTCACTTGGTCATCGCAAAAAGATAATTGTGCGCGACCGTCGAGCTCAATGAGGCTCATTTCTTAGCTATCCGCGGGCCCATAAGGTGAGGCAGAACGCGCGGTGCGCCGGGCTGATATTGGTCGGGGCTGTGGCGGACTTTGGAGACGGCCCCACCAGATCACTGCCGTCCAACAGGAAGTCAGCAAAGCAGATCGTCCGTTTAACGAAGTCTGGGAATGGAGAGGGATAGTTGTAAAAGGAGTGCCATCATGAAGATCTCAGCTCGCACTTTGCTTGGGGCCGCGGCCGCTGTCACGGCGATGGCAAGCCCGCTAGCAACGGCTCACGCCGACCCGCAGATCGATCGTGGCAAATACCTGGTCACGTTTGGAGGGTGCAACGATTGCCATACGCCCGGATATTTCTTCGGTAAGCCGGATATGGCGCAATATCTCGGCGGTTCGGACGTCGCATTCGAAGTTCCGGGTCTCGGCGCGTTCCCTGGCAGAAACATCACACCGGATAAGGAGACGGGGATCGGCAACTGGACCTCGGAACAGATCGTTGCGGCGGTGCAAACAGGTAAACGGCCGGATGGCCGCACCCTTGCGCCGATTATGCCCTGGCACGCGTTTGCTAACCTCACGGCAGACGATGCGATGGCAATCGCCGCTTTTCTCAAGAGCGTGCCGCCGGTCAGGCACGAAGTCGCCGGCCCCTTCAGCCCGGGCGCCAAGGTGACGACCTTCTTGTACAGGATCTTGCCACCCGGAGAGATGGCCGCGAAGTAAATAGGGCGACTTCCATGGGACGAGTCGGGAATTTTCGGCCCACGACTGCGCGGTCCGAAAGGACCCAAGCGGCAGGCCCCACACCACGAGCGACCTCTATGCAATGCCAGGTCCCTTACTCTCTCGCATAGTGTCCGAGCCCAGTGCACATCGAATTCACCCTGCGAAGCTGACGCAGGGTCATCGCGCACGGAAAACGTGCGCCCCCGGGGAGTTTGGGGCTTTGTTCTTCTGAGCGACTTGCGTAAAATCGAGCTCCACCCAGACGTGAGAGCCGCAGCGAGGAGCATGCGGTGGTTAGTATGGCAGAGTGGCTTCAAAGGCTCGGAGTATCCGAGTACGCGGAGCGCTTTGCTGAAAACGACGTTGATCAAAGCGATCTCCGTGACCTGACAGACCAGGATCTTAGAGAGCTGGGCGTTTCACTCGGCCATCGCCGCAGGATCTTGCGCGCGATCGCGGCTTGCGAAAGCGACTCAATTCAAAAACGTTCCGGACCCCGTTGGCCGACTGCAAAGTTCTGTCCCGAGTGCGGGCAGCCGATTGCGGCCTCGCAAACCGTGGCGGCCCGGGAAGCCAGTATGTCTTCCGAGCTTGCCGTCAAATCCTATGCGACCGCACCGGCGCGGATTGGCGCGCCAGTCACTTATACGCCTCGGCATCTCGCCGAAAAGATTCTAACTTCTCGCAGTGCTATTGAAGGTGAGCGCAAGAATGTGACGGCGCTCTTCGCAGACCTCAAGGGCTCAATGGAGCTGCTGGCTGATCGTGATCCAGAGGAGGCGCGAGGTATCCTTGATCCCGTCCTTGAGTTGATGATGGACGCGATCCACTACTACGAGGGAACAGTTAGTCTTGTGATGGGTGACGGGATCGTTGCTATTTTCGGTGCACCGGTCGCTCATGAGGATCATGCAGTACGTGCATGCTATGCGGCGGTGCGAATGCAGGAATCGGTGCAAAGGCACGCGGAAGAGGTCCACCGGACGCAAGGAATTCCGATCCAGATCCGCGTGGGGCTCAATTCTGGCGAGGTGGTTGTCAGATCGGTGGGCAGCGACCTGCATATGGACTACACAGCCATCGGCCAGACCATGCACTTGGCTGCGCGTATGGAACAGATGGCCATCCCGGGTACGATTCTCGCGGCCTCGGGGACGATGCAGCTCGCAGAAGGTTATGTTGTTACGAAGTCGTTGGGACCTCGTCCGGTGAAGGGGCTTTGCGATCCGGTTCAAGTGTATGAGGTTCTTCGCGCAACTGCCGTACGATCGCGACTGCGCGCGGCTGCTGCCCGCGGGCTAACCACGTTCGTTGGTCGCACCTCCGAATTGGATTTGATCGCGCTGGCTCTTCAGCGCGCCGCCGACGGTCACGGTCAGACCGTCGCGCTCGTTGGCGAGGCCGGAGTCGGCAAATCTCGACTCATTTGGGAGTTCACGCATTCACCCCGTACGCAGGGATGTCTCATTGTCGAGAGCAGTTCCGCACCCTTCGGCAAATCTGCTGCGTACTCGCCGCTCATTGATCTCATAAAGGCGTACTTTGGGGTAGGAGCGCATGAAGATGCACGGACGGTCCGAGAAAAGGTAGCCGGCAAGCTCTTTGCCCTGGATCGAGCGCTAGAGCCCTTCTTACCCGCGTTCTTGTCCATGCTCGATGCTCCGTGTGAGGACCTGGGCTGGGATAAGCTCGATCCGCCGCAGCGGCGACAGCGGACGCTTGACGGCATCCGCCGATTGCTCCTGTTGGAAAGTCGCAAGCAGCCGGTGATCGTCCTCTTTGAGGATTTGCACTGGATTGATGTAGAAACGCAGGATTTCCTAAACGGATTGGTTGAGTGCCTGCCGACTGCTCGGATCTTGCTCCTCGTAACTTACCGACCTGAGTACCAGCACGCCTGGGCACGCAAGACGTACTATCGCGAGATACGTGTCGATCCCCTTTCAGCCGGAGATAGCGATACAATTCTTGAAACACTCCTCGGCAAAGCTGAGGCACTGAAACCGTTGAAGCGGCTGCTGTTTGACCGCACCGAAGGGAATCCCTTTTTTATCGAAGAATGCGTGAGGACTCTGACGGAGTTGAAGTTCCTCGACGGCGAGCGAGGGGCGTACACACTGTTAAAGCCGGCCGAGAGCCTCCAAATTCCTGCGTCCGCTCAGGCGATCCTAACGGCCCGCATTGACCGGCTCGCGCCAGAAGTGAAGCGTGCTCTCCAGGCGGCAGCCGTTATTGGAAGAGAAGTCCCTTTCGCCCTTCTGGCCGCCATTATCGAAGATACCGAACACGAACTGCGCGACAGCCTGAGCAAGCTGCAGGCAGCCGAACTCCTGTACGAGACTACGGTCTTTCCTGACCTCGAATATACTTTCAGGCATTCGCTCACTCAGGAGGTAGCCTACAACAGCCTGGTGCACCAGAGGAGACGAGCCCTTCACTCCGCAATCGTCGAATCCATCGAGCGGCTATATCCTGATCGGCTGAATGAACGGGTGGAGCGCCTGGCTCATCACGCGTTTCGTGGTGAGCTGTGGGACAAGGTCTTGAGATACGCTCGCCAAGCCGGCAGGAAGGCGCTGGAAAGGTCGGCCAATTGCGAGGCAATAACATTTTTCGAGCAAGCACTCAGCGCGGCTCAAAGGCTGCCGAACAATCGGGAACGTGAGGAGCAAGAGATCGATCTCCGCTTCGATCTGCGCTTGGGTCTCATGCCACTCGGCGAATTTGGCCGGACGCTCGAATTGCTCAATGAGGCGAAAGGCTTGGCCACTGAGCTTAATGATCAGCGCCGTCTCGGGTGGATTGCAGCGTACATGACAAACGTGTTCTGGGAGCTGGGCGAACAAGACCGTGCTGTCGAGTCGGGCCGGCACGCGCTCGTTATCGCAAGGAGCCTCGAAGACGGGGCCTTGCTTAACAAGGTCAATCGTTACCTCGGGCGCTCCCACTATGCGATCGGCGATTATCGACAGGCAATCGACATTTTTGCGCAGGTAGTTGGACCACCAGAGCACAATTCGAAACAACCGGCGGCCGATATCCTCTCTGCCGTCCTCGCAAGACATTTTCTGATGCTGTGCCTGGCCGAAGTGGGCGCCTTTGATCAAGCTGCGGCTCACGGTGAAGCCGCATTGCGAATCGCGCAGAGTCTTGATCGCCCATTCCAGCTAAGTAGTACCTGGTTAACAATGGGAAGGGTCTTGTTGAGAAAAGGTGACTTCGACAGGGCTGTGCCACTGCTAGAAAGAGGGTTGAGCGGCTGCATCACGGCTAACATTCCGGTACTCTATCCGTTCTGTGCCTCACCGCTCGGAGCGGCCTACGCGCGGCTGGGCCGGCTGTCCGAAGCGCTGCCGCTGCTTGAGCAATCGCTCGAACGTGCCGTCGGGATGCGCCAAATGGTCAATCACTCGCTTTATTGCTATTGGCTTAGCCAAGCCCTGCTGCTGGCTCAGCGGGTGGATGATGCGCGCAATCTCGCGGGCCGAGCGCTCGAATGTTCAATGGCCTACAAAGAGCGTGGCAACCAGGCTTGGATCCTTCGCCTTCTAGGCGACATTTACACGAAGACCGGCGCGCGTGTACAAGCGGAGACATACTACCGGCAAAGTCTAAGGCTCGCCGAGGAAATGGAAATGCGGCCGCTGGCAGCTCGTTGCCACCTCTCCCTCGGTGAATACTTCCTCCAACAAGATAGAGAGCTGGAAGCGCGCGATTCGCTTTTGACCGCGCAACGACTTGCACGTGAAATGGAAATGACCTTTTGGGCGCACCAAGCCGAGTCCTTGTCCCAGGGAATCCGGGCTCGCAGCAGTTAGGGAGCACGCCATGGACAAACGAGAAGAGCGCGTCAGAAAGTTCGGCGATGCTATCACGCGACTGACCCGTGGGCAGCATCTCACGCGCGCTGAAACTAGAGAGTGCTGGAGACAAATTTGTGCGGAAGAGCAATCCGAACTGCACCAAGGCGCCTTTCTCGCGGCCCTCAGGGTGCAATCAGCGAACACTGATGAGGTCGTGGGTACCTTCGAAACTCTCTACGAGTTCGACACGAACAGGGTCGAGGTACACACCCCGGAGCCTCTGATCGACAATTGTGGGACGGGCGCGGACACGCTCAAGACGCTTAATATCAGCACCGGTGCTGCAATTGTGGCCGCGGCGTGCGGCGTCTACGTGGTTCGGCACGCAGCCCGAGCGGTCTCTTCTAATTGCGGCGCGATCGATGTTATTGAGGCGCTCGGTGTCAATGTAGACAGTGCGCCGGAATTGCCAAAACAGAGCATTGAGCATGCGGGCATCGGTGCCTGGAACGCGTTTCTTCCTGCAGTACATCCGAAGACGTTACCCCGGATCCTCCCACAGATTCGATTTGGAACAATCATCAACCTCGTGGGGCCACTGCTTAATCCGAGCATGCCGGCTTATAAGGTCATGGGCGTGCCGAGCCGGGAAATGGTCGACCTCGAGGCGCGCACGCTGCGTGAGCTTGGCATCCAACGAGGCTTTGTCATGTATGGTCTTGAGGAGGGAGGCGATGGCGGAATGGACGAGCTTTCAACTCTCGGGCTATCGCACGTTGCAGAGCTCTGGCCGGACGGGAGCATTGAACACTCAGTGGTTAGCCCCGAAGACCTTAACCTTCCGCGGGGGCGCCTGGAGGAAATCGCCTCGAGCAATGATATAGAGAGGGACGCCATCGCACTTTTACGTGTGGTTCTCGGCAGCGACGTCGGTCCCCGCAGCGATATCATTTGTCTCAATGCTGCACCGATCCTATACCTCATGGGAAAGGCCAAGAGCCTCGGTGATGGTATTGCCGTCGCCCGACAGGCCATTCAGAGCGGAAATGCCGCGAAGAAGCTGCGGGCCTGGGTTACGTGGCAGAATGCCAATCCCAACGATGGCCTCGTGAAGTTAGACCGCATGATTAGGAAGGCTGCCTAACGCGGGCGCAGGTTTCCTCCCGCGCCGTGTGATTTCATCCTGGACCGACGGCGCGCGCCTAGCCCCATCCAACGAAGCATGCGCATCGTACCCTCGCTCGAAATGGGCGCACCCTGAGACCAAGAAGAAAGACGTTGTTCCTCCGTGCAAAAAATGCTCGAGTTGATCGATCACAAAGTTCTGATCGCTGATTGTGCTTTTGACCAAATCCCCAATCGAGATGATTCCAATCAGTTGACCGTCATCGATAACGGGAAGATGGCGCACTCTCTTATTCGTCATAACCGCCATGCATTCTGCCACGGACTGCTCGGGCCGCGCATAGAAGATTGTCGTCTCCATAATATCCAGAACGCGGGTGGCGGGCGATACGGGGCCCTTTAGGGCAACATGCCGGGCATATTGTCGTTCTGTAACGACGCCCTTGAGTGTCTCTCCCTCCATCACGACCAAGGAGCCAATGTTTTCCTCCGCCATCTTGCGTATGGCATCGTATACGGGGTCAGCCGGGCGTACCGAAAAAACCTTGTCGCCTTTTTCACGGAGCAACTGCCTGATCGTTGTCATCGGAGGTTACCTTGCGGGAGGCTGGCCGTAATGTGCAGTGACGCTCAATGGCTCTGGCAAAACTTACCACAGCTCATGAACAACCGTAAGACCGCCCGGCAAGGACCGCGGGGAAGTCAGAATGCGGATGACGGCGTCCGTCACCCGGCGGGCTTGGCCGAGGGCGCCTTCCAGTTTCAGGGAAGAAGCTGATCGAGTTTTTGAATATTGTGATAGTCGATCTCGCGCTCGACGGCACAGACTGAGCCGCTATCGGAATGATTGGCTCGTATGAACGACCGTCGCCCGCGTCACAGCACCAGCACCGGCAACCGCATTTTCTCGCGTAGCGCGTTCATGCGGGCCACGGTCGCCTGCATTTCCAGGGCCGCGAGGCAGGTATCGATCGGATGCCGGCGATTAGCCGCCGGCACGCCAGCAACTGCATCGGGTCAATCGCGCCGTTCTGACGCTGGGCCGACCACTTCCGGTCTACCCCGGTAAGCAGACAATTTCCGAGCCGGTCGGCACGTCGCAAAAGTGCCATCTCCGGACTGGTGCACCGCAGCAATAGATCCCTTATTCGATCACCTCGTCCGCGCGGCCGAGCAGCGTCGGTCGCCGCGCCAACAACGCCCGTATGGAGGGCGTTTAGGAGGCTAGGTGCCATACGAGGTGCGCGCGAAAGCAGGGGAAAGCGCATTCAGCGTGGTCGAGACGGCAAAGCAGGCGCTCGCGAAGACGGATGAGTTGCTCGAGCTGGCGCATGTCGACGACGTCTCGGTCAGGGACTGGGCTGGGGAACAGGCCGCTGCCGGCAGGGTCGCTATTGGTCGAGCAAGTCGGTTAAGGGCGCCGCTTCATCGGGGGACGGACGCGTCTTGCCCGACTAGCAGCTGAATAGGACTGCCAGGCTTGCCTGTGGCGGAGGACGCCTAGCCCATGCAACAGGCAATCCCAATAACTGCCGTTGGGTAATGCACATCTATGGTTGAAGGACGCCCCGCCAGGACCTACTAGAGTCGTGGGGGATTCCGGGATGCCTATTACTTTTAGCGTTATTGGCAGCAAAGACGATTGGGCCGGTAGTAGTTGGACCATCACCAACGACGACGAATTGGCAGAGCTGGTCGCCAAGGTTGCTCTTGGTCAAAGCCGATATGTGCGTCGCGTGCTTAAGGAAACCGGCTTCGCTGCTCCGGACGCGAAGGAAACGGAACTTGCCGGGGCGCTAAAACTGCTCACGTCGACAGATCCCAAAAAGCCATGGCATCGTGACGGTTGGATGTTTCAGGTCATCTCCTGGATCGCAGCGCACCTTCAAGACCCAAACGACCTGATTGCACCCCCTCATATGATCCACGCGCACAAGGGCTTTGACGGCATCCACGTAAAACTCGATCCCAAAACCAAGGAAGTGACATGCGTCGTGATCTGCGAAGAAAAGGCGACGGACAACGCCCGGCAAATGGTCCGCGACCGCATCTGGAAAGGGTTCGAAGGAATGCAAAAGGGCGAGCGCGACAATGAACTGGCTGCGGAAGTCACGAGGCTTTTGGAGACGGCAAAGGATATTGACGTTGACTCGGCGGTCGAAACAATTGTGTGGAAGAGCGCCCGTTACTATCGCATATCCATCACCATCGGCGATGAACACAACGACGCAGGCGGCCGTCAGAAGCTCTTTGACGGCTACAGTGCGGTGGTGGGTGGAGAGGTCACGCGACGTCGTGGCGAGGTACTGTACCTAAAGAACCTGCGAGCCTGGATGGCCGCGCTCGCTGATCGCGCCGCCAAGAAGGCCAAGGCGATGGTGGCTGCGCATGTATGACGCTGACACCGCCGATCTGATACGCTCGGCTCCAACGCTCGAGGGATTGGACCGTGAGCGACTTCCAGAGGAGCTATCGAAGGCATTCGCACGTATCGTCGCCGCTAGGTTCCGCCTGCGAGAAGGTGGGGTCGACGACGATCAAGAGGTCGTTGCTCTCATTGCCGAGATGCAGCGGCTGGCATTCACAAATGAAGTTTTAGTGGCTGTTTCCCCGGATCGGGATGACCGCGCGGGCGCGGCGTTCGTTGCGGGCTCCGCACATCAACTCTGCTTTAATGCCCGGCGGATAGGGGCAGAGGATGAAGCGAGCGGCACATATATAGATGCAAATGCTGTTTCATCCGACATCGCGGCCATGTTGCTCTTCCTCGTTGCTGAGGCCACGGCAGATGCCAGCGAGATCGCCAGCCGTTTAAATTCGGATGGCGTTTCACCGGTTGAGCGCACGCTGATCGAAGCGCTTCGATCGCTGGCACGAGGTGAGCTTGTGGGCATCACATCGGCCACCCTACCTTCGAAGGATGTCGTTACGGGGGACACCGCCGCTGAGGTCGCGGCACTGGCACTCTACTACAAGATATTGCTCGGGGTGCGCGCGCTAGCGAACCAGCTTTTGCGCGGAGATGATGATGAAGCCAGTCAAGCGAGCGAAATTTTCCGGTCGGTATTGCGCTTGAGTTCGGCAGCCCGTCCCGATGGGGGAGGCTGGCTTGGGGGAGAAGTGGGATCGTTCGCTGGCCCGCATCACTTGGCCTCACTGCTACTCGCGGTTTCCGGGGATTTGTCGGCCAGCGCTGTAACGGGTGTTGAGCCTCCATCCGGCCTCGACGGCAATAAGTGGCTCAACGCAATGCGTCGGATCGCCCGTAAGCGACCTTACCTCTGGAGAAATCATCGCGAGGCCGTCGCAGAGGGCTATCTGGAGGCCGATAACTCCGCTGCGGTGAGCTTCCCTACAGGTGCGGGAAAGTCGACGCTATCCGAGTTAAAGATTTACGCCACGCTGCTCCGCGAAAAGAAAGTCGTCTTCCTCGCTCCGACCAATGCTTTGGTGGGGCAGACGACTATAAGTCTCCGGAAGACTTTTAGAAGGACTAAGGTCGAGCAGGAACGCTTCGATGAAATCGGCTTCTTAAGTGAGGAGGATAACTTACCGGAAATCTTTGTGATGACACCGGAGTCCTGCTTGGCACAAATGAGCATCGAACCCACGGTGTTTGCAGATGTAGGCCTGCTTATTTTTGACGAGTGTCATCTACTGCATCCTGAAGAAGGCCGAGGGAGGCGGGCGCTCGACGCAATGCTATGCTTGCTCAATTTTGCGGGTTTGGTACCAGGCGCCAGCTTCCTCCTTCTATCCGCAATGATGAAGAATACAGACGAGATCGCGGGTTGGATCCAGGAGATGACAGGGCGTGCTTGCCTTTCGCTCTCGCTTCCGTGGAAACCTACACGGCAACTGCGCGGAAGCGTCGTGTATCCGCAGAGCGACGTGGACAAACTAAGCGACGGACTGGTGAAGGCTGCCCGCGCCCGAAAGTCCAAAGCACCGTCGACCAAGGACAAAGAGAAACTGAAAAGCGTACCTATGGGCCTGTTCAGCCTTAAGCAGACATGGGCAACTCGCGATACCGAGGACTACACCCTACTTGGTCTGCTCGACGAGGCCATCAACCTTGCAGCCAGCAAGTGGTGGAAGTTAACCCCGAATTCTGGGTTAGTCTCATCTGAGATCGCGTCAGCGGCGGCGGGTGCCGGCGTTAGGACACTGGTCTTCTTCCAAACGATCCAGAACGCGGTGAGCGCTAAGAACAAGATAACTGAACGCCTTGGCGCGGTTCAGATCAAGCTCACTGAAGATGAACGAGGGTGGTGGGCGACAAGCGAGCTGGAAGTTGGCGGCGCAGACCATCTGTTTCTTGACGTCCGCAAAGGGAATTTAGTATCGCCGTGCGTCGTTCATCATGGCCTGCTGCTGCCCGAAGAAAGGCAGCTGTGTGAGTCCCTCTACCAGCGCGCAAACGGCGCAACGATAATGGCGGCGACGTCCACGGTGTCGCAGGGGATGAACTTTCCAAGCGAGCTGGTGATCATCGCTGAGGACAGCCGCTTTGATCAAGTCAAAGATCGCCGCGAGGTCTTGCAGGCCCAGGAGCTTCTCAACGCAGCGGGGAGGGCTGGCCGTGCCGGCCAGAATGCGAACGGTATCGCGTTAGTTATCCCCGGCAAGGTGGTCGGAATTGATGTAAAGGATGCCACGATCGGAGCGCATTGGACCGAGTTGCAAAAGGTCTTCGGCCAGTCCGACCAGTGCTTGGAAATAGACGACCCGTTGACGGCCTTTCTGGACCGCGTGCATGCGGCGGCGGGCGACAAAGGGGAGGTCGACCGTTACGCGATTGCTCGATTGGCGTCCGTAGGGCTTGAGGACGCGGTCAAGAAATCGCTGTCCGGCTTTAGGGCGCGTAAGCGTGGTGATCAGGGGTGGATCGAAACACGACTCGCGGCAGCGGTAGCTTTCCAGCAAAAGGAAAAACCAGAATCTGACGACGATTTGGTGGACCACCAAGTTGCCTCGACCTTAGGGATCGCACTGCCCGTGATGGAGCGCCTCTCCAAGGACCTCGACGAGGCGACAGACTACGAGACGGTCACTGATTGGCGGAAGTGGTTCTTCAGCTGGATGGAATCCAACGGCGATCTGTTCGCTCAAATTTTCCGGCCGGAGACCATCGACGACTTGTTTGGGAAAGACGTAATGTCGCTTGAGACGAGCGAGGAAAGGTGCGCGTTTGCCCTGCCGTACCTGAAGAAGCTTACGAAGCTATGGGTAC
>Ga0210406_10005740_pt1 | contig 12945 bp, 13 predicted proteins | sample IncBWC30MmetaG_FD_155454 | JGI IMG/M metagenome (GOLD analysis project Ga0210406, IMG submission 155454) | Forest soil microbial communities from Barre Woods Harvard Forest LTER site, Petersham, Massachusetts, United States - Inc-BW-C-30-M | ecosystem: Environmental > Terrestrial > Soil >...
GAGTATAGGGGTGGTCGAAAAACCGGATTTTGCGCACGCGCGCGCGCGCGTGCGCTACCCCCTTGACAAGGTTTTATGGAAATGCATGGTTTGTGTTTTTGGGGGTTCTAGCGCACAGCGGGGAGGTCCATGGAGGCGAATCCTGCCGAGGGGGTCCTATCCAAGGGGGCCGCACGTGCGCACGTTACGCCCTCTTGAGTGTTGTGGCTTGTTTTGGGACCCACAGAGGGCAAGGTACCCGCTTAGCGCACGTGCGTTCAGGACAACTCCATTCCGAAGAGTTCTTGCCGCCTTCGGTCCAAGGGGAATGATTTTGCCGAGGATTAGCGGCCAAGCGCCGTACTGGAACTCGACTTGTCCGGTTACGGCGTTTACCACGCACAACCCTTGATATTCGTTCCCACATCCCATCCCGTGTTGCTACGGTTTCTGTATGCCATACAGGAGAACCGCAAATGAGTCTAAGCCCGTCGGGAAAGCTGCTAGCAATCGCGGCTGTGTTCGCCACAACTAGCGTGCCCTTCATGGCCGTCCAAGATAAGCGTGAGGAGAGCTGCGGCGGACTTCACGCAGCAATTCGAGGAGAACTTGTTCGGCGCGACCCACCTTACACGCAACCGCCATTCGTAATGCTGACTTTCATTCTCCTGAACGATTCGGATGCTCCAATTAATGCCGTAGAAGGAGGTTGGCAGATTGTCATCGATGGGAAAGAACTGAAAGACTCGGATTTTATTTTCGGCAATGGTCCCGGACCAGTCGGGGGATTTGGAGTTTTGAAACCAGGAGAGTCATATGAGATTGGTAACGGACTCGAACTCAGCAGGTATTTTCCCGAAGAACGAGAATACAAAGTCTCATGGAAGGGAAAAGGGTTCCAAAGTTCGACGATAACAGTCAGAGTCGCCTCAAAGAACTAACGATAGGTCTAGTATCCACTTCTCCGGTAAGGGCGTTAATCAGGACCTGTGGCTCATAGATCGTCCTTGAACCGTCCCTGCTGAACATCCAACGACTCACATTTTTAGCCCCGCCATAACACGCGTTTCGTCCTGACTATCGGTGCGATACAATCCTGGACCATGCAAACGGTCTACGAAGCCGCAGGTGGTCGCGACGGGTTGCTGAGGTTGGCCAGCGCGTGGCACGCGCGCGTGCTAAAAGACGAAGTGGTTAACCATGCGTTCAGCCATGGATACCACCCACAGCACACTGAGCGCCTTGCCGCGTACTGGGAGGAGGCTCTCGGTGGGCCAAGAACGTACTCTGACCAGTACGGTGATGAGACCTCTGTCGTCCGGATTCACAGCGGCAACGGGCCGCACGAGGAGATGGACCAGCGGGCGATCGCCTGTTTCGATCAGGCGCTCGAAGATGTCGGCCTCGCCCGCGACGAGCGGCTCCGGCGCGTGCTTCACGATTACTTTGCGTGGGCTACCACGAACACAATGTCTCGTTACCACCACTCGGCAGATGATGTGCCTGACGGTCTGCACATCCCGAAGTGGTCCTGGCACGGACTCATCAGTTAACAATTCGAACGAATTCAGTCAGGCGATTGAACTTTTCCGGTTACCGCGTTAATCAGGAGTTGACCCTCAAGCATTGACTTGCCTGTGTGAGCGGCCTAAGCTTCCGCCATCACGCCTGATCAGCCGGACCATCCCGCGTTTGGCCCGCGAAGAAGGCAGAGTGTAGTATCGCTGAATCTGTGTCCCTGACCCCCGATCGTAATCCGCCAAAGAGTGCCGCAGACCGTGGTACAGAATCCACGGTGCTCGGCATCTCTGTGAATTTGGGATTGGGGGTTGCCAAATGCTCGGCTGGTTTGCTCGGAAATTCTTTCGCGCTGGTTGCGGACGGCCTGGAATCTATCGCAGATGTACTCAGCGGTTTAGTAGTTTACTTTGGCCTTAAAATCGCCGCTAAACCACCGGACGCAGACCATCCCTATGGTCATGGGAAAGCGGAGCCCATGGCTGCAGTTGTTGTTAGCCTAGCCCTAATGGCGGCTGCATTCGGCATAATTTATGAAGGCATTCGTGAAATAATTGCCCCGCACCCCGCACCTGCGCCCTACACGCTTGTCGTACTAGCGGGGGTACTGATCATCAAGGGACTGCTGTTCCGGCAAGTTCATTCCGTGGGCGAATCAATCGGGAGCCTCGCGGTCAAAAGTGACGCCTGGCATCACAGAACTGATGCCCTCACGTCTGCGTTTGCGTTCGCTGGCATTTCCATCGCAATACTTGGGGGGCCGGGTTGGGAAGCGGCTGATGGGTGGGCAGCCTTCTGTGCGGCGCTGGTGATTCTTTACAACGCTTGGAAGCAACTGCGACCTGCGACCCTTGAACTTGGCGACGTCGCCCCCGACACGACTCTGGAAGCGCAGGTGAGAGAGATAGCCGGGAAGGTCCCCGGCGTCCTTGGCTTGGACAAGTGCTTCGTTCGCAAGATGGGATTCACCTACTATGTCGACCTTCACATTGTTGTGCAGGGCGTTATGAGCGTCCGCGAGGGACATCGATTGTCGCACGAGGTCGAAGACGAAATTCTCAGAGCGTTGCCGCAAGTAGCAGAGGTTCTTGTTCACGTGGAACCTGAAGAAGAGTTGACAAGACTGACCGACTGACCAGAAACACCGAGTCGTACCTTTCCTTGCGTATGGGGCAGCGGTGGCCTCTGGCAGCGTTTACCAATGATTGCGCCCGATACGTCAGATAGCTGGATCTAGTACCCACTTCTCCGGTAACCGCGTTAAGGCACTTTCAAACTCACTTTAAATCCTAGGCAAGTTTTAGACTGGTTGGGTCAAGAAATGAGCGAGCGATAATGGCCTCCACTGAACTAATCGCGACTGAGAGTCGAAATGTCAACGGGGTCTACAAATTTGATTCGGGGGTGATCTGGATAGGCCTTATTGCAGGCAGTATTGGGCTACTGCTATGTGTAGGCTTGGGAATCGCTGCAGCCAAGCAAGGATCAAAATCGGCAGTTCTCTGCTTGCTTGTCTCAGTCCTGCTTGTTGCGTTTCTAGCGCACATCGGAAGACTTTCGGGACGTTCCCTCCGAGTAAGTGACGAGGGGGTTTCGATTCGAGACAAGAAGGGAAATCAGATCGGCAGCATTCACTGGATCGAATTAGGTAGAGTCACTGAGCGGCGGAAAATGGCCCAACTTGCCTTGTGGGACAGGAGCGGCGCACGGAGAGTATTGATCGATCAGCAGTATCAGAACTTTGCCGCGATTCGTCACAGGATTCTTGCTGAATATGCAAAGGCATTCACGCTCAAACCACTGCCAATGGAATTTCAGAGATCGAATCCTGTGATGTATGAAAGCGTCATTTTCGCCATGTGTACCGTGGTCTTCGGTTGGGTTGCGTGGATGGCCTTCCAGCAAGGACAACGAGTGGCAAGTGCATTTTTCCTTTGTTTTGTAGCCGCCAGCTTGGTGTCTCTCCTTAACCTCTACCCACAGATGCGTGGGCCATCCGTGTTGTATGAAGATCGAATCGTGTTGCGAAGTCTCTTTAAGACACAAGAGGTTTACAAGAACAGCGTGAGCGGCGTGGAAATCGGAGACGTGGCAAATCCCCAAAGCGGGACAAAATTCTCGTTGGTCATTTTGCAGATTATCGGCGGGAAGCAACTTAAAATAACTTCGAAATACGGCAGCATCCCGGAAATCTACTTGACTCTCCGAGCATGGTTGGCTCGACCCTAAGTTGCACCGGCTAAGTCCTGGTAAACGCCGTAACCGGACATGTGCCGTACCATTACTTGACTTGTCCGGTTAGCCGGCTAATCGGGACTTGGCGTGTCCCACCCATTTGGGGATGACAAGAGGATACTTGGCCCGATTGAGACCCGTTATCCCGTCATCTGCCCGGTAATTCCCCCACGAAGGGAGTACAATCCGGCAAAGGGACGTACTTCTGCCCCAACCGGAGGTTAAGACAATTGAGCAAGAATACGTTTCCTCAGCTTGCGGCTGCGATTTTTCTTATCGTCGCGATCGCTCACGCCTTGCGGCTCATCTTCAAATGGGTGGTGCTGATCGGTGGCTGGCAGGTCCCGATGTGGGTAAGTGCGGTCGCCTTTGTCATATCAGCGTATCTTGCTTATGAAGGCTTTCGGATAAGCCAATCCAAACAAATCAGATGAGTAACGAGACGTATCCACCTGACTTCTCATCGCTCTGATAAACCAGCAAGCCGGACGAGTAAAATCGGCCCAAAACCACATGTCCGGTAAGCCGACTTACCAGGCACTTGCCACTCACAATGTTTTGCGCTCAGAGTCTTACAGCTAATTATTGCAATTTCGCTTACTCTGCATCAGGATACGTGACATGCGATTTGCAGCGGCATGTTTCCTCGCGTTCTGCGCGTCCCTATCCATAAGTCGATCCCAGGTTCCTGTCTATGAAGTCACTCCCGTGGAAAGCTCCGTTAAGTTCGGCGTCGAGTCGTCGGTCCCGATTAAGGGCACCTTCGATAAGTGGGATGCCAGCATGGCCTTCGCAACCGCAGACGTCAGGAGCGGTGTTTTGGAGGTCAAGATTCAGGCAGACAGCGTGAATACCGGGAGTGGCATGAAGAATAACAAACTAAAGGGCAAAGACTTCTTTGACGCGAAACAGTCTCCGATGATCACGTTCAAGTCAACGAAGGTTGTCCAAACCGGACCTAACACGTTTGACCTGGAAGGCGACTTTACCATTCGCGGGGTCACGAAAACCGAAAGGCTGACCGTTACGGATAACGGCAAAGGGACAACTTCAGGGAGCATCACTGGAACGATGGCCTTTGATCGTAAAGACTACGGCATGAACAGCAACATACCCTTCATCAAGATCGCCAACCGCGTGGAAGTGAACGTTAATCTGAAGTGGAAGCGAATCAGCGGTCCTCCTCCGGTGTTTCAGCAATAGCCCTGCACCCAACCGCCGGACGAAGAACAGGTACAAAATTCTGTGAACGCTAATCTGACCCGTGTCCAGGATCACGACAGAGTCACGTTTTACATGACTGCCTCATTGGCCGAGATGTGCAAGAGCAGCGCGGAGCGGCTCGCTGGAAACGAGAATCAGGCCCGCGTAAGGCGTGTACATCTCCAGGATCAAGAAGATCGCGCTCGAAACGGACAGGGCACTAACGAACCAGGTAGCCATTACCGTAGCGTTGCGGGGAGCGAAGATGCCCCAACCGATGAAAATGATGGTCAGCCAAAAAACTAACGTGACCACCAATGGTTTAGGAACCTGTGTGGATGCCTGTTCGAACATTAACCAGCGGGTTTGTCCCATAGATATTTCGAGGCTTATCGCCTGAGACTGGATAACGCGCTGTCTATCGTCCTTCGGCGAAAGCCCTAGCGTCTTTTCTGACAGGTTTTCTGAGCTGACCGCAGCTGGGTCCAAATGGGATCCCGGCGGACCCCCACGTTGCCACAGTCGATCGATTGAGCGCTCGACAACGCTGCGCAGAAGAGCACGGGACTCGTTGGTCTCCGGTCCGTAGTGAGCAAGCATCCGGTCGAGCAAAACGATCTTGGCAGACATCTCTGTCAGTTCGGCGTTCTGCGTGTCGTAGTAGGTCTTTGCGGAGGCGATCAGCAAACCGAGAACGAGCGCACACATTGTCGCCACCAATCCCATCCCCAACTTCACTGAGTCTTTCGAATCGTCACTAAGATGATTCTGCGGCATAGCTCCCCGGAGAGACATGCCCAACAGCGCGCCTCCGAAAATGAAGGCGAATGCTATTAAACTGACGGCCAGGGAACTCATGATCACCTTCCTTAGCGGTACGGTGGGTTCTTCCGTCTGAATTCTGACGCTAACAGTAACCTACTGAACTCATTGCTTTGACAAGGCAAAAAACGCTGGAGGGTGCCACAGCCTGGTAAACGCGCTTACCGGAAAAGTGGGTACTAGAACGAGCTAGCCCTAGGAACGTGCCCTTTCTTTTCGGAATCGGATCGGAAATACGAATCTAAGGGTTCGCACATCGTACAGTTCGGGGAGCCAATTTCCTGTTCAGTCCAAGTGCTGAAGATCGTGATTCCTAAGTTTCGGCTGGCGCCGCGAATGGAAGCCTCATCATTTGTTCCCGCCTGAAAATCCGGCGCATTCACACCGACTCGCGGATTCTTACGTGAGATAGAGTTCCCTGATGATGTTCATGTGGCGCAATTCGTGCCCCGCGATGTGATACGCGAGGGCGCGCACGCTGGAGCGCTTTCCGTCAGCCATGCCGGACCTCAGCAGCGCTGCGTCGTCCAGGCTCTGGAAGAAGGCGATTGTGGCTCGCCGCACCAGCGTGAATTCGTCCAGCAGGTCGCCGACATCCCGCTTGTTCGCCTCCGAATAACGGGCGAAGTGATCCTGCTCGAAACCGGGAAGTTCCGTGAAATCGTTGCGCGCAAATCGAAGAGCACGGTAAACGTAAATTCGCTCGTCGTCCACGAGGTGACCAAGTATTTCCTTGATCGTCCATTTTCCTTCGGCGTAGCGATGCAGCAACCGGGTCTTGGGAATGGAAGCGATAAACTTTTTTGTCGACGCCAGATTCTCTGCAAAGTGCTTCAGGATCATGCCGTCGTTGGGCAGCAGGCTGATGTACCTGTCCGCATAAGCCGGATACTCGCCAGCTTGCGGTTTCTCGATCACTCTGCAGGGTCGAACTTGTTTATTCTTCCTTGTTTTGTTTCCGCGCTTCGACACTCGGCTGCTCATTCGCCTCTCCCATTCTCAAGTTTCCATCACGGCCGAACTTCATCGGCGGGCCCGGAGTTTGTCCCTCCGGTGGCTTAGCGCGGCCTGCCCTCAACAGGTGGTGCCGCGCCTCAGCTTCTGATGTCGCGGCACTCTGGCAGGAACTCGCTCCTCTAGGATCCGGCGAACGGAATCCGCTGCCAAAAACGTCGCGCGGAGGGGCTCGTCCGGCGCGAAAGAGTTTGCGATCTTCAAGATGCAACTTTCCGCGCGTTTCAGGTGCGTCTCTGCGGCCTTCTCATTCTTCGCCTGCTGATAAAACTCCCACGCAGTCCCATCCAATCGCCAAGCCGCCGTGGGAAGTTCAAATCTCTCCAGAAGCGCGGTGCCGTTCCGGATACTTTTCTCGCCCGCTTTCGCGTCTTTCTCCGCGACCGCGAGTCTCGCGCTGACCTCCCACGCAAGCACCTGCAAGCCGGGATCGTCGGTGGATAGTGCGGCATCCAGTGTCTCGCCAGTTTCTTTGCGCGCGTCCTCAATTTTTTCCGAAGCTAGCAGCACCTTCACGACCCCGAACCGTGCCTGCATTCGCCAGTACCAGTGCAGGAAAAACTTCGGCGTTACGTCCTCGTCGATCACCCGCCGGAAATCCTGCAATGCCTCGTCGTGCCTCCCCTCCAGGAGCGCGGCATTCCCGGCCGCAAACCACCCGATGGCCTTCGGCTGGCCCGTGGGATAGCCCGAATTCGAGCGGATCATCGCTTCGCATAACTCCTGGGCGCCGGTGAAATCCAAGGCCACGGTATGCAGCCAGGCTTCCCGGATTTTCAGCACCCACGGATCGTTGCCATTCTTTTCCGCCCGCTCAATGGCGGCGCGGAGCAGGTGAAGCGCCTCGCCAAGCCGGCCCAGATGCATCAGCGCCACGGCCTTCGCGCCGAGCGTCAGCAGATAAGCGACGGTATTGGAGGTCTCGCTGATTTTCAGAATGCCGTCTTCGGCGATTCGGAGCGCTTCCCGGTAGCGGCCCTGAAGCGGGTGCAGATGGGCATAATGCATTTCGGGATAGAGCCCGCCGGTCAGCCGATCGATGGTCTCTTTGGCGGCGGTATAGAGTTCCGCGTCCCGCGATCGCCAGCTGCGGTAATACAGGCGCGCACAAGGCGCGAGGATTTGGGTGCGCGCGCGGAGAATCGGGTCATTCAGTGAAGCGCTGATCTGATCCGCCTGCTCCGCGGCCTCGACGGCGCGATCCACATCAATCAGGCCCATTGGATGCGCCAGGCGAATCAGCGCGGTTACCTGGGCTGCTCCGAGCGAAGCCTCTGCTGCTAAAGCGGCTGCTTTCTCGTAAGCTTGCGCGGAATCATCCATGTTCCCCACTGCGTACTGGATGTCGCCGATCTGCACCAGGACTTGTGTTTTCAGTTCCCGGCGATGGCTGGCCGAAACTTGGGAGATCAGTTCCAGTGCGTGCCCCAGAATTTCGATCGAATCCCGATAGGCAAATTTTCGCGCCGCATTCTTCGCCGCAACAATCAGGTAGCGGATGGCCTCTTCAAAGTTGCGCCCTGCTTCGAAGTGCAACGCAAGCTCGGTCGATTGTTCCTGCTCGCAAGGGTCGCAAAATGCCTGCAACCGCTGCGCCAATTGCAAATGCAATTTCGCGCGGGTGACTTCGGAAAGTCTCCTGTACAGCACCTCTCGATAGAGCGAGTGCCGGAATTCGTAGTGCGCGGAAATTTCTCCGTTCGCCAATGCATTGATTCCGGCGGCCTTGATGAACTGCAGCCGCTCGGCCAGCCCCTCGCACATATCTTCAATGGTTTCCGGTTCCAGCTCGGCTGTCGTCGAGATAGCCCAGACGGAAAAACGCTCTCCGGCGACGCTGGCGCTCCTCAGGATCCGCTGCTCTTCGGCGCTCAACTGCTGAAATTGCGCTTCGATCAACTGATCCAGCGTCTCCGGAACGCGCGGCTCCACATCTTCCAGCGTTACCTTTAGTTTCCACGCCCCATCGGCCTGCGCGATCAGTCCCCGCTTCACCATGTCGAGCAGGATGTTCACCAGGAACAGCGCATTGCCGCCAGAGTGGCGGTAAATCAGGTTTGCAAATCCACGGGGAAAGTCTCCGTTCGCGAAGTGAATTTCCAGGTATTCCGCCACATCGGGTTCTCCCAATCGTTCCAAGCAGACTTCGCGCGCCAAATCATGCAGCACCAGATCCTGCTTCAGCGCTTTCAATGGACTCTTCGAAAGAATCAGGTCGGCGGGGCGATAGGTTCCAATCATCAGTAACTTCGCAGGACCCCTGCGCCGCGCCACCGCGGAAAGGAAATCCAGCGTGGAGGGATCCACCCAGTGGAGATCCTCGAGGACCAGCACCAGCGGCTCCTGCGCCGTCAGAGTTTCCAGCGCTTCGCAGATTTCGCGCACCATCCGCTCGCGCGTTGCGCCGTGAATTTCCTTTTGCAGTGCCTCCCGTTGATCGGCCTTGATCAGTGAAGGGAACTGGATCAGCCACGTCGGCGCTTGCTTCGCCAAAGTCTGCACCACAGCGCCACCGCCCGCCTCGCGCACCCAATGCCCGATCGCTTCCAGTACCGGATAATAGGCTTCCTTGCCGCCGAAGCCCTCAACGCATTGTCCGCGAATGATTCGCAGATTCGGACGGTTGGCAACCGCTTGATGAAACGCATCAACAAGCGTCGTTTTTCCGATCCCCGCTTCGCCGGTGATGAAAACCACCTGCCGCAGAGAATTCAGCGCCTGGCCCAGATAATCGTCCAGTTCAGCCATCGCCCCTTCACGGCCAACCATTTTTCGCGCGGCGTTGATGCCACGGCCGGCAAGAGCTCCGGAAATCACTTCACCCACAGGAGCGATGAACTGGTATCCCCTCCGCGGAAACGTCTCGATGAATTCCGGCTTGTCGCGCGGATCGCCCAGGGCCTTGCGGATTCCCAAAATATATTTTTTGATGACTTCGGGATTTACATACGTTTCGGGCCACAACGCATTAAGGATTTCATCCTGCGTCACCAGCCGGTCCGCGTGCTCCACCAGGTAGCGAAGCACGTCGAACGCTTTCGGCGCCAGCGACACCCTTTCTTCCCCGCGCCACAGGCAGTGGTTCACGGTATCGAGCCGGAAGACATGGAATTGCTTCATCTTCGAGGTCCATTTCGCTTCATACGCTTGGCAGGGGGCGTCCTGGAAGCAGCGGTGTTCGCGAGTTTACGATATTTACCTGGAGTTGACACTCCCGATGGTTTGCCCCGCATTCCCCCACTAAGATTCCCAAAAAGCGTGATTTGGCACAAAACGTGAGGCCGCAGTCACCGAAATTGGACCGAAATCGTCACCGCCCGGTCATGTCCTCAGGTTCCTGCCCTTGTACTCTGCCCCTGTAACCGGTAGGCCTATGCGCCAGAACTGGAATCTCACTTTAAAGGACGGAATCAGAATGAAGAAAATGTTGGCAGTCGCGCTCACTTTGATGTTTGCATCTTCGGTATTTGCGTTTGATCTTGACGACTCGCTCGTTCGCTGGCGGAACATCGTCGGCGTAGTCACAGCGCCGGGCGTTGACAACCCGGTCGGAACCATCCATGCAGGTGCAGGACCCTGGACCGTTCGCAGCGGCCGCGCCCGTGTGAACCTCTCGACCGGCGCAACCTCCTTCGAAGTCGAAGGTCTGACGCTCAACGGTGGAAATTCCACCGGCACTCCTGGCCCCGTTTCCGCGGTCATCGGCACCCTCGTCTGCAACTCCGGCACCGCGAACGTCGCGATCCTGGACACCACTTCCGTAACTCTCAACGTGCACGGCGATGCCGAGTTCTCCGGCCATCTCCAAAACATTCCCGTAACCTGCGCGAACCCGCTGTTCCTGGTTCGCATCGCGGCTCCGGCCGGCGCTGCTGGCCGCTGGATCGGCGCGGCAACCGAGCGGTTCATCGGCGACGACGAGAAGTAGGGCAATACGTCGCGCTCACCTTGGCGAGGCTATTCCGGCCTCGCCCTTTTTTTGAGCGGGCACCAGGCGAGGTATTCGCGTGGCAGCTGGCTGGGCCCTTCGTCACCAAAATTGGACCGAAAGGGTCACCCGCGGGTCACGTCTTCGCTTCCCGCTTCGCCTAAGGTCATCACATGCGCGGAGCATTTGTAGTTCAACTGGGCCCGGAATCGAATCCAGCCGAATGCCGTTTTGAAGGCTGGGTAGAGGAAGTGGATTCCTGCACCGAGTTGAGGTTCCGCTCGACGGAGGAACTCCTGAAGTTCATGGGCCTGCGTCTTGATTTGGTCAGAGGTTCCAGCGGCAAAGCACCAGCTTGCGAAGTGCCGGGAAATCCGCCGAAGAAGGCTCCCGCGCAAAAGGTGAAAAAGTCGAAATAAAGTCCGCGCGCAATTTGTTCGATTCGCAGTCAGTAGGAAAAAAAGAAGGAGAGAGACACATGGGCGCAGTCGCAAAGCATTCGATTCCACAACTGGTGCCGCAGGCGGTTCAGCCGTCCCCCCGGCTTTTCATCCCCGATCCGGCGAACCCTGCGCGAACGATGAGCCTGAAAGCGGCCCAGCGGTTGTCGCAATTTGTGCCCGTGATTGTCATGGTTCCGGCTGCCCGAGTGGGCCAGGGCGGTGTTTCAGCAGCGGCAGTCGCCCGAAACGCTTCGGCGGCCGAAAACGAGGGGGCCGCCCTGTTGCTGCAATTCCTCCAAAATGCACTGTCCCAGGTCAAGGCCCAAAAAATCGAAAACGGACTTGTGTTCAGCGATGTTGATGTGAATTTTTCTTCCATGGAGGCGACTCGAAAAGGCCGGCCTGTGGCTCTCACTCCCCTCGAATTCAAGACCCTGAAATACCTGGCGCGAAACCCGCGGCGCGTCCTTTCCCGCGACGAATTGCTCAACGAAGTCTGGGGTTACGAAAACTATCCCTGCACCCGCACCGCGGACAACCTCATTTTGAGGCTGCGGCAAAAACTCGAAAAAGTTCCGGCTCGCCCCGTGCATTTTCACACCGTCCACGGAGCTGGCTACAAATTCTTGCCCTAGGGAATTAATCCGCATCGGACACGATTCTGAATTTGTAGAGAGCTAAAGGAGTACAAGCATGAACGAGACGATTACAGTGCGAGCCGCGGCCGAATGGAACGAAAGCGAAGCAATTGCCCTTGCTCAAAAAGGTGATGCCTCCGCCTTTGAGTGCCTTTACAAAGCTCATTGCAAACACGTCTACAGCCTCTGTCTCCGCATGCTTCGAAACATGGCCGAGGCGGAAGACCTGACACAACAGGTATTTCTCCAGCTCTTCCGGAAGATCGGCACCTTCCGCGGCGACTCCTCTTTTTCCACCTGGCTGCACAGGATTTCCGTCAACGCGGTTCTGATGCATCTGCGGCGTAAGCGGCCGGCCGAAAGTCAGATGGACAGCCTGGATGACAGCGAGTCCGGCAGCGCCGATCCCCGCGAATCCGGTAAGAATCCGCTCTCGATGCCCGTCGTGATTGACCGGCTCAACCTCAAGCGCGCCATCCGCCAACTGCCTGCCGGCTACAAACGGTTCTTCCTGCTGCACGACGTGATGGGATACCGGCATCGTGAGATCGCTGAGCAGCTTGGATGCTCGGTCGGTTGTTCAAAATCGCAGCTGCACAAAGCTCGCAAAAGCTTGCGCCGGCTGTTGCAGGGAGAGCCCGTTGGCCAAGACGGTTCCGAGGGGCTCGCTGTCCCACGGGGGAAATCGTCAACGGAATATCTCTACGGAGAACCGAATTGCCTGGCTCCCAGTTGACGACCTTTTGATTTCAGACGGACATCTTTTTTCTCAGTTCCGGGTAGTTTGAATTTGCAATTTATAGGAGACGAAATGTTGAAGTCTAAGATGGTTTTTTATTTCTGCTGCTTGATTCTCATCGGATTGGTATTTGGCCCTGCGGACGCCACCGCGCAGTCCGTTGCCTACCGCCAAACGGATCTAACGTCAAGCCTGCCCAATCTTGCAAACAACCTGACGCCGGCCCTGATCGATCCATGGGGGATTTCTTTTCTTTCCGGCCAGCCGTTTTTCATTGCGAACAACCAGTCGGGGCGCGCCACTTCGCATGACGTCACCGGTTTGAGCGTCGGTTTCCGCAGTTTCACTCTCCCCAACGCGGCCGGCACCGGACTTGAGCATCCAACCGGAATCATTGCCGACCAGAATTCCTCCTTTGGCGGCCCG
>Ga0210406_10005741_pt1 | contig 12944 bp, 14 predicted proteins | sample IncBWC30MmetaG_FD_155454 | JGI IMG/M metagenome (GOLD analysis project Ga0210406, IMG submission 155454) | Forest soil microbial communities from Barre Woods Harvard Forest LTER site, Petersham, Massachusetts, United States - Inc-BW-C-30-M | ecosystem: Environmental > Terrestrial > Soil >...
AGCCGCATGCGAGAAATTTTGTGTTCCGCACCTTGAAGGAAGGCGGTTTCTTGGACCTCGATTATCCTTTGCGCTTTAATTCGCCGGAACACCGAATCTCGAGGAGAACCGTGGCACTTCAATAGTAGAATCGCCGAGAGCGATTTTGAAGGAACAATTTCGTGATCTCCAGGTGAGAATGGCGGCGAGCGACACTCAATCTGCGGGTGTGATTGCGTTTCTACGGCTGTACAAGCTGCGTATCCTGTTTCTATCCGTTGTACTCGTTATTCCGTGCGTGTGGCACCAGCGCATCGAGGCGGGTGACCTGGCGAGTCATGCGTACAACGCTTGGCTGGCGCAATTAATTGAAAAGGGACAAGCGCCGGGGTTGTACATTGCGAAGCAATGGAACAACGTCCTGTTTGATGTGGCGCTGCTGCGAGTGGCGAATCTCGCGGGCCTTGCCGCGGCGCAGAAAGTTGTTGTTTCCGCTTGCGTGTTGATTTTCTTCTGGGGAGTTTTCGCGTTTGTCGCCGCGGTAACGGGGCGGCCGCCGTGGTCTCTCGCGCCCTGCATCGCCATGCTGGCCTACGGCTATTCCTTCAGCATGGGTTTCATGAACTATTATTTGTCGCTGGGGCTGGCTTGCTTCGGGTTGGCGATTCTCTGGCGGGCGAGGCGAATTGATTGGATCGCTGCCGCGCCGTTCGCCCTGCTGGCGATGCTTGCTCACCCGATCGGTTTTCTCTGGCTGCTCGGCACCGTCGCTTACACCAAGATCAGAGCGAAATTGGCGGGCTGGTCGAAATTGGCGCTGCCGCTGGCAGCGGCGAACGGGTTCGCCGCAATCTGCTGGTATACGGCGCATCGCGCTGCGCTGCTGGCGGATTGGGACCGCGAACCGTTCTATCTCTATAACGGAGCGGATCAACTGTGGCTCTTCGGAACGCGGTACTTTTGGCTGGCGGGTGCGGCGTTTTTCTTCGGACTAGCTTGCGCGGGGACCGATCTGTATTTGCTAAGGAGGGAAAACGAATGGTGGCGGCAATGCGAATTGCCGTTCGAATTGTACGCGGTGACTTTTTGCGCGACGGCTCTGCTCCCGGAAAATCTGCGGCCTTCTCTGCAGGGCGGGTGGATCGGCTTGCTCGGTTCAAGACTTACTACTATCTCGGCGATTTTCGGACTTTGCCTCCTTGGAGGTATGAAGCCACGAAAATGGCATCTCGCCGGTTTCAGCTTCTGCGCCGTGGTTTTCTTTGCGTTCCTGTATCAGGACACGGGATGGGTGAACCAGCTGGAAGCGAACGCGGAAAAGTTAGTCGCGGATTTGTCTCCGGGCACGAGGGTGATCGTGACCATCCGGGCTCCGGCGGAGTCGCGGATTACATTTATAAGCCATGCGGTCGAGCGCGCCTGCATCGGGCATTGTTTCAGCTATTCGAACTATGAGCCTACGTCGGGGGAATTCCGCGTACGCGTTCGAAAGGGAAGTCCGGTGGTCACATCCTCGACGGATGACGCTGAAGATATGGCCTCAGGGGAGTATGAAGTGGATGACACCGATCTCCCCATCAAGCAGATATATCAGTGCGATGAGAAAGATCCGACGAGGCTGTGCCTCCGCGATCTGGAAGCGGGGGAGACCAACGGGCGGATAGGATACAAGCCGGGCACTCGCTGAAACCAATGGCAATGGAAGGAAACAGGCGGAGGCTCCGCTGAATCTGTGATAAGTTTCTTCCCGCCAGCCCTCTGATTTTTCAATAAGCAGAGATGGAGACTTTACCATGAGCAGAGTTGGAGCTTTCATCGCCTCTATGGTATTCGTCGTGCTCGCCGTTGTGGCGAAGGCGCCGCCGCAGGGTGGATGGGTTTCTCTTTTCAACGGAAAAGATCTGACGGGCTGGAAGAATAATGGAGAAGAGAAGTGGGTCGTAGAGCAGGGCACCATCCTGTGCGAGAGTGCCGCCAACAAGTACGGCTACCTGACGACCGAAAAAACCTATCGCGACTTCCATCTGCGCCTGAAGTTCAAGGGCGAGGCCGCCGGCAACAGCGGTGTGTTTTTCCACGCGCGCATTACCGGCATTGACCCTAAACATGGCCCCGATATCGAAGGGATGCAAGCGGAGGTGGACCCGAGCGTGGGCAAGCATACGGGCGGACTGTATGAAAGCGGAGGCCGCGGTTGGGTGGCGATGCCGACGGCGGAAGGCGAGCAGGCGCTGAAATCCGGAGAGTGGAACGACCTCGAAGTGTCCGCGCAGGGCAATCACATTGTGACGCAGCTCAATGGCGTGAAGATCGTGGACTATACCGATCCGGCGCCCAAATTCTCCGATGGCGTGATTGGTTTGCAGATTCATACCGGCGGAGGGGTGAAGATGAGGTGGAAGGATATTTTTGTCCAAGAGAAGTAGGGAGAGGTGGTTGCACGTACCCGGTACGATTAGAAATTTATTTTTCTGAGCCATCATCATGAACAAGCAGAATCGCAGGTCCTTTCTTCAAATTTCCACGGGCGCTCTGGCGACCGGCTTGAGCCCAATGCGCACCGCGTTGAGCCATGGCGTTCGCTCGGACGGTACAACCGTGGCTTCCAGTCGGCTGCAGGTTAGTCAAGCCTTGCCAGAGAACGAGGGGAAGAAGCCGCTGCGCCTTGGCCTGATTCTCGGCATCGGCAGGGACCCTGATGCTGCCATGGCCAAGGTTCACGAACTCGGTTTGCCGACATGCCAGGTGTTCGTGGATGAGGTCGAGCCGGAGCTCGCAGGCCGCCTGCGCCAGGCGCTCGATAAGTACCGAATTGAAGCGACGTCGCTCGTGGTCGGCGGACCTGGGCAGGAAGTGTGGAACTTTTACCAAGGCCCGCTGACCATCGGATTAGTTCCGCGCGAGACGCGAGAGGCGCGCGTCGCGCACATCAAAAAGGCGTCGGACTTTGCCAAAAAGTGCGGCATCGCTGCGGTGCAAACACACTGCGGATTCATCCCCGAGAATCCCAATGACCCGGTGTACAAGGAAACCGTCGCGGCCATGCGCGAGGTAGCGGGATACTGCAAACGCAACAGCCAAAATTTCCGATACGAGACTGGGCAGGAAACACCCATCACGCTGGTCCGCGCCATTCAGGACGTGGGGCTGGACAATCAGGGCGTTAATTTCGACCTCGCCAACCTGATTCTCTACGGCAAGGCGAATCCGGTGGATGCCATCGAATTGCTTGGCCCGTACGTACAGGGGATTCACGCCAAGGACGGACTCTGGCCAACGAACCCGAGGGAGCTGGGGCAGGAAGTTCCCATTGGCGAGGGTAAGGTGGATTTTTCGCGGATCATCCGGCGCCTGAAGGAGCTGAACTATCGCGGGGCCGTGACGATCGAACGGGAGATTTCGGGCGCGCAGCAGGTGGAAGACGTGCGGGCGTCGAAAGCCTATCTCGAGAAGCTGATCGGGTAGCTGTCGCATCCACCGGTATCTGCGCGCGACGAGGAGGAGGACGGAGGATCTATGTCAGGAGACACAAAGCACGGACCGAATTGTTCAGATAAAATTGGCCGCCGGAAATTCATCGGCGCTGCGGCAGCGACGGCCGGGATCATGTTCATCAAGCCGGAGCTGGTGCGCGGCACGGCGGCAAACTCCGCGGTGCGCGTTGGATTGCTGGGGTGCGGGGGACGCGGCACCGAAGATGCAAGCAATCTGATCGATACGGGTGGCGCACGCGTAGTGGCGCTGGCCGATTTGTTTCAGGACCAACTGGACAAAGCGCGGGAGAACTTCAACAAGATTCAACAGGAGAAAGGCTATGCGGCGCTCGACGCAGCGCAACTTTTCGTGGGGCCGAATGCCTGGCAACAGATGGCGGGCTCCAAAGAAGTAGACGCGGTAGTGATTGCCACGCCTCCGTACTTTCATCCGCAACATCTGGAAGCCGTGGTCGCAGCGCGAAAGCACGTCTACTGCGAGAAGCCGGTGGCCGTGGATGTGCCGGGAGCATTGAAGGTAATCGAAATCGGAAAGCGCGCCGAAGGGAAGCTGAGTCTTGATGTGGGCTTCCAGATTCGCGATTGCCCTCCGTTTGTGGAACTGGTGCGGCGGATTCATGGCGGCGCGCTGGGTAAAATTGTTTGTGGCGAGGCCCACTATTTTTCAGGCTACATCGACCGGCCGGCGTGGCCGGACGCCACTCCCGTGGAGCGCCGCCTGCGCAACTGGGTGTACGACCGTGTTCTTTCCGGCGACATCCTCGTGGAGCAGAACATCCACGTCATTGATATATGCAACTGGGTGTTGAAGGGGCATCCGCTGAAAGCTTCGGCAAGCGGCGGGCGGCAGGGCCGTCCCCAAGATGGGGACGTCTACGGAAACTACAACGTCCTGTTGCATTATCCAGAGGGAGTGGACGTCACCTTCAGTTCCACGCAGATTGCCAAAGGCTGGTGGGAAGTGACGGAGCGCTTTTTCGGGACGAAGGGCACGTCGCAGTCTCCGTATACCGGGCCGCTTGGGATTTGGGGAGAGGAGCCGTGGCAGGCGGAGGGATCGCTGGCGAAAGACACGGGGCAGGCAGCGTTTTCCGCGACAGGGAAGTTCACCTCGAACCTGGAGTTTGCGGACCGGGAGAAGAAGAAAGCTTTTGTTGAGAGCATCGGTAGCGGTAATTTCCACAATCAAGCCGACAAGGGCGCGGAATCCGCCCTGTCCTGCATGATGGCGCGCACGGCAGCGTATACGGGACGCGAGGTCACCTGGGAAGAGACGTTGAGGTCGCGCGAGACGTGGGACCCTAAAATTGACTTGAATAAGCTTCACTGAGGTCGCCCTTCTACGTTTGAATAAGGCGAAAAGCCAGCTTCACGAGGTGCTCTTACTGAAAAGAATCCACGATGAACCATCGAGTATCTGACGAACTTCCGAGGTGTGTATGCACATTCCATCGCGGCGTGAATTTCTCAAATCCACTGTGACGGCGGCCTGCTCGACCGGACTCAGCGTGGGCGGCTTCACGGAACTTGTTGCAGCTTCACCCGCATCGCACAGCGCACTCGCGGCCCCGCAGCCGGCACCCTTGCCGATCAAGAAGGGTGTTCTCCTCGAAATGCTGCCCGCCAAGCTCAGCTACGCGGAACGCATGAAAATGGCGCGAGATGTGGGGTTCGAGGTGATACAAGCCCCTACGACGCCCGACGAGCACGAGGCCGAGGAGATCAAGAAAGCCGCAGCCGGGGCGAACGTGCGCATCGACTCGGTGATGAACATGGACCACTGGAAATATCCGCTGTCGTCGAGCGATGCCGCGGCGGTCGATAAAAGCCTGGCGGGGATGCGCACGTCTCTGCACAACGCCAAGCTTTGGGGATCAGACGCGGTCTTGCTGGTTCCCGCGGTCGTAAATCCGCAGACCTACTACCGCGACGCCTGGAGCCGTTCCCAAACGCAGATTCGCAAGCTGCTTCCTCTCGCGGAAGAATTGAAGATTGTGATCGCCATCGAAGAGGTTTGGAACAAGTTCCTGCTGAGTCCATTGGAAATGGCGAAATACATCGGCGAATTTCAAAGCCCGTGGATCCAAGCGTGGTTCGACGTTGGGAATGTCCTGCTTTACGGTTATCCGCAGGACTGGATTCGCACGCTGGGGAAGAGCATCGTCAAGGTCCACCTGAAAGACTTCAAGCGCAAGGAAAGTGGATACGAGTGGGCGAACCTCGGTGATGGCGACGTGGACTGGGAAGCCGTGCGCGAGGCCTTTCGTGAAATCGGCTACTCGGGCAGCGCCGTCGTCGAGCTTAAAGGAGGGGACGAAGCCTACCTCCGGGACGTGAGCCGCCGCGTCGACCGCCTGGTGCTGGGTCGGCCATAGGGCGCGGCGAGGAGTATGAACCGCCGAGCCGCTGAATCGCGAATGAAGCGCGCCGGCGTATTGAGATTACATCCGCGTAGAGGAGGTCCAATGGTGTTCGCACGTAAAGAACCTATCACGCGGCGTGAGCTTCTGCGCGCGGCGGCAGCCGGCACGATTGGGTTAGCTATACGCGCCGCCTCCGGAGGCGCGCGACCATCGGCAAAGCCTCCCAACATCGTCTTCATTCTCGCGGACGATCTCGGCTATGCCGACGTATCCTGCTATGGGCGCCCAGATCTTAGCACTCCGAGTATCGACCACATTGCCGCACAAGGATTGCGTTTTCTCCAAGCCTACGCAAATTCCGCCGTGTGCACCGCCACGCGCACCGCGCTGATCACCGGGCGCTACCAGTATCGGTTGCGGCTCGGCCTGGAAGAGCCCTTGCGCGGAAACCCCGATGTCGGGCTTCCCCCAGAACACCCGACGTTGCCATCGCTTTTGAAGAAAGCTGGCTACGCCACGACGTTGATTGGCAAGTGGCATCTGGGTTTTCTGCCAAAGTTTGGTCCTCTCAAGAGTGGCTACGATCATTTCTACGGGTTTCGCAGCGGGGCACTGGACTATTTCTCCCACACTATAGGTGGCAAGGATGATCTTTGGGACGATGATGTTGCCATCCATCAAGTGGGCTACTTAACCGGTTTGCTGGGCAGTCGCGCCGTGGACGTCGTGAACGAATACGCGAAATCCGGCCAAACCTTCCTGCTCAGCCTTCATTTCAACGCGCCTCACTGGCCGTGGGAGGGACCGGGCGACGAGGCGGAGTCGGAGCGGTTGCGGCAAGCTGGTAGTGGTGGCCTAGCGGATTTCGACGGCGGTTCGCAGAAGACTTACCAGCGAATGATCGAAGAGATGGACAAGCAGATTGGGCGTGTGCTGCAAGCGTTGCATGCGAACGGGTTGACAGAGAACACGATCGTTATTTTCACCAGTGACAATGGCGGAGAGCGCTTCGCCGATACCTGGCCTTTCACGGGGAAAAAGACCGAATTGCTGGAAGGCGGCTTGCGCATCCCCGCGATAATCTCCTGGCCGGCGCGGATTCCGCGGGGCCAGACAATCGAGCAGGTTTCCATCAGCATGGACTGGGTGCCAACGCTTCTTGCCGCGGCCGGGGCCTTGCCCGACCCGGCTTACCCTCTCGACGGCATGAACCTGCTGCCAATGCTCACGCAGAATGCCCCGCCGGTTTCGCGCAAGCTGTTCTGGCGTTACAAAGCGAACGCACAGCGTGCGGCACGCGACGGCGACTACAAGTTTCTCAAAATCCTGGACAACACGTTTCTCTTCAATGTGGTGGAAGACCCGCTGGAGCGCGCCAACCTAAAGGAGCGCCATAAGGACGTTTATCAGCGGCTTGCCCAGGAGTGGTACGAGTGGAACAGCTCGATGCTGCCGGAGATCAAAGAGAGCTTCACTGCCAGTTTCGATGGTAAGCAGCTTGCCGACCACTTTGGTGCGAAGACATCGGATCAGATGCCGGAAATCCCGGTCTCGCCAGATGACTAGGGTGGGGAAGTGGGGGCTGCGCTCATGCCATTTTAGTTCGCCAGCCCGCATGCACTTAGCCGTGCCAGGCCCTTTAGTCCGAAGTCGGCTTCCCTCCAGCGATTGGTTGGTCACTGCTGGCGCGTTTGGCGGTCCTAATCCAAGGGGCGAGATGATAACTTCCGAATTGCCCCTTCAGGAGTAGCAAACTGCTGGCGCAAGCTGGCCGTCGATCAGCCCACTTTAGGATGTCGTCAAGCGTAGGACAAAGGGATTGGCCCCATGATGTCAGACAGTATTCAACCTTCGGCGGCACCTGAGGATAGGCCTCCGCACAACGATTCCGTCCGCTGCCAAGCGGCGGTGCTGCTGCCCCAGCATTTTCTGAGTGATGTTGGGTATCGCTCGTTCCAGGTCGGAGAAGCGCATCACCTTGCCTCCGAATAGATGGAACAGAATCACGAGCTTCCATCTTCCTTCCAAGAGACGGAGCGCTGCTTCTACGTCTGCCGCAGCGGATGTGGGCGTATAGCGTTTCGGCATCAATATTTCTCCTAACGCACTTTCTCGTGCGTACTTCCTATTTTATCAGTGTGATGCGAAACTCCAGACTGTGCAATGGCACGGAGGAGAATACGATGGCTCTCGACGTACCCGAACCGATTGCTGCATACCTGACAGCCGAAGAGGCGAAGGACGCGGATGCGCTTTCCCGCTGCTTCACCGAAGATGGCACTGTCCACGACGAGGGGCGGGATTATCGTGGTCGTGACTCGATCCGCCAGTGGAAACAAGGGGTGGACACGAAATACCGATACATCTTGCAGACGGTCAACGCTCAAACGCATGGAGACAAGGTGACCGTGCGTGCCCGACTGACCGGTGAGTTTCCAGGGAGTCCGGTTGAACTGGACCACATCTTCACGCTTTCCAACGACAAGATTGCTTCATTGGAGATTCGATAATGACGATGACATATCCTTTCCCAGTTTCAGGAGATGAGTTTAAGGGCAAGCGGGTTCTGGTGACTGGTGGCACGAAAGGCATGGCACAAGCTATGGTGCGCCGTTTTACTCTGAGCGGCGCCTCCGTCGCAACTTGGGAAAGATTGGACACACGCATATTCGCCTGGCAGCGAGCGAGGATGTACTGACGGGTGCACTCCGAACGGCGTGGAAACTGCGAATTGATAAGAACGCAAAGACACGCCGAACAAAACCCCGACGTGGCGGAGCGCGGCGGAGTAACAGATAAGAAACGCGGGAAGCGACGACTATGAGAGCAACAAGAGCGCGAACCATTGATAGCAATAAAAAGGATTTGTCACCAGAACAACGTGAGGAACTACTTGGAGCATTGAAAGCCCGTTTTGAGAAAAACATGAACCGCCATGAAGTTCTTGAATGGGCCAAAGTACAAGCAAAGCTGGAAGCTAATGCTGAAAAACTGTGGTCACTCAATGAAATGGAAAGAACTGGCGGTGAACCGGACGTTGTTGGTCATGATAAAAAGACGGGCGAATACATTTTTTATGATTGTTCAGCGGAAAGTCCTAAAGGCCGCAGAAGTGCTTGCTACGACCGTGAAGCGCTGGAGTCAAGGAAAGAACATAAACCAGAAGGTAGCGCTATTGATATGGCCGCTGCCATGGGCATTGAGCTTTTAACGGAAGAACAATATCGAAACTTGCAGAAACTTGGGAAATTCGATACGAAAACGTCGAGCTGGGTGAAAACACCTTCTGATATCAGAAAACTCGGCGGCGCCCTCTTTTGTGATCGCCGCTACGACACTATTTTCGTGTATCACAACGGTGCGGAATCTTACTATGCCGCTAGGGCCTTCCGTGGCTCGCTAAGGGTCTAAATTTTGCATGCCCGGCGACGGCGAAGACGCAATAGGCCTGGATCAAAAACGCCAGAATCCCTACTTCGCGGATTGCCGGCTACACGGAAGCAATCTGGGCCAGCCACAGCGAGATTAGTACTGGGAAGCGTTGGCTTCTGTTGACCCCTTCGGAGAATCAGCCTGCGATACCCGGCCCGATCCCTGAAAGACAAATTGGCTCTTGCGTCAGTCCAATATCTGGTAGAATTGGCCGAAGGTGAGAGACAATGCTTCCACTCCATCTCCAGCCGCAAAGTCACGTTCCGCTGTACATCCAACTTCGCGATCAATTGCGCGCCCTCGTCCACGCGGGCGATTTGCGCCCGGGCGACCGCATCCCGGCCAGCCGTGAGCTCGCGACCATGCTTGGCGTTCACCGCACCACGGTGGCGAACGCTTACGCCGAGCTGGAATCGGAAGGGCTGATTCAGGGCCACGTAGGACGCGGCACGTTCATCAAGGGAAACGGCAACGGGCTGAAAATTACGCCTCCCGCGCCTCCGGTCCTGAATGGAAACGGGGGAATCCGGTGGGAACTGCTCTTCGCTGATGAACGCGGGGAAGAGATCCTCAGCCGTCTCACTGCCAATGTGCCGGAAGATGCGCTCTCTTTTGTGATGGCGCGCCCGGCACAGGAGTTCTTTCCCATCGAAGAGCTGCAGACTTGCGTGAACGCGGTGCTTCGGCGCGAAGGCGCGGACGTGTTGAATCTTGGCCCCTCGGACGGCTATCCACCCTTGAAAGAAGCGGTGCTCGAGATGCTGCATCACGACGGCATCGCGGCCAAAGATGAAAACTTGCTTATCACCGATGGGTGCCAGCAGTCCTTCGACCTGATCAGCAAAGCGTTCGTGCGTCCGGGCGATTCCGTGATTATGGAAAACCCGACGTATCCGGGAGCGGTGGCGATCTTCCATGGAGCCCGCGCGCGCTGCCTGGCCGTTCCGATGAGGACGCACGCGGAGCCAGGGACGCCGTTGGGGCTCGATCTGGAGGCGCTGGAGGCCACGCTGGCGGCGAACCGCGTTAAGCTCATCCTGCTCACGCCGGACTTTCAAAATCCGACAGGAACGTCGATGCCGCTGGCGTCGCGGCGCAAGGTATTGGAACTGGCCGGGCGGCACCAGGTCCCGGTAGTGGAAGATCACATTTACGCGCGGCTGCATGCGCGGGAGGAACGCATCCCTTCGCTAAAGCAGCTCGACCGCTCAAACCTGGTCATTCATATCGACAGCTTTGCGAAAGTGGCGTTTCCTGGCTTGCGCGTCGGATGGATTGTTGCTCCGGCGGCAGCGATTGAACGATTGCGCGTGGTGAAACAGACAACTGACCTGCACACGGATCAGCTCGCGCAAGCTACGCTCGCGGAATTTCTGCGCCGCGGACTTTTCAGCAAGCACCTCGCGAAGATGCGCAAGGTCTACACGTCACGCCTGGCGGCGTTGGATGAAGCGCTGCGGAAAAACATGCCGGAAGGCACACGTTGGACGCGGCCGGAAGGTGGCATGTGTTTATGGCTGGAGCTGCCGCCGGGATTCGATGCCAGCGAATTGCTGATCCACGTAAAAGAACGCGGCGTGCTGTTTGCGCCGGGGCGGTACTTCTACGTGCAAGCGCCGCTGCCGAACACGCTGCGGCTGGGTTTTGCCAGCCTGGATGAAAAGCAGATTGCGCGCGGCGTGGCCACGCTGGCGGAATTGCTGAAGATTGAAATGCGCAAACGGCAACGCGGGGTCCGCAGGGCGGAACGCAGCCGAGTGGCTCTGGTCTGAAGGAGCGAGGCGCTTTTGACCGATACAATCAGGCTGGAACCGAATCCGTCGAACAAGTGCTTTGGCTGCGGCGGAGACAATGCCGGCGGAATGAAGTTGACGTTTGAGCAAGACAACGTCAATCGCAAGATTGTGGGCCGGTTTGTTTTGGGTAAGAGGTACGAGGGTGGCGGAGGATTTGCTCACGGCGGAATTATCGCCACGCTGCTGGATGAGGCGATGGGGAAAGTATGTCGCTTTCGCGAAGTTCGTGCAGTGACGGCGGAATTGACCGTCGAGTACCTGAAACCCGTCAACGTGCAGAGTGAAATTGTTGTGGAGGGGCGCGAGATGGAGCAGAAGGGAAGAAACCTGTTCATGACCGGCGAGATTCGCGATGGGGCTGGCGAGGTTCTGGCGCGGGGCAGAGGGAGATTTGTAGTCATCGGACAGAAGTGAAAAAGATTTGAGAGAAGACGCCGTCGGGAAGAACGTCGAGGAGCGAGAGGAGAAGAAAATGGACGCGAAGAAAGTGAATGGCAGCGGCAACGGAAGCAAGGGATCGAATGAATGGCGCGTGAAAGTCGGCCTGGCGGAGATGCTCAAGGGCGGCGTGATCATGGACGTCACCAATGCCGAGCAGGCGAAGATTGCCGAAAAGGCGGGTGCGTGCGCGGTAATGGCGCTGGAGCGCGTGCCCTCGGATATTCGCAAGGAAGGCGGAGTGGCGCGCATGGCGTCGATAAAAGTGATTCGCGAAATCATGGCCACGGTGACGATTCCGGTGATGGCCAAGGTGCGCATCGGGCACTTTGCGGAAGCGGAAGTGCTGCAGGCGCTGGAAGTGGACTTCATCGACGAGAGCGAAGTGCTGACGCCGGCGGACGAAGAAAATCACATCTGGAAACACGATTACCGCGTGCCGTTTGTTTGCGGCGCGCGCAACCTGGGTGAAGCGCTGCGGCGCATCGCGGAAGGCGCGGCGATGATTCGAACGAAGGGCGAAGCGGGCTCCGGAAACGTGGTGGAAGCGGTACGACACATGCGCGCTATCGTCAGCCAGATGAAGAAGCTGACCACCATGCGCGACGACGAGCTGATGCGTGAAGCAAAAGAGCTGGGCGCGCCGCTCGAACTGATTCGCCAGATCGCGAAGACCGGGAAGTTGCCGGTGCCGAATTTCTCGGCGGGCGGCATCGCCACTCCTGCAGACGCGGCCCTGGTGCGACGTCTGGGCGCGGAGGCGGTGTTCGTCGGATCGGGTATTTTCAAGTCTAGCGATCCTGAAGTGCGAGCGAAGGCCGTAGTGAAAGCCGCGACGCATTTCGACGACCCGAAGATTGTCCTCGAAGCTCACGAAGAGCTGGGCGAAGCCATGAGGGGACTGGACGTCCGGCAGATGGAAGAGAAGGACATGCTTTCGACGCGAGGATGGTAAAAAAAGTGATCAGTTTACCAGTGATTGGTTTTCAGTCGAACACAATTGCGAAAGAGAAGTTCGACAAGATTCAGTTTCGTTTTTCAAAGGAACCGTGATTTTGGGAGTGAGATTCGGAGCCGGTACAGTGAAAATTGGGATTCTGGCGGTGCAGGGCGACTTTGAGGCGCACGCGGCGATGTTGGCGCGGCTGGATGCGGATTCGGTGGAGGTGCGGACTCCTGCCGATCTCGAGGGCTGCGATGGGTTGATTCTGCCAGGTGGCGAGAGCACGACACAATTGCAGTTCCTGCAGGAAGAGGGCCTGGCGGACGCGATCGGAAAATTTGCGCAACAGGGAGGAGCGATTTTCGGGACGTGCGCAGGAGCTATACTGCTTGCTACGGAAGTGGAGAACCCCAAGCAAGATTCCTTGAAACTGCTGGATATGACCGTGCTGCGGAATGCCTACGGGAGGCAGATCGCGAGCGACGTAGTCAGGGGCCCA
>Ga0210406_10005742_pt1 | contig 12943 bp, 11 predicted proteins | sample IncBWC30MmetaG_FD_155454 | JGI IMG/M metagenome (GOLD analysis project Ga0210406, IMG submission 155454) | Forest soil microbial communities from Barre Woods Harvard Forest LTER site, Petersham, Massachusetts, United States - Inc-BW-C-30-M | ecosystem: Environmental > Terrestrial > Soil >...
CGTTCGGCATGGAGTCGCTATTCCGGCAATACGGCATCTACGCCAGCCGAGGCCAGCTCTACAAACCGGTGGACTCCGAGAACTTCCTGTTCTACAAAGAGACTCGCGACGGTCAGATCATTGAGGAAGGAATCACCGAGGCCGGTTCGATGGCATCGTTCACAGCCGCCGGCACAGCCTACGCCAACTATGGCGTGCCGATGATCCCCTTCTTCACTTACTATTCGATGTTCGGATTCCAGCGCATCGGCGATCTCATCTGGGCCTTTGCCGATTCGCGCGGCAAGGGCTTCCTGATGGGCGGAACCGGCGGCCGCACGACGCTCTCGGGCGAGGGTCTCCAGCATCAGGATGGTCACAGCCTGGTGTTATCCAGCGCCGTCCCCACTTGCCACAGCTACGACCCAGCTTACGCGTATGAGGTCGCAGTCATCGTGCAGGACGGCATTCGCCGCATGTATCAGGAGATGGAAGACCGGTTCTACTATCTCATGATCTACAACGAAAACTATGCTCAACCGCCCATGCCCGAAGGCACCACGGAAGGCATTCTACGCGGCATTTATCGCTTCAAGCAGGCCGAGAATGGCAAGGCCAAAATACAGTTGTTCGGCAGCGGTCCCATTCTGAACGAGGCGCTGCGAGCGCAAAAGATCCTGGCGGAAAAGTATCAGATCCCGTCCGACGTCTGGAGCGTGACCAGCTACAACGAGCTACGCCGCGACGCGCTCGAAGTAGAGCGCTGGAATCGTCTGCACCCCGCTGAACCGGAGCGGAAGCCGTACTTGCTCGATGCGTTGAAGGGCGTCGAAGGCCCCATCGTCGCTTCCACCGATTACATGAAGGTGGTTGCCGATCAGATCGCCCCTTGGCTGCCGGGCCGCCTGACTGCGCTTGGAACCGACGGCTTCGGCCGGAGTGAAAATCGCGAACACCTGCGCAAGCATTTTGAAAATGGCGCTGAGGCGATCGCAGCGGCGGCGCTGTCCCGTTTGGCTCGAGACGGCAAGTTCGATAAGAAACGCGCCCAGGCCGCTATTGGCGAGCTGGGTCTTGATCCCGAATCGCCCGATCCTGTCAAGAAATAACTAAAGACCAATGCGTCACCGTCGCAACTTGGATAAGTTTGTCGACGAAATCCGCGCCGGCCAACAGAATATTGTTTTCCCCGACACGGTGCGCAATGGGCGTTCAGTCGACTTCTTCTTATGGAAGGATCACCAAATCCAGCGCTAGTTCAGAGAATCGCTGCGTGGATGTTGGACTGGTCTTCATGTGCGGTAGACCAGAGGTCTTGTATCAAACCGTGAGAGAACGCATGGAAAATGGTTTCTCGGTAGGTGTTGTGGTCTTGGAGTTTATATCGCTATCAGGTGTATTGATAGGAATTAGAGTATTCCGCAACGGATTTCGGAGGCGCGCCAGGCCGGCGCCAGAGTAACCCTTCCAAATTCAAACTGACACGCGAGCATTTACTCGTCCAGTGGGATAATGGCGGTATGCGCTGCTTCGTCATTGCCCTTGCCTGTGTGTTTCCGGCCGTTGCCGCGGATCAGGTCGACCTCGCAACCATCAACAAAATTAAAACAGAGGCTTTCGAACACTCCAAAGTAATGGAACACCTCGAATACCTCGCCGATGTTTACGGCCCCCGCCTCACCGCTTCGCCCGAGTTCAAGGAAGCTGCCGACTGGGCTCTCAAGCGCCTCCAGGAATACGGCCTCGAAAACGCCCACCTGGAAAAATGGGGACCTTTCGGCCGTAGCTGGACTCTGGAAAAATTCGCACTCGAAATGACCCAGCCGCGGTATTCGCTTTTAGCGGCGGCGCCGCTCGCCTGGTCCGCTAGCACCAACGGGCCCGTCAATGGCGAGCCGATCTTCGCGCCACTGGCTGCTTCCCAGGCTATTGGCAGGGGCGAACGGAATCTCGAGCAGTATATGCAGAAGTACAAGGGCAAGCTGCGCGGTAAGGTGGTGCTGATCTCCGAGCCCGTGCACAATGTCGCCGATGCCGAGTCGAAGCCCGAGCTGCATCGCTACACGGACGCCGAATTACAGGAGATCGCAACCGCACCAGCCCCGGTTGAAAAGATGAAGATCGACCCTGCCAACCTCGACCCACCCGAGGAGCTCGACGCTCGTCTCCGGTTCTTCGCCAGCATTCCGGCGTCCGTGCAGGATGAACTTCGCCGCCGGCGCGAAGAGTTAGCCGCCAAGCGCACTCAGTTCTTCTTGGACGAAGGCGTGCTCGCGCTAGTGCAGGACGACCGCCGCGCCCGTGACGGCATCTCTTTCGCCGAAGCCGCCGGATCATACGACCCCAAGAAGCCAGTGCCGCCGCCGACCTTCGTCGTCACCTCTGAACAATACAATCGCATCGTCCGCCTGCTCGAGAACAAAACCCAAGTCCAGATGCAGGTCAACCTGAAGGCGCGCATCTCCGATAACGCGGTCGACGCCTACAACCTCAGCGCTGAGATTCCAGGCGGAAGCAAGAAGGATCAAATCGTGATGGTGGGCGCGCACTTCGATTCCTGGCACACCGGAACCGGCGCTACCGATAACGGCGCCGGCAGCGCGGTGATGATGGAAGTGGTCAGAATTCTGAAAGCGCTTGATCTGAAGATGGATCGCACCGTTCGCATCGCCCTGTGGAGCGGGGAAGAAGAAGGTCTGCTGGGATCGAAAGCCTACATCAAGGAACACTTCGGAGATCCCAAGACCATGAGGCTGACCGCCGCGCACGCCAAGTTGTCAGGCTATTTCAATCTGGATAATGGCAGCGGCAAGATTCGAGGCGTCTATTTGCAGGGCAACGACGCCATGCGCCCGCTGTTCGAACAATGGCTGGAACCGTTCCGCGACCTCGGTGTCACTACCATCACCATTCGCAACACCAGCGGCACCGATCATCTGTCCTTCGATGCCGTAGGACTGCCCGGTTTCCAGTTTATCCAGGACCCGCTCGATTACATGACCGTCACACACCACTCCAGCATGGATGTGTATGACCACGCCATCCCGGGTGACCTGATGCAGGCTGCCGCCGTAATCGCCTCTGTTGTTTATGACGCAGCTACGCGGCCAGACATGCTGCCGCGCAAAGCATTGCCGAAGGCCGAAGAGGTCACAGCCACGAGATAGTCAGTACTCAACCGATACTAGAAACAACCCACGTGCCGGCGCGGTCGGACCAGGAGGAATCTTGCAGCCGGGCCTCAGGCGATCAAGCAGCGCGGAGCGATCCACGTTGCCCTTTCCGGCTTCGAGTAGCACGCCCATGATGTTCCTCACCATATGCTTCAGGAATCCGCTGCCGGTGACTCGATAGATCAAGCACTCGCCATCCTGCGTCAACTTCGAACAAAAAATCGTCCGTACCTTGGAAGCGCCGAGTTCATCCCGATCGTCCGTCGCCGCAAAGGCCGTGAAATCGTGCTCGCCTTCAAGCAGCGGCGCGAGACTGATCATTTCCTCTAGCGCCAGCGGATACGGATGATGGTAGACATAGCGGCGGTCGAAGGGAGTACAGATCTCGCCACGGAAGATCCGATATTCGTATGTCTTCGCTTTGGCTTGGAAGCGCGGATGGAAATCGATCGAAGCCTCTTCGACTCGTGTCACCCGAATGTCAGGCGGCAGCAGACGGTTGGCGGCCCTCCGCAAATTTTCCAGGGGAATTGGGTTCTCCATCGTCAAGGCGGCCACCTGGGCGATGGCGTGTACGCCGGCATCCGTGCGGCCCGATCCGGCCACTTGTACGGCGCGGCCTTCGATCTCGCCGAATACTTGTTCGAGGGTTCCCTGGATGGTCGCTAAACCGGGTTGCACCTGCCAGCCGTGATAGTCCGTGCCGTCGTAGGAGATCTGGATCTTAATTCGCCGCATGGACGGGCCGGGAACCCGGTTTTACCACCGGACTACCCGCTCGGCACAGTGGACAATCATCCGGGGAATAGCTGAGCACTTGCATAGTTTTCAGAGCAATCCGCGGAACACCGAGGTCGGCCATGCCGCCGCTGCGGTCGATAATTGATCCCGCGCCGATCACCCGCGCGCCGGTCTCCTTCAAGATATCGATCACTTCGCGCGAGCTGCCTCCGGTAGTGACGACGTCTTCCACTACCACCGCGACTTCGCCTGGCTCCACGGAGAAGCCGCGCCTCAGGACCATTTTTCCGGTAGCACCGCGCTCGGTGAAAATGAATCGCGCTCCCAGTGCCCTCGCCACTTCGTGCCCAATGATCAGTCCACCGATCGCCGGTGCAGCAACCACGCCGGCGTTCAGTGTTGGTTCAAGGCGCCGGAATTCCGTTGCCATCAGACGCCCGAAATGCTCCGCGTGCCTGGGATACTGCAGCACCAGAGCGCACTGTAAGTATTCGGGGCTGTGCAAGCCGCTAGTCAATCGGAAGTGGCCTTTCAGATAGGCGCCGGTTTCGTGGAAAGCGCTCAGAATCGGGTCCAACTGCGGGGTCACAAGGCCACTATAACATCAGGGCTAACCTGACCTTCTTCTAACCTCGGCTGCTAATTTCCCACATCGGTCCCCGATCGTGAACGAAATGCCGGTTTTGCGTGTCGGGTGTTCCAATCTGGTAAATATTTCTAGCGGCATCTCCAAATCAGGAGTGGGAAATAAACAGTTTAAACTTTGGCATCGGGCTTGCAATCAATACACGCGAATGGAAATCATGCAAAGCTCAAGGAGCCAAGGTCGTTCCTCTCTAACATCTGCCAGATAGACTCCACCAACGATTTTCTTCTTTTATTCCCTACGAGAATCCCTCCCGACCTGCTCCTTGAGTCTTTCCTGATAGCCGGCCAGAGGCCGTCAGCTAGTGTCCACAGGCCGACATCTGCCGCCAAATTCTCGGCATTTGACAATAACTCGTCACGGGCAAGGTCCAACCAGATTCCCAACCTCCAACCCAGTTAGTCTAGAAGTATGCCCCGTATCGTCTCGCTCATCGCGAGCGCCACTGAGATTGTCCATGCCCTGGGCCTCACCCACCAGCAAGTGGGACGATCTCATGAGTGTGACTATCCTGACCAAGTCCGCCATCTTCCTGTTTGCACGCGTCCCAGCTTTCCCACCGAGGGCAACAGCGCCGAGATCGACCGCCGGGTGAAAAATCAAGTGGTAAATGCGCTCTCAGTTTACGAGGTTTTTGAAGACGTTCTCGATCAGTTGCAGCCTACCCACATCGTTACGCAAACTCAGTGCCGAGTCTGCGCCGTGAGCTTGGAAGATGTTGAGCGCGCACTGACAGGTTGGGTTTCGAGCCGGCCCAAGCTGGTATCGCTGGAGCCGAATGCCCTGGCCGACATCTGGCGCGATATTCGTTCAGTCGCGGCTGCCTGCGGAGTTATCGATCAGGGTGAACAGGTGGTCCACGCGCTCCAGACGCGAATGAATGAGATCTCCGGTAAGGCGGCTCAGGCGGCGAGGTGTCCGCGAGTGGCCTGCATCGAATGGCACGAACCGCTGATGGCAGCCGGAAACTGGGTTCCGGAGTTGGTAGAGATGGCTGCCGCCGCGAACTTGTTCGGCGAAGCTGGACTGCATTCGCCTTGGATGACCTGGGAAAAACTCCAGGCTGCCGATCCCGACGTGATTATCAGCATGCCCTGCGGATTTGATCTGGCGCGCACTCGCCAGGAGATGTATTGGCTAACCGGCCGCCCGGAGTGGCCGAAACTTCGAGCCGTCCAGGACGGACAAGTGTACCTGGCCGATGGGAATCAATACATGAACCGTCCGGGGCCGCGCGTGGTGGAGTCGCTCCAAATCCTGGCCGAGATTTTGCACCCGGAGTTATTCCAGCCGAAGCTCAGGGGTTCGGCGTGGGAACCGGTATAGCTTCTGGGAGCCGTATAGCTAGCGCTGCAGGCAGGCTTGAAGCGAAGGAGCAAGTTCGATCTTTCCCGATAGTCCCGTGGTGAATGTCTTCCTCACGAACGACCCCGATACCCTTTTCAAACCAGATGTCTGCCGTTATGCCGGAACCCAGATAAGACGATACAGAGGTGATGTGAAAACGCCCACTGCTTACCCGGAGCCCAAGGGTCCAGTACTTTTATCCCTGCAACCCGCCAGTCCTGCGCCTCAGCGAGCGCGCCCCAGTGCGGCGCACCCCAAGTCTTTCCCACGACGAGAGGGAAACAAAAGTCCGCGGCGATATGCGTCCGAGTAAAGACAGTCACCACGAATCAGAAATGCCGGCTGTGTGTCCACCCGATACCCCAGTGGCAGAGAACCTCCCACCACTCGAACGTGTTTTACGACTAGCGTGCCTTCAGAAATGGTCCACGAGCCGATAATCGTTTCCTCGGCTTTCCAGCGGTGGATGTCAAGGTGCGCACGTCCTTCGCCGGTGTCATCGCGCCTCTCGTATCCATAAACCACTTATCGCCGGCGTGGAGAGGGAACCAATCCGAAACGGCGTTTTGAGCGAACGCTTGGCCGCTTCAAATCAAGCCGAGAGCGAGCCAGAGCGATGCCAATCGCATGGATCTGATTTTAAGGGTAACTACATAAATCTTGCTATGATGCTTAGCTTAATTGTCTTCGCGATTTGTCGATGGCCAAGAAAAAATCCCCGCCGAAGTCTGTTCCAAAGGCCGTAGTACCTCACGCGCGCCCGCTCCTGCCCTGGCAGTGGATCCTGCCGGCGGTGCTTCTCGTCGCATACGCCGTCCCGTTAGCCAGTCCCGATGCCAGCATTCAGTGGGACGCAGTTGACGTCCATTATTCAGGTCAGCGCTACTTCGCGGATAGAATCCTTCACGGCGACATTCCTTTCTGGACGCCGTATGTTTTTTCCGGTTTTCCGTTCTTGGCCGATCCCCAGACGGGGGCCTGGTATCCCGCTAATTGGCCTTTCATGCTTGCAGGCGCGGGGCCGAAAGCGCTAGAGGGCGAGTTAGCGCTGCATGCGCTGCTGGCGGCGGCCGGAATTTTTTTCGTTTTACGCCGCTGGTTCGGAGGATGTGCGGCTACAGCGGGGGCGCTGATTTACGCCTTAGGCGGATTCTTTGCCGGACACAGTTCTCACATCGGGATCTTCCAGTCCGCCGCGCTCTTTCCCTGGTTGATTGTAGCGCTATTCACGGCCGTGGAAGGCCGATTCTGGCTTGGATTGTTTTGGGGAACGTTGGTGGGCGGCGCGCTAGTTCTGGCCGGCCACTTCCAGACCGCACTATATGCAATCTCGGCGGTGGGCGTATTGGCGGTGGCGATTGCCGTTCAAAAACGAGGAGACGCCGCTCAGAAGGCCTTGGGATTTCTTCTGTTCATGGCCATAGGTGCCGCATTGTTGTCGGCGATGCAAACACTCCCCGGCTTAGAACTGGCGAGTCAATCCATTCGCGCCTCGGCCAACTACAGCACCAGCTCGGAAGGTGTGCTAAATCTCCGAGCCTTGGTTACGTTGGCGCTTCCGGATTATCTGGGAGCGACGTCGGGCAGCTACCAGGGACCGGGCGATGTGACGCAATACTATTTCTACTCCGGATTCCTGCTGATCCCTCTGGCGTTGCTCGGATTACGGAATTCCGCCGTTCGTTGGTATGCGCTCTGGCTTGGAATTCCTGCCCTCCTTTACATGGCGGGTCCGGCGTTGGGCGTGTACCGTCTGATTGCTTGGCTGCCGGGTTTTCGGAGCGTGCGTGCGCCGGTGCATGCATGGTTTGTTGTCGCCATGGCGCTTACGATGCTTGCTGCGGCAGGTATCGACTGGTTGGAATTGCGCTGGCGTTGGGCCGGCGTCGCGGCTGTAGCGATCTTGGCAATCGACCTGTGCAGCACCAATATGTGGACTAATCCCTTGGCCTACGCTCATGCGAGTTTCGAATCTTTATATGGCAACGGTTTGGAACTGGCCCGCAGCCGGATCGTTCCCATCGTGCCCCCTCTTACTCGATTAGATGCAATTAACCAAGTGACCGGATTGGGGCCATCGAACCATCCGCTCGAGCTACGGCTCGAAACTACCTATGGTTACAACCCTCTCGAGTTGTCCAGCTACTTGGAGTTTCGAGAAGCCAGCGCGCGTAACCCAAAGCTGCGCGACTCACTCTCCGTCAGCCGCATTATCGAGGCGGCTGGTGCTATTAGAGACAACCCTTCACGATTGCCTCGGGCGTATTTTCCCAAGGAACTTTTGCTGGTGTCGAACGACGGAGCGGCGCGGCAAGCACTGGATGCCCTGGATCCGTCCCGGCAGGTGGTTCTGGTCGGACCACTTCCGGGAGTCCCGCAAAGTGATATCCGGCAAGATCCCGCCGCGACTGTGACGATTCAGGCTATCGGCGAACAGACCTATCGCCTTTCATACAAGGCGGCGACGCCCAGCGTGCTCCGCGTTGGATTGCCGTACTTTCCGGGATGGGAAGCGATGGTAGATGGTAACCGCTGCCCGCTTCTCCGAGCCGATCATGCTATGACAGCTATCCTCGTGCCGGCCGGCGACAAACAGTTGGACCTTCGTTTTCGATCCACCTATTTCAGGATGGGAGCAATGTTAACTGGTTGCGGCGTTCTGCTGCTGGTGGTGTTAGGCGCCGTGGCCCGAAAGCCGCCGGTACACTAATAGTTACACCGACGAACGTATAATAATGCCCAGGAATCTCGCTATCGACGATAAGCTGATCGAAGCCGCTCGCCGCCTCGGTCATCACAAGACGAAGAAGGAAGCCGTCACGACTGCGCTTTCTGAATATATCGCGCATCGCAAACGGCTGGAGATCCTGGATCTGTTCGGAACCATTGACTTCGACCCGCGGTACGACTATAAGGCCGAGCGTCGAAAGAAGCGCTAGTGCAAGTTCTGATCGACACCAGCATCTGGTCCTTGCCACTGAGGAGGTCAAAGGCCCAGATATCCGAAGTCGAAGCGAGAATTACCTCAGAACTTGGCGATCTTATTCGAGACGGACGGGCCCGGCTAGTCGGAGCGATCCGGCAGGAGCTGCTTTCTGGAATTCGAGATCTGGATCAATACAAGCGGCTGAAGACAGAACTCCGGGCCTTTGCCGACGAGCCTGCTTCGACGGAGGATTACGAAGAAGCGGCTCAATGGAGCAATCGATGCCGGGCTCGCGGTGTCGCCGGAAGCGGAACTGATTTTCTGATTTGCGCTATCGCGATCGCCCGTGGCTGGCAAATCTTCACACGGGACGAAGACTTCGAGACTTACGCCCGGATCGTGCCGCTTAAGCTGTTTGCGATGACCGGCGTAAAGCATCGGTAAATAGACGATCGGGCAGCAGCCTGTAAATGAGTACTGCCGAGAGCGGATGCATCAGTCCGGAGAGTAAAAACACCGGGGCGTAGGTGAAGTGGGTCACCAGGTAGCCGGTGCCGAGACTCGCGAGCATCCCGCCGACCGCGCCGCCCGATCCGGAGAATCCGCTGACCGTGCCGACTTCGTGACCGGGAAACAGATCGGTCGGAACCGTTTGGAGATTCGCGGTCCACAAGCCATGTCCTAGCGTAATAGAGCAGGTGGCAGCTATTGCCAGTGCTGCCGTCGGGACGAAGGGCGCGAGCATTGCGATCGGCATCACGACCGCGCCCAGCGCCATTCCGAACTTCCTCGCGCGCGCCAGCGTCCAGCCGGCGCGCATCATTCGGCCCGATAGCCAACCGCCGAAGACGTATCCGATACCTCCGAAAAGGAACGGCACCCAGGAATATTTGCCGACCATGGCGAGGTTGAATCCGCGCTCCTTCCTAAGGTACTCCGGGAGCCAGAAGATGACGAAGTAGATCACCGGATCGGTGAAGAATCGCGCCAGAATCAGCGTCCAGCAGCCACGGGCCCGCACCAACGATTGCCATCGGACGCGATCGGCCGAAGCTGGACGGGCCTCTTCGGGCGGCGGCAGCAGCGGCTTGAGAGCGGCATATTCCTTAGGCTTGAGCCAGCGGTTCAGATTCGGCGGCTGATATAGAATCAGCCATGCGGCCAACCAGACGATGCCGGCCAATCCCGTAAAGACGAAAGCGTATCGCCAGCCATAGCGGATGGTAAGTAGCGCGACCGTTATAGGAGCCAGCAGCGACCCTAGCGAAGTACCGGCGTTGAAGATTCCCATCCCGAGCGCGCGCTGAGACGCGGGGAACCATTCCGTCACTGCTTTCGATGCCGCTGGCCATGCTCCCGGTTCGGTCAATCCCAGCAGGAATCGGCAAGCTCCCAGACTCCATTTGCCGACGGCGAAACCGTGCAAAAGCTGAGCAATCGACCATCCGGCGGCGAACAGCGCGAAGCCCCGGCGCGTTCCCAGCCGGTCGAGAATATAGCCCGAGCCTGCGTACATGATCGCGTACGCAAGAAAGAAGAACGTCAGGATGTACGAATAGTCCTGCTCAGTGAGCGTGAACTCGTGGCGGATATCCACCGAAACGACGCCAATGGCCAGGCGATCCAGGTAGTTGATCGTGGTGGAGAGACACAGCAGGATAGCGATCACCCAACGGAGCCTCGGGATTTTCATCAAATACGAGTGTACCTGCGAATTTCGAGCGCGTGGCCCGTGGCCGGGTCCACTGACACGATGGTCGCGTGCAGCTCGGCGCCGGTCTTGGCGCTTTCGAGACGAATCGGCATGCCAGTCAGGAACCGGCGCAGGGCCAGATTCTTCTCAGAACCGATCACGGAGTCGTACGGCCCGGTCATCCCCACGTCGGTTTGATAAGCCGTACCGCCGGAAAGAATTCGTTCGTCGGCGGTGGGAACGTGCGTGTGAGTTCCGAGCACGGCCGACACGCGACCGTTCAAGTGCCAGCCCATGGCCTCTTTTTCGCTGGTGAGTTCGGCGTGAAAATCGACCAGTCTGACTTTGACCTTTGGATCGAGCGCCAGCAAAATTTCATCGGCCTTTCGAAAGGGGCAGTCCGTGGCCGGCATGTGGACGCGTCCTTGCAAATTGAGGACAGCGACCTCGGTGCCGTCGCGGGCTTTGGTCGCGATCCATCCTTGGCCCGGTAGTTCCGCCGGATAATTCGCTGGACGGAGGAGCCGCGGCTCCCGGCCGATGTAATCGAAGATCTCTTTCTTGTCCCAGATGTGATTGCCGGAGGTAAGCAGGTCCAGGCCGATCGAGAAAAGCTCTTGCGCGATCAGCGGGGTGATGCCAAACCCTCCGGCCGAATTCTCCGCGTTAGCAACGGCCAATTGGATCTTTTCGGCGGAAATGATCTCTTGCAGGAAGCGCGCGACTAAACCTCGCCCTGGCGAGGCGAAAATGTCGCCGATGAAGAGAATATTCATGAATGCCGGAGAAGTAAGTGAGGAAAGGAGCGCATCCACCAGCGCGATCGGCCCCGTCCTTGACCCCAGATCTCAACAGGGGCGGAGCCCCCCGAGCGTCTTTAGGCTTCTCCATGGCGGTTCAGAACCACCGGAGCTTGCACACCAACGCATAAACCGAGTCGGACCCCAAGACAATTGACTGTCGGATCAATTATAGGAAACCGACCGCCAAACTGGCCAGAAACGCTCCTCGCATAAAGGATACCAGAGTTCCGCCGCCACGAGCCAGAATTCGGGGTTCTAAGATTTTTTCGATGGCGTACTACGGAATTTCCCGCAGTGGCGCAAGCCGCCGACGTGCGAGTATCCCTGTTAGCGGCCTTTCAGACATTCGGCAATGTCCTTTTCGCTGACGGCGCCTTCTCGAATCACCTTCCAATACGGCTCGGTGATATCGACCGTTGTGGCGCCTTGGCCGGTGCAAGTGCCGCCATCCAAAACCAGATCGACCCGCCCATCCATAGTGCCGAATACCTCGATTCCACTGCGGGACGTGGGCTGGCCGGAGATGTTGGCGCTGGTTGCAATAAGCGGCTGATCGAGCCAATCGAGCAGCGCTTGGGCCACGCTGGAGCGCGACTGACGCACGGCCAATCGCCCAGTATTGCCCGTCACTTTCAGCGGCACTTTGGCCGAGGCCGGAATGATGATGGTCAGCGGGCCGGGCCAAAAATGTCGAGCCAGCAAGTGAAACCGCATGGACAACTCACTGGCCAGCTCTTCGGCCATGAATGTTCCGCTTATGAGAAGGGGCAGGGAACGGTTGATCTCGCGGCCCTTGGCGGCAAAAACGCGGCCCACCGCATTCAGATTCAGGGGATCGGCCACCAGCATATACAGCGCCTCAGTGGGGATGGCAATCACGTCACCCCGGCGCACGTGCGCCGCGGCGCGCTCGATCGCTTCCGGCATCGGCTGGTCCGGATTTATCTCGATGAGGTCAGTCGCCAAGTTTAATCTCGTGATCCTATCGCTTCCGCGACCTCGATCGCCATGGAGTAGCGCCCAAACGGAGCGCTGAGTTGTATACCCGCCACCATCTGGCGCACCCGTCCGACCATTTCCTGCGCGATGGCGATGCCTTCCTGCCGTGCTTTTTCGGCATTGTCCACGTGACGCATCCGCTCGATGAAATGTTCCGGAACGGGAACGCGCAGCTCGTTAACCATAAATTCCGCGTTGCGGTAACTGGTAAGCGGCCAGATGCCGCAGATCACCGGCAATTTGATATGCTCGGTCCGCTTCAAAAACTGCTCCAACAGATCCAGGTCGAAGACCGGCTGCGTCACGATGTACTCGGCGCCCGCTTGCGCCTTCCACTCCATCCGCCGGATTTCTTCGTCCAGATTCAAAGCCCCGGGATTGGCGCCCACTCCAATCAGCAACGCTGTTTGAGATCCGGTGGGATTGCCGCCGATATCCAATCCGTGATTCAAGTTATTCACGATGTTGGTGAGACCAATCGCATCCACGTCGAATACGGCGGTGGCGTCCGGATAAGTGCCCATGCGCGGCGGATCGCCGGTGATGCAAATCAAATTGCGAATCCCGACAGTGTGGGCTCCCAGCAGTTCGCTCTGGATGCTCAAAATATTACGGTCGCGGCAGCAGAAGTGCATT